>RRZT010663819.1_pt1 | contig 13334 bp, 18 predicted proteins | sample 2165551 | NCBI WGS metagenome assembly RRZT01 (sample SAMN10456910, study PRJNA506462) | wastewater metagenome | biome: wastewater; feature: sludge; material: wastewater sludge; isolation source: wastewater sludge with Escherichia coli K12::gfp cells carrying plasmid... | place: USA: Moscow, Idaho... | reverse complement strand
GACAACTGGTGTGCCACATTTGCCGCAGGGGCAAATCGGTCCACCGAGCACGCGGTTGTGTTGGAGAGTTGCTGGCAGCGCAAGCCTTTCCAATTGCTCGGGCAGTTGCTGTTTGCAGCACACAGAACTGCAATACCGAGCCAAGGTGGTGATAACCCGGGAGGTGAGGACGGCTTGCTCCGATGGGGTTTCGCCAGGTCGGCTGTATTCCATGCCGTGGCCTTGCAGGGCAAAAACGTAGCGAACCTCCCGGAGAAGAGCGTTGCAGTGGGCGCAGTTCATGTGGACCTCACACCTGTTTCAGCGCATCCATGATGGGGACATCGTTCGGGCTGTTGAGCACCTTCGTAAGTTGCTCCACCGGCACCAGCATGACTGCTTGAGATTCCCATCCCATTTCGGCAGGATTGCCACCGACGCGCTCTGCCAGGAAGTACCGGGTATAGCTCTGGCTGCGTTTGACATCCACCAGATGCTTGCGCAGGCGCACCTGGAGTCCAGACTCCTCGTAGGCTTCGACCAGCGCCGTAGCCTGGGTGGACATGCCATCCATCGTTCCTTTGGGGCATGTCGCTTGGTACCCGCCGAAGGCATTGCTGGGCGCTACCACCCAGACCCGGCCATCAGGCTCACGGATCACGACGCCTGCGGCCTTTTTATACCCAGCAGGCACCTTGAATTCCGGCTCAGGCACCGTGGTGGTTTCAGCGAGAGCTTCCCAGTCCGAGGCACTCGATGGTGCGCTACTCCAGGCCGATGCCGATACACCATTGATCTCACCCGGCATCGGACCGCCAGGGATCACGCAAGCAATGGCCTTGGCGTCCGACCAGACGGTCACAGGACTGGGCTGGCTGGGTTTTTTGAGCTCGACACGCTCGCCCTGTTCACCCACCTTCGGATGAAAGACTGGCCCGGTGGCCTGAGCCGCTTTCGGCTCAGCCTGGTACTTGCCAGGTTCCGTTTGCAGGCGGTGCAGCAAATCCCATACGTTGTGATACAAGCGAGCGCGAGCAGTCCCTTGAACCTTGGCCACCTGGCTCTTGAAGTTGCTGTACTGCAACTGGTTCACCATGCTGGCCATCGCCGCAGCCACGTCCGCGCGAGGTGCGACCGCGCGGAAGCGGTAATCGTTGGTTTTGCTTTCCTGCACTGGGCCCAGGCTGGGCAGGTATTGTTCGCGCAAAGCGTCCAGATCCCCGCGCACCCGAGCCCTCACGGTCAGCGTGTCCGCTGCAACGTCACCGGCTTTTTGAACAACGCTGAATCCCACGGGAGTGATCAACCACATAACTGTTCCCTCCAACTTTTTTAAATGACCGCATGTGCAGCATGAGACGGCTATGTACTCAACATGCCGTGAGAACTGCTGCACCCCACCACATCGCCGTCACTGGCACCCCAACTCAACGCGACGTGCGTACACCGCTTTGAACACACCTTCCAGAGTTGGGTGGGTGCCCCGCAAGCCTTCCACCACTTGAGCTGCCCAGTCGAAATAGGCTTGCTTGCGCTCCGTGGACCAATCCGCAGGCGGTGAAGCCAAGATGTCTCGCAGGTTGCTGATCTTGTCGGCCAGTTTCACCAGCCGCGCCGCATAGGACATGTGCGGCGCATGTTCAATCTGCAGTTCTTTCCTGCGGGCTTTGTCGAGCGACTTGTCATCGGTGACCTCCATCACCACGCTGGCGATGTCGTTGCCGAACCGCTCTGCCACTTCCTGCTCAGTCGTATTAGTGTCTTCGACCGTGTCGTGCAGTACGGCGGCACACAAGGCCGTCAGGTTTGTGATGTCACCCTCATTGGCCAGAACGTTGGCCAGTGCGATAGGGTGGTTGATGTACGGCGAAGCCGCGATGTCTTTGCGCCGCTGATCCCGGTGCTTGTTGGCTGCGAATGCCACCGCTTCGACCAACGTTCCTACGCTCGGTGTCCGATTACTCATAGTCTCTCTTTTAAAATGATCTTACATTAGAATCATTTTGACGTGCATTTATTTCCGTGAGCAAACCAATCTCGGTCACAATCGCGCAACCATGAGTAACCAACGTCTAGCCGCCTTGAGCCAAGCACAGCGCGACCGGCTTGCTTTCATCGAGTTGCGTTTGCGGTTTGTGGGGGACTTGCAGCGGCAGGACCTTGTCAAACGTTTTGGTGTGAAAACGGCAGCCGCGACGCGAGATATGAATCTCTATCGGGAGCTCGCTCCGGGGAACGTGCGCTACGACGCGAGTGGCAAGCGGTACGTGCTTCCGCCTAGCTTTGAGACCATCTTTGAATACCCAACCGAGCGCGTTTTGACGTGGTTGACGCAGGGTTTCGGTGACGGGGAACCGGCTCCGTTGAAGTCATGGGTGGCTTGCGAAACGCCCTCGAACATCACGCGGCCTGCGCTGGACACCTTGGCTGCTGTGACGCGGGCCATTCATCGTCGTTGCCCGTTAAGGCTCGCGTACCACTCCATCACCAGTGGCCGCAGTGTTCGTGAAATCGTGCCGTTCGCATTGATCGATACAGGCTTGCGCTGGCACGTGCGCGCGTTCGACCGCAAGAGCCAGGAATTTCGGGACTTCGTGATCACGCGCATCGAAGAGCCCGTCGTGTTGAATGATGACTCCGTGGCTGATCACGAAAAAAGCGAGCAAGACATCCAATGGACGCGGATCGTGGAGATTCAGTTGGTGCCCCACCCGGACCAGCCGCACCCCCACATCACGGAGATGGACTACGGGATGAAGAAGGGTGTGCTGGAAATGCGCGTCAGGGCAGCTACTGCTGGATACATGCTGCGCAAGTGGAGCGTGGATTGCTCGCCGGATCACAGCCTCAAGGGCAAAGAGTTCAGGCTGTGGTTGAAGGACCACCTGACCCTTTACGGTGTGGAGACTGCGGTACTCGCACCAGGCTACTTGGTACCACGAGGCAAAACCGACGCTATTTCAAAGTAACTGGCGATTGCGCAGCCTTAGGAAATACTGCGAAACCCTGCAATCAGTTGGATAGAAGCCGGCCAGTCATGGCACCCTGCGCGGTATGAAGTAAATAGCGTTGATCTGAACCTGACATGCGCTAAGATTGCGGGAACCGTATGTGGAAAGTCTCTCGTAAGCCGCCCTATGCGCGAAGATTCAGGAAGCTCTCGGCCAGGCACAACTCGGTGGTTTCGGTGCCCGGGATTACTAGAACTTTATCCTCGGTAACGTAACCTCCCGGTCGTGCCGCCTTTATTTCTTTCGAGACCTTCCCACACGAAATGGCGCGAAAGCTGGTGCAGTGGCACCGGTGAAAAAGCGTCTACCAGGGGCGGTGTCGAATGCGATCACACGGCAACATGCGGCTGAGGATCAAGACAGGATGAATTGCACTAGCAATGCCCTGAGCCTGGTTTAGTTTCCGCCCCTCATATTCCTTGACGCACCCACCGCTCAGCTCGAGGCGCTTCTGCGCTGTGGTCACCCAATTGGGGACCAAATGCAGATCGCCAGGCACTCGGCGGGCAGCTGGTGCGCCCCTTTCAGCCTGAGCGCCGCTGTGCACGTATTGCTTTGGCCGCGCAATGCCAGGGCCATGGTCAATCCCCGGACAAAGCGGGACAAAGAGCGCGCACGGCACTTCGACCGTCGCGCGAACACACGTTAGTGGGGTTTGAAGACCTTCTACCGCGAAGAGAGAAAAAACATTGTCCGAATGATATTGTTCATGGACTCAAAGTTCACTCGGTGTTCAGCAGTCCATCCACATGCCTGAATTTGCCGTAAATTGCCGGGTTTTCACCCACCGCCAGCGCCTTGAAGTGCGCCGCACCGCATTTGATCTTTCCGCTCTCCAGGTCACGCAGATCGTCCTCGAACAGGCTGCTTTTGGTTTCCACGACAAAGAACAGGCGCTCTTGGCCGTCACGTTCCACCAGCACAGCCCAGTCGGGGTTGTACGTTCCCAATGGCGTCGGCACCTTGAACCAGCCTGGCAGCTTGGCATAGACCTTGATGGCCTCATTACGCTCCAACGCCTTGGCGAAGTCACGCTCGACCGTTGAGTCATACACCACGTGTTCGTAAACCGCATACACGCTGGTGGCTTCTCGATGGGCAGAGAGACTTTTGACCGCTGCGATCAGGTCGGCTTTGGCTTGGGGGTGCTCCTTCAGCGTGACCCATTGCATGTCAAACCACTGGCTGAGCATTTGCGCTTCGGGAGGGCTTTCGGACGCCTGAATCAAGCTGAGAGGGTTGCCTGGGGTGACACCCAAGCCTTCGCTGCTGAATGAAAAGGAGCCGAGCGCAGCCTGTTGTGCGGAGCCTTGTGCATCCCTTAGAACCAAGGTGCCCTGGGGAATGGGGCCGCTGGCATGACGAACTTCGGCTTTGCTTTAAAGCCAGGCAGCCAACTTTCTCACAAGCCAGGGAGCTTGCAACTTATTTCGGGAGGCTCGGTCAGCCGCCGTCCCCAACAAGCCCAACTGCTCCTGCTCTTTGCCCTTTGTTGGTGCGGTGGAGGTTGGGGGCACCACCAGGCGCGCATTCGACAGGTGAGGCATCTCTGTCAAAACTTCGGAGAAGGCATACAGAGAGAAGGATGGCGACACCATGTCCATCCGATGGTTGGGCTTCAGCCAAGGGCGGATCAGGTCCAAAACCCGATCAGATCCAGCGTTACTGACAAACTTCATTACGTCCCCCTCGCTCGACATCCCGTTGTTTCTTTTTGCTTCGCTCACGCACTGCCTCCCCAATGCCCCTCGAAGTCGAATGACAGTTGTTTGTGGTGCTTGATCGACAGCAGGAAAAGGGTGTCTTCAACCTGCACATACAGCACCAGGTAGCGGCTCATCACATACTCACGCAAGCTGGTCAATGAGGTGCCCACCAAAGCAGCCAACTTGGCTTTCAGTGCGGCAGTGGCGTTGGTAGCCTCAGCAGAGCCGACAGCCCGGTTAAAAAAAGGCCGGCCAAGCTCTGGAAACCGCTCAAGGTTGGGCAGCACTGTGCCGAGTAGCTCGTCGATCAGTCCGTCGAATTCCTGAGGAGCTTCTGCCTCGGTCAGGAACTGTTCGATGTCGGCCAGGTTCCGCTCGAAGTTGGCGGTGAGCTTGATGGTCACGCGGTTGGTCATGAGATGCCAACGGTACTCAAGCGGTTGCGCGTCGTTTCATGATGGCTGTCAGTGCTGCGCGCGCATCTTGAGTGCGTCCTGCCGCCACGTCATCCAGGCCCTTGGATGCTTCGTCGATCAGCAGCAGGTGGATGCGCTGGCGCTCTAGCTGGTGGTAGTAGTCGAGGCGCTTCGCGTCGATGATGGCGATGTAGGCCTCACCGTTTTTGGTGATGAGTTTTTCAGCACCACCCCTTACATCCTCAGCCAGCTCAGAAAAGTTTGCACGAGCGTGGGACAGGGGGATCACGTCGCTGGCTGAGATTGCCATGGGGGCCTCCGGTTGACAAAATGGTGCAAAATTTTGTACATCTTACACGGTGCGTCGCCTAAGCTGGCTGCTACACATATACAGCGGCAAACTGGAGTTGACTTACTTCCGTGGACGGTACTGATTTGATTCTCAAACCGTTTGAGGTGTTATCTCGGCTTGCACAATGGCGTCATCGATAACATCAAATAGGATTTCGTTGCTCTTTTCAAAGTTCATGGGTGAGAGGTCGTCTAGTGACTACCGCAATGAGGTCCTGAGCCTTTGCACGGGAAGCTGCTGCGCTCGATGAGTTCGCCTTTCTGACTGGCGATGAAGCTCTCAGCCATCGCCTTGTCGTAATTGTCGCCCACGGTTCCCATCGAATGGCGCACCTTTATCTGCCGACGGCGCTCCCCGAAGGCCAGGCTGGTGTGCTGGCTGCCCTGGTCGCCGCGGTGGATGACGCCCCCTGGGTTTGCGCTGCTCCCGCGCATGTTCAAGGCCGCGATAACAAGGTCTGCATCCATGCGTCCTCCCATGGTCCATCTCACCGCCTGCTCCAGACATCGATGACCACGGCCAAATAGAAGACCCCATCCAAGTCGGCACCTAGGTCATGTCCGCCGCCCACAACTGGCTCTGGCCAGTGGCGTGGAATCGCCGGTTGACCAAATCGCTGGCCGGGGACTGACGTTTGTCACGACGGGTGGTGACGGTGAGGCCTCGGCTCTTGACGATGCCGCGAATGCGGGCCTCTCGCATGAGACGAGCCACACGCTGGCGGCTGATCCTCACGCCTTACTCGATGAGCCCTTCTCGCACCCGGGGCATGCCATAGGGCTCGCAGGAATCCCGTTGAATATGGCGGATGCGCTCGGCCATCACTGCATTGGCGATACTTCGCTGAGACGGGGCACGCACTCGCCATGCATCACACCCACAGGCAGAGACACCGAGCACACGGCAAATGGTTCGCACAGGGAGGTCGGACTGGTTCGCCATCACCAGTCCGAAGACTTCGCAGATGTCGCATTGTTGCGACAGGAAAACCAGGCCGTAGCCTTTGCACGGATATCTCGCTCCCATCTGAACCTAGCGTAAAAGCCTACTCAAGCGGGCCAATTCTGCCCGTTCGGAGGTGGTCACGCCTTACAAGCAAGAAGGGCTTTGTCGTTCCAGTTGGCGATGGACTGGGCGGTGAAGCGGAGTTCACGCGAAAGCTGCGCAGGCAAGTGGCCGGCTAAAACCAACTCGATCATCTGCTGACGGAATTCCGCCGGGTACGGCGGACCTATTTTGTACATTTGGGACCCCTTGACAACATGATGCATCTACGGAAACGGGGCAACTCAAAGCCCACCCCTCTTCTAGCAAGAAAAGAAATTCTTATATTTTCAAATAAGCACTCCACCAAAAGAGACGCCCGCTCCACCAACTAGGCAACCAAAGTTTCAACCGGTTGAAACTTGCAACCCCTGTCGGCCGGCATCTCGAGATACAACATAGCCGTTCAAACTTTATAACGCTGCCTATTTAATGCAATGTAAACAGGTTTGCACATCTAGACCTAATGCGCATAGGAATTGCTGATAGGCTGTAATGCAGCCAGACTGCGAGCTGATGGCGCAGGCAGTTCATCAACCGGAAAACACCATAGATCAAATCCGCCATCTCTTGCTCTCGAATGACTTTGAACGACAAAAGGCTCATCACTAGCATGAACCAGAGGAGGAATAAAGCACCATGGAGTTTCAACCGGTTGAAACTCACTCCAAGCAAGAGCATTTCTTAGAAGAAGAGATGAAAGCTTCATTGACTTCCACAAACAAGCAACACATCCCATAGACATTGCACACCTCACAGAAACGGACGGGCTCACGGCAAAGCATCCAACCGTTTTTTAGCCATGGGCAAGCCTAGTTTCAACCGGTTGAAACTAGGCACCAAAGAATGTTTACTTGTTTGCATGCATACACACAAAACAGTTTAAAATTAATGTGAGATAATTGAATGATAGGAGGTCTTATGACGGCTCAAATCATTACTGTCTTTAATCAAAAGGGGGGCGTGGGCAAAACCACAACCACATGCCAGCTTGCGGGTACTTTGGGGTACAGGGGGTTTGATGTGCTGGTCGCCGACATGGATCCCCAAGAGACCTCTTCGTCATGGATTAGCAACGGGCCTGAAGGATTTCAGTTTCCTGCAACTCTTTGGGCAGGACACCGATATGCTCGTGAAAATATTACAACTGAGTTAGGGAAACTTGCGTCAAAATACGACTTAATAATCGTAGACTGTGCGCCCTCAGTCGACAACGCTTCAACGTGGGCTTCGCTTCTGGTTAGCGACCTAGCAATCATCCCAACAAAGCTCAGCCCAGCGGATACATCTGCTTTGCCTGCAGCTTTGCAGCTGGTCAAAAATGCGCGCCAAAAATGTGGCCGAGAATATCCAGTGAGAATTCTTGCCACAGCATTCAGAAAACAGCGAGCAGACGAGCGCGCAATGCTGGAACAGATCTCATCCAACGAGGCATATCCCGATTTCACAGTGATGCCAATCCAACTCGGTGATCGCGTTGCATTCACACGTTCGATGCTGAGCGGAGCAACAGCGCATTCGATGCCAAAGCCAGGAGAGGCAGTGGCGGAGCTAGATCTTCTCGCGGATCATGTGTGCGAGCTGTTAGGCCTTCCTACAGAAAAAGGAGAATGACAATGGCCCTTACACCTCCGAAGTTCAAAGTTGACCCAACTGCAGCGATGAAGCGTCTTCAACAGAGTGCAAATGCAGCAGCGACAGATCGCTTCGCACTTGCAAGCAAAGTCATGCAAACCCAGCCAACGGGTTTGACCGCGGTTGATACACAACAAAAAGAAGAAGTAGAACCTATTAGCTCTGGCAGTAAATTCGACCTCGCGCAGTGCGTACCAGGAGCGATTGTCAGTGTGCCATTGCACATGATTGATCTCAACGATCTGGGACCTCGTCAGATATACCAGTCTGCTGAAATTGACAAAATTGCGGCAACCATCACAGAGTCTCAAGATGACGCAGCACATGGCTATGTAAAGGATGGGCGAGTCAAGCTGATTGACGGGGGGACCCGCGTTAGAGCTGCGAAAGTCTCGGGAGTTGACCATTTAGATGTCAAGTTTGAAGCAGAACCAGAAAATCCACTCGCGCTGTATTTACGAGCCAGGAGTTACAACGATCAGCGATCGCAGCCCACACCCATAGACCATGCAATAAGCCTGCGCAAGCTTATCGAATCTGGGGCAGTACCTAACAACCGTGTAATCGCAGAGAAGATTCCCGACCCCAGTGGTCGGCCCATGTCAGAGTCCCAAGTCAGCATGTACATGCGCGTCAGTCGTATGCCTGAGAGGGTCCTTCAACGAATGTCGGAAAGCCCTTCAACAACAGCGTTCACTATCCTGTATGCGGTGAGTGAAATTTTCGAAAAAATCTTGGACAAGAGCCAAGCTGAGGACACTGCCTTATCCATCATTGACGATATTCGTCAAAAGGACCTTTCTAAACAACAAGTCATCATGCTGGTACGTTCCAAGCTGGAGGGTGCAAAACACCGGGAACGGAGTACGCAGCAGACTTTGTTGATAGGAAACTACGAAGGGGTCGTGAAAGTATTCGCGAAGAGAGGGCAGATAGAACTCTCGATGAAAAATCTTCCACCGGAGCAACTCCCTGAACTGCAAAAGGCACTCGTCGCTAAGCTGGAGGACTTTTTTAAGGAGCAGCTAGCCAAACCTGCAAGCACGTCTTTGCCTGAGTGAGGTTGCCCCTGAAAAGTGGAGTTCTTGACCCTTGTTGAAAATACCGACAAGGAGTTGAGCAATGAGTGACAAGCAAGTGCGTGCGCAGTACACGCGGGAGTTCAAACTGGAGGCGGTTCGGCAGGTGCGAGCTGGCCAGGCGATTGCGGTGGTGGCCAAGGTGCTGGGCATTCCCAAGGCCAGTCTGGGCAACTGGGTGCGACTGTCATCCAAGGGAGAGCTGGACGACGTTGGCAGCGCCGACAAGGCGACCAAAGTCTCGCCCGAGCAGATGGAGATTGCCCGGCTGCGCGCCGAGAATGCTCGCCTTCGCATGGAGCGCGACATCGCAAAAAAAGCCGCGGCGTACTTCGCGCAGGACACGCTGCGAGGTACGCCTGGATTGACCAAATGAAATACCGTTACCCGGTGAGCGTGTCCTGCGGGGTGCTGGAGGTCAGCGCCAGCGGGTACTTCAACTGGCTGCGCCGGCGAGAGGATGGTCATGGCCGCAGCGGCCCTGGCCGACTCTACAGCGATGAAGCCCTGCTGGCGCACATCCGTGCCATCCACGCCGAGGTCAAGGGCGAATACGGCTGGCCACGCATGCACAAGGAGCTTTTGGCCCCAGGCATCCGGGTGGGCAAAGACCGGGTTCGCAAGCTCATGCAGCAGCATGGCATCAAGGCCAAAACGAAGCGCAAGTTCGTGGTCACCACCGACAGCCGCCACAGCCTGCCGGTGGCACCTGACCTGGTGCAGCGGCGCTTCAACCCTGAAGCTCCCAACCAGCTCTGGAGTGGCGACATCACCTACATCCAAACCGACGAAGGCTGGCTGTACCTGGCCGCCGTCATCGACCTGTTTAGCCGCCAGGTGGTGGGCTGGAGCCTGCAGTCGCACATGCAGGCCAGCCTGGTCAAGGACGCGCTGACCATGGCGTGGTGGCGTCGCCGGCCACCACCCGGTCTGATATTCCACAGCGACCGGGGCAGCCAGTATTGCAGCCACGAGGTCCAGGGCGCACTGAAGGACTGGGGCATGCGTTCATCGATGAGCAGGAAGGGCAACTGCTGGGACAACGCACCGACGGAAAGCTTCTGGGGGCGGCTGAAAACAGCCAGCGTACATGGGTGCAAATTCGCTACCCGTGAGCAGGCCAGGCAGGCGGTGATGGACTGGATGGCCTTCTACAATCACCGCAGGTTGCATTCGTCGCTGGGCTACCTCAGCCCGATGCAGTACGAACAACGCTGGTACGAGGCACAGCGCAAAAAGGCCGCGTGAATCGTGGGATAAGAACTACACGAAACAGGGGCAAGGTCAGGTTCGATTTGGGGTCGTGTTAGCCGCTCTTAATATCCAGTCCGTCACACCACCAGTGCAGATCGCTGCTACAACCGCCAAGGTTCCATCGTATCTTCAGCTGGACGGCCAAGCCGCGGCACCGTGAATAGTAGTAATTCGGCTGTGCCATAACGCGGTAGGCGCTTTTGGAATTGATCTATGAACAGCCTTGGCCATGCCCAGCTGGCAGGTGCGCTGCACCAGCGCAATTTTGTCCTCCGGGATCCTGCTCCTTCGGGGCAGGATATGGATATCAAGAGGCCTTCTTAGGCAGCTCCCATAAACATAGACCTTGATGGAAATCTGTAAAGCAAATGCAGTGAATAGGACACCGGATGAAAAGTAAGTGCTCACACAAACATTAGGGCTACATTTATGGGATCAGAAATTTACGAGAGGCTTTTTGGGAAAGAAGCTGTGTAGGAGCTTCAATAGGTCACCAAAAATGGGATGCACACCTGAAAGAGCCTCCCAAACAGCAGATATCCACAGGGGTTGACGATTTCAACCTGTCTTCTGTCCCATAAACATAGACTTATGACCAAGACCACATCCCATAGCAAGGGGCCTTAACGCACGATCCGTCTAAATTCGCGGAAATGATACGTAAACCCTTCCCATAAACAGTGACCTATTGGGGCATGTGGATAAAGCTCAGATATCCCATGTATGGGGTCTTTTAACCATACAAAGATGGGCCAGCGAAGTGGTTTTGTAGCTATCCCATAAGTAGGGCCCTTTACCTGCGACGAACCAGATCGCACCCCATAGAAGGTGACCTTGACTGATGAGATCAGCGTTCAAGAGTGAGAGTCATCTTATGGTCGATCCCATAACTGGTGCCGTTACCACCTCAAGCGACCTCCCTTCATCCCATGTTAAGTGACCTAACTTGATAACTACCTAGCGTTCTCAGCCGCTCCCACAAATTTAGCCACATGAAGCTGGGATGTAGTCGACACAAGATCCCATATTAGGTGACCCAACACTCAGGCCATACAAAAAACAGCGTAAGAAAAATCCCATAGATGGGGACGTAGAGCGCCGTCCCATAACTTGAGACCGTACCCCCCAAATCCAGTGACCTACTATCCCAAACGCAGTGACCATCCTCCCAAAACCACAGACCTTTGATCCCACAAACAGTGCCCTGATGACCCATAGGTGTAGTCCATAGTGGCTGCTAAGCCTTACGCAGCTTAGGTTCGACGCTCCTAAATGTATAAAAGACTAAAAGTGTCTTACTAAAAACAAAAACAATAAAAAATACACCGCGCACGCGACCATAGGTCTATTGGGAAAGGGGCAATTTAGACCATAGAATGAGGCCATGCCACGCAAAAAGTCGAGCGACGAACATTCACAGATAGCCCTTTTCCAGGCACCAGAAGTGCCTAACGCCTTCCGTAAGCCTGTTCAGGTCATCCATAGCAAACCCAAGAGCTCGCTGTCACTTCTGCATAGAAAGCTTGCCAACGCGTGGCTGAAGAATGCATCAGACACACCATCGGACGATGGGTGGTGGACGATCCATACGGCAACAATGGCCGCGGACATCGGTTTTGACTCGAACAACCGTGCTTACTTAATCGACTCTGCTCGTGCGCTCATGGGGATCATCTTTGAATGGGATGTCATAGCGCCAGAAGGCAAAAGAAAACTGTGGAAAGCATCAGTTCTCTTCCCTGAAGTTGAGATTCGGCCAGACACCATCAGGTACCAAATCAGCCGTCCCTTAAGGGAGCAGGTATTGACACCTGAGATGTACGCAATGATTGATCTCAATGTGCTCAAGCGATTTAGACGAGCGTCAAGCTTGGCACTATATGAACATTGCCTCCGGTTTGAGAAAATCCATCGCACCACAGAAGTCGAATGGCAACTTCTCAGAGATATGCTGATGGGGGAATCAGCTGATGCCAAGTCTTATCAGGAATATAAGGTTTTCAAAGACAAGGTACTAAAAGTAGCGATAGCAGAAATAAATGCACTATCTGATATAGAAATTGAATTAATCGAAAAAAAACTAGGTAGAAGGGTACAAACTTTAGCGTTCAATGTCAGAAAAGAACGTGAGCAGGCACCAGAACAAATTGACCATGATGAAAATGTATTAGATATCGGAGAAATGGTCAAAATAGGAATTTTGCAATCTGAAGCTAGACAACTAGTAAAGAAGTATTCTCATCAACAAATAGTGTCTGCCGTTGCATACACAAAAAAACGGCTGACAGATAAGAAATCTTCGAAGATTGAAAATCCTGCTGCTTACCTCAGAAAGGCTCTTTCAAATGGTTGGGCAATCGTAGAGAGCAGTGCACCTAAACCGGGTAATCCCACTGCTAATCCTGACAAGAAGCCTGATCTTCTTGAAATGTACCAGGTTAAAATGATTCGAGAAGCTGAAGAATATTTCAGTGAACTGAACTCCGCAGATCAGACTGAACTTATATCCGAGTACAACGCGACAGACGTCTCACCCACATTAAAGGTTAAACGAAGTAAACCAGGAAAAGCTGTCCGTACCGAGTTCTTCAAATGGCTTGCAAAACACACGTGGGGGGATCCTAAGCCAGAGGATTTACTTCAATACGCTCAAAAGCTAATTGATACAACCAGCAATGTAATAAAAAACTAAGTAATTTAGATATCGGTAATCCACTGGCCCCTCGTCATTTCGTGTGGAGATTGACAGCGAGAATCCATCGTAGTGGAGTCCGGCGGAGCTCTTTGCTGAGGAGGATTGCAAGATGGGTGTGGGCATTGAGGCGCTGTTCACCAGCGCACTGGGTTTGCAGGAGCCG
>RRZT011542264.1_pt1 | contig 13339 bp, 12 predicted proteins | sample 2165551 | NCBI WGS metagenome assembly RRZT01 (sample SAMN10456910, study PRJNA506462) | wastewater metagenome | biome: wastewater; feature: sludge; material: wastewater sludge; isolation source: wastewater sludge with Escherichia coli K12::gfp cells carrying plasmid... | place: USA: Moscow, Idaho... | reverse complement strand
ATTGTTCTCTGTCAACCCGTTCGGCAATAAAATGTTCAACTACGCAGTCTTACTGTCGTTGTCATTGATGCTGATGGTGGCATTCACACCTGGATTGAACAGAATCTTCGGCATCTACGACATGACTGGCCAACAATGGATGATCGTTGTCGCAGCTGCATTGTCAGTTATCCCATTCGTAGAGATTATGAAAGCAATCTTACGCGGTATCGGATACGACAAAAAAGTGAATCAAATCAAAGAATAATAAATATAAGTGGAAAACCCCGTCGCGACTTATGGTCGTGGCGGGGTTTTCTTTTTGACGAGGGATGAGGTTATTGGTTCATTCGGAAACAACAAACGGAAATCCGAAATGCTGGTTTTAATTGCAGTTTTACATTACTCTTGTTCCGTAGTGCCCGCAGTATTGAACTTTTCAATCAATTCATCAAATCGCTTTTTCCCTTCGTATTCGTTTTTTAGCTCGAGAAAATAATCGTAATCTTCGCTTGTCAAATCCATCCGTGAAGACAATACTTCATAAGTTTTCAAAAGCTTCGGTTTCGTCCGCTCTTTGTACGCCATAATGATCACCTCCATATTTGTGTTCAAAGATAATATACGCGCAGGATCCGTGATTGCTTTTCGCATTCTTGAACTTTGAGCAATCCGGATTTATTTTTTTGCCTGAATATCCAAATTGCCGGCAAAACCAAGAACTGAGAGTAGACGCCTCAGTCTGGTATCAGTTAAATGGATACACACGTCACACCTCCGGAAAGGATTGAAAGAATGTACGCAACAATCAAAAAAAACAAAATGAGTCAATAATCGCCGAATTCAACAGAATAATCCCCCACCCGATCGAATCCGTCTGGCGGATGCTTACGGTCAATGAGCAGCTGCAAAAATGGTTCCCACAACTGAAAATCGAACAGTTGCAGCCCGACGGAAAAATCAGATTCGACTTCGGAAACGGGTCCTACGAAGAGATGACGTTACTTAAAGTTTCCGAACCATCAAGCCTCGCCTTTACATGGGACACAAACATTATGCGTTTTGAATTGTCCGGGACTGCTGAGGGCAAACTGCTCAGAAGCTCAGCGAAGACATCGTCGAGGTTACCCCGCATACACCCCAGGATATCGCCGGCTGGCACGCTTGCCTGGAAAACATCATTGCTATTCTGGATGGATATGCCGTTAAGCCCGGTCCTTCGGAAAATTGGGACGAATTTTATCAGTACTACAAAAATGAATTCGAGACATTGGCTGAAGAGTAGAAAAAGAAACCATTTGAGCGGCACCGTTGAAGAGGCGCTCAAATAGTTTCTTTTCTTTGTCTATCTCACATGCGAATAATCATGCTCTATCAAACGCGTTCTGAATCCCAGAAATCTCCTTCTAAGCTGACTAGGTCAAGCGACCAAAAAGTGGCCGCTTTGTGCTAGTCCTCTTAATGCTCGATTTCTACCCGGGATTCATCTCGCTCTCTATCTCATAGTCACGAATTCTTCCGCGCCAGTCGGATGGATGGCTACGGTGTTGTCGAAGTCGGCTTTGGTGGCGCCCATTTTGATGGCAACCGCAAAGCCTTGGATCATTTCATCGACGCCATAGCCGATTCCGTGGAGTCCGACTACTTTCTCGTTTTCTCCTACACAGACCAGTTTCATCTTCACAAGCTGACGATGGGCTGTAACGGCCGTGTACATCGATGCAAAAGTGGACTTGTATACTTTCACCTGATCGGCGCCAAACTTCTCTATGGCGTCTTTTTCGCTCAATCCGATGCTGCCGATTGGCGGGTGGCTGAAGATCACGGTTGGAATGTTGTCGTAGTCCAACTTTTCATTCGGCTTGTTGTTGAATAGGCGTTCCGACAGTCTGCGTCCGGCTGCAATCGCAACAGGCGTCAGCATGTTTTTGCCGGTTACGTCCCCTACTGCGTAGATGCCGTCAACTGAGCTATTCTCGTACTCGTCGACGATGATGAATTTTTTGTCGCTGACTTTCACATCCGTCGCTTCGATGTTTAAACCGTCTATGTTGGCGGTCCGGCCGATCGCCCAGATGATTTTATCGAAAATTTCCGATCTGCCGTCCTCAAGATGCAGCGTCAAAGTACCGTCTGCATTCTTTTCGACTGCTTTTGAGACAGCATGTGTGTGCAGCGTCGGACCGTCTTTTTCAATTTCCTGCATCAAGCCTTCGATGATGCTGTCATCGTATTTGCGCAATGGCGTGTCGTAACGGACATACAGATGTGTATCCACGCCCAAATTATGCAGCACGCCGGCCAATTCGATGGCAATGTAACCCGCACCGACGACAGCGACTTTTTCCGGTAATTCTGTCCATTCGAAGAACGTATCTGATACGTCGCCGAGCTTTGCTCCAGGAATCCGTGGACGGATCGGTTTTGCGCCGGTCGCAATCAGGATGTGCTTGGAGCGGATCAGCTCCCCGTTCACTTCAACGGTATGGTTGTCGACGAATTTGGCGAAGCCTTCGATCACATCGACATTGCGGCGTTCGAATCCGGCTTGATAGGAGTTGCGGGAGCGTTCGACGTAGGCATCCCGGTTCTTCAATAAGGTCGGGAAGTCGATTTTGTGCGCGCCTATATCGAACCCATAATCCGGTCCGTATTTGTGGATCGCCTCGGATATTTGGGACGCATACCACATGATTTTTTTCGGTACGCAACCGATGTTCACGCAGGTTCCCCCCAATAATTTCCCTTCAATAACAGCTGTTTTGGCACCATATTCTGACGCACGGTTCATCGTTGCGATGCCGCCGCTGCCGCCTCCGATGGCGATAAAATCATATTCCCTCATTTTGTTCCTCCGTTACTATCTATAGTATTCTCAATTATTTTTTCTTTCTTCCAACCAAACACACCCGATCGTCTGCGATGCCGGCAAAATGGCCTGGTAGCGGCCATGGTTATCGTAAGCTTTATAGAAAAGCTTGCCGTCTTCGTTGTAGCCGTAGGCATAGACGACCACCCAATGGTTCTTGTACTTGCTGTTGAATAGACGCGTCGTTCCCACTATGACGGGAACCGGAACCGGGCGATCCAACAACGCCGGAACGATTTTTTCCGTGATGAGGCCCGATTTCACGGTCCAATCCGGAATGTCCGCCAGCAAGACTTTCAGGCCGTGCTGCACATCCCAGAAGAAGGTGCCTTTGTAGGGCAGAAATTCGTCAACGACCGTCAGCAAACCTGCCAGCAACGTATCTTTATCAAGAGAATGCTTGTATTTCTGCAGAACCGCATCATGTACCAGCACGGCGCTGCAATACGTTCCGCAGATCCCTGGGCTGCCGCTGTTGATCCAACTGCGGTACTTTGCGAAACGTGATGGCTTCAGGCCGTGCCACTTCTTAGGCAGATTCTTTTTAGACTGAAGCTCTTTACCTGTATGGTTTGACGTCATGGCAAGTTCCTTTCTTGACGAAGTGAATGTGCTATTTTTCCATTATACACCCTGTCAGCTGAATAAATGGAAGAGGATGCTCACGGCTCCCGATACGAGTATCAGCCAGATCGAATCGATTTTAGTGGTCCGGAGCGCGTACAGTGCCGCAAGGAAGATTGCCACCGCCAGGAAATTGATGGTGATCCCACCGATGGCTGTCCCGCCGGATTGGAATAAGGCTGCCACAAAGAGCGCCAGTCCAGCCGCAGCAATCAAAGCCACGACTGCCGGACGGAGCCCGCCGAGGATTCCCTGCATGATTTTGATGTCGCGGTACTTGTAGTAGGCCCATGCCAGAATCAGCGAAAGGATGATCGAAGGCGTGACCGTACCGAGTGTCGCGACAATTGCGCCGGCGAAACCACCCACTTTTGTCCCGACGAAAGTCGCCGAATTGATGGCGATCGGACCCGGGGTGATCTGCGATATCGTGATGATGTCCGTGTATTCCTGCATCGTGAGCCAGCCCTGATTCGTGACGATTTCATCCCGAATCAGCGGCAAGGAAGCATAGCCCCCGCCGATCGTGAATAAGCCGATCTGGAAAAAAGACCAGAATAATTGAAGATAGATCATTTGCCCACCCCCATCTTCGCGCGGTAGCTCAAGTTGATGAAACCGATCAGCCCGGCCAGGAAAATGATCAGGACGACGTGGACATCAAAAAAGTAAGAGGCTGTGAATGCCGCAATCAACAACAAGGTGTTGATGATGTCCCGTTGCTTGACGACGCCACTGACCATGCCGATGACGACATTGACGATGACTGCAGCCACACCGGCCTGCATCCCGATCATCAAAGCATCCACAATCGGATTTTCACGGAAATTCATGTAAAAATAGGAAATGAGCGTGATGATGATAAGCGGCGGCGTAACTGTCCCGAAAACCGTCACCAAAGCCCCAAAAAATCCCGCCATCCGGTAGCCGATCAGAATGGACGTATTGACGGCGATCGCACCCGGAGCGGACTGCCCCAAAGCGACTAGATCCAGCATCTCGTCCGCCTCGATCCACTTGAGTTCTTCCACGAATTTCTTTTGCATCAACGGCACGATCACGTAGCCGCCGCCGAATGTGAATGCGCTCAGCACAAACGTTGATTTGAACAGCGTCCAAAACAATCGGCCTGACTTTTCTTTATTTGCCAAAGAATCTCCCCCACATCTTCATTATTTTCAACCCATATACCTTTGATTCTACCAAAATTGGCTTTCGATGTAAAAAGAACGATTCGGCAAATGCGCGTCCAAACTGGTCGTGGACATGATTGAGCAGCGATCATTCCAATAGGATTTTCTTAAGATTATTCAAAATAAATTGAAAATGCCGGTGCTTCGTGTATAGTTAGATTAGAACATTGGAATAATATAGAACTAATTTTTGAGGAGTTAATCACTATCGAAGCTTGGATTCAAAGCATTATGGAGCAATTTGGCTACTTAGGTGTAGCATTTTTGATTATGATCGAAAACCTTTTTCCGCCGATCCCTTCTGAGGTCATCTTGACTTTTGGCGGGTTTATGACAACCACTACGGAGCTCAACATTCCCTTGATGATTGTCGCTGCAACAATCGGTGCAGTAGTCGGGGCTGCGATTCTTTATGGTATCGGTACCCTTTTGGATGTCGAAAGATTGGACAAAATCGTCGATAAGTACGGCAACATCCTGCGCATCACACATGCTGATATCCACAAAGCGGATTCGTGGTTCGACCGCTATGGCTTCTGGACGGTTTTCTTCTGCCGCTTCGTGCCGTTGATCCGGAGCTTGATTTCATTGCCTGCCGGAATGGCCAACATGAACTTCGGCCTTTTCCTTCTGTTCACGACTGTCGGTACCGTCATCTGGAACACCGTCCTGATCTACCTGGGCGCGGCTGTCGGCTCGCAATGGGAAACGATCGTCCATTACATGGACATCTATTCCAATGTCGCCTACGTCATCCTTGGCATTATCGGGATCGCCGTCATCATTTGGTATATCCGCAAACGAAAACAGACCGTAAAAGCAGACTGATAAGCCTGGCCATCCTCCATTTGGAAGATGGCTTTTTTTGATTTTTGAATGATATATCATATAGTTCTTGTAAGAAAACAGAACCGGATAGGCAGTTTGCCCGAACCGTTACAAGTATTAGGCAAGGAAGCCATCGACTTCAATCGAGGGGAGGAATTGCGGTTCTGGATTCAGGCTACATTTACTTGGCTCGAAAACAGGGGATTTCTCAAAAATTCTTGTTGACACACCTATAGTACCCCAAAATCAAGGTAGTTAATTATTTAACAAATTACTCATATACGGTACAATAAACTTAACAGAACGGTTGTGGCACCAGTGGTTAAAGAGACATACACCCATAAAAAAGGGATCGTCTATAAGAATCAGTTCCATATTGTCTTCTGTCCGAAATATCGCCGCCCGGTTTTGGTGGATGACATAGCGGAACGCTTGAAAGAAGTCCTTTATGAGATTGCAACAGAAAAGGGTTTGGAATAAAAGCCCTTGAGATTATGCCGGACCATGTGCATCTCTTCATCGATTTCGATCCACGTTTGTTACTACATAAAATCATTAAGGATTTCAAGGGACAGTCTGCCAGTATCCTGCGCAAAGAATTACCATCTCTGAAATCGCGCTTGCCGAGCCTCTGGATCCGCAGTTATTTCTCAAGTTCCATTGGACATATCGACGAGGAAACAATCCAAAAATATATCGAAAACCAAAAGAATGTCTGAACAAAATGCGTATCCTATCTTTAGAAGGCAATCGAAGCTTTTTCCCAGCCAAAGAAAGCCTATTCAAATTTAGCAACATACTACGACCTTAGGTCTCTTTCTTTCAAATGATGCACCTGTATGCTAGTCCAAACCAATCCTTCCGCTGTCCGATCCAACCGCTGAAACTGCACGAGAGACCGTCGGTGGAACGACGACTAAAGGAGCTGAACCCGGATGGCAAAAGCGAAAACACCGAGTTATGTGTTGGAACTCGAACTGCAGGTAAACAAACGACAACGTGATTTCCTGGAAAAGAAAATGCGAATCGCAAAAGCAATCTACAATACCTGTTTGGGCGAAGCACTCAAACGTTTGAAAGCCGTGCGTGCCGACAAAACCTATCGCGAATTGGTCGCAGAAAAAGGCGGTGTGGATCGCGTGAAGGCACTTCGTGGCATCGAACTTGCCTATGGGTATTCCGAATACCAACTGCATGCATTTGTCGTTGCGTCCAAACATCACTTTGGTTCTCTCGGTATTGATGAGTGCCAAAAACTGGCTACGCGTGCTTTCCAGGCAGTAGAAAAAATTAACTATGGTCAAGCCGATCGCGTACATTTCAAGTCTCAATTGGATAACATAAGCATCGAAGGAAAGTCCAATAATTCCACGATCAAACGCAAAGAAGGATACATTACATTTGGCCGTGGCAACGTGTTTGACTACCTACTCAAACCAAATGACGTATACGCACACCTTGCTCTGATGGATCGAACCAAGTATTGCCGGATAATCAGACGGGAAATCCGCGGCAAACAACGCTACTTTGTCCAATTCGTGCAGGAAGGCTATCCCCCACAGAAACGGAATCGAAAGCTTATTGCTGAAGACAACCTACGAGTTGGGTTGGATATCGGTACGTCCACAATCGCAATCGTTTCGGATGAACGCGTGACCCTACGTGAACTGGCACCTGAAATCAACGAAGATGCGAAAGAACTTCGCCGCATCGAGCGCGCCATGGATCGGTCAAAACGAGCAACCAATCCCGATAATTTCAAAGAAAATGGAGTTGCGAAAATCGGGGCCCGGTGGATCTTTTCAAAGCGTTACCTGAAGCTCAAAGCAAAACGGAAAGACAGACATCGTAAGATTGCCCGCAAAAGGAAACAAGCGCACGAACAACTGGCGAATGACATTTTGGCACTGGGTTCGGATATCCGGGTTGAAACCATGAGGTTTCAATCGCTGCAGAAACGTGCAAAAAAAACAACACGAAACAAACAAAACGGCAAAATCAACAAAAAGAAACGCTTTGGCAAGTCCATTCAGGTCCATGGCCCTGCCTTGCTTCTGGAGATTGTCGCCCGAAAACTAGGCTATCAAAACCGGCCCTTACAGAAAATCGATACTTGCGCAACGAAAGCAAGTCAATTCAATCATGCAACCGGCGAGTATACAAAGAAACAACTCAATGAGCGCTGGAATGCGGACATCCTGGGTGTACCAATCCAACGCGATCTCTACAGCGGATTTTTAATTGGAAATACAACGGACAGTCTGGACAGTGTTGACGTAGACTTGTGCAATCGTAAATGGGAGAACTTTGTCAAACTGCATAACCAAGAAGTGGAACGATTACGTTGTTCCCAAAGTAAAACATTGCGTTGGTTTGTCGCATAAATGCAAACCCGTCCGATTGACTGCACGGACGTAAACAGCGGGTGCCGAAAGTACACGACAGGTCATTCTTGGCTGAGTCAGAGTAGTACCGAGCTATACGCACTAGCCCCGCGAAGTTCCGAGAATAAATACGCTAGTGGCCCTATGGCCTTTCGACCACAAGTTTGAAAGTCTTATGAGCAGAAACGTAGATAGCTACAACTGTGCGCTATCTCTCAGAACCCCCTGACTTCAGTCATGGGGAGTGGTCAGTTTTACCGATTCCGCCATCACGGAAATCCAAAAATATTACAACTTCAAAAACATCGGACCTGTCCCTGCTCAAAAATGGGCGCTGGTTTTCCTCGACAGTGACAATGTCGTCGATTTTAATGAGCGTCTGCGAGCCCTCCAACTGAAGAGCGAGCGCGGCTTCCTGAACATGAACCTGTTGCTGGAACAGACTGTCGCACAATAATCACGTCGCAGACAACGAACAGCCCCCGCCGATCCATTAATCAATGGATAAGCGGGGGCTGTTCTTTTGATTTAACCCATTCAGTATTTTACCTTGATCACCCTGGCAGCGCGCACTTCATCCAGTCGTCTGACAGATGTCTGATGCGGGGCCTGGGTGACGGTTTCCGGCGTTTCGGCGGCTTCGCGCGCAATCGCGATCAGCGCGTTCGCGAAGTCATCGAGCGTTTCTTTGCTCTCGGTTTCCGTCGGCTCGATCATCAAGGCTTCCTCGACGATCAGCGGGAAATAGACGGTCGGAGCATAGTAGCCGTAATCCAACAAGCGTTTAGCCATATCCAATGTCCGCACGCCGCCTTTCTTCTGGCGGTTGCCAGAAAGGACGAATTCGTGCTTGCAGATGACCGGATAAGGCGTGTCGAAATCGTTCTCGAGAAGCTTGCGCAAATAATTCGCATGCAATACGGCGCTCTCAGAAACTTTGCGCAAGCCGACTGGACCCATTGTGCGGATGTAGGTATAGGCTCTGACAAGGACGCCGAAGTTGCCGTAATAGCCTTTGACCGGCCCAATCGAAGCGGGATGATTGCTGTTCAGCACATAGCCTTCTTCCGTCTTCTCCACTCTCGGGATCGGCAAGAACTCCTTGAGATAAGCTTTTACGCCTACCGGACCGGCTCCCGGTCCGCCACCGCCATGCGGCGTGCTGAAAGTCTTGTGCAGGTTCAGGTGGACGATATCGAAGCCCATCGTGCCCGGCGTCGTTTTGCTGAGGATTGCGTTCAGGTTCGCTCCGTCGTAATACAGCAATCCGCCGGCTCCGTGGATGATTTCGGCAATCTGGACGATGTCGCGTTCAAAAAGGCCCAACGTATTCGGATTCGTCAGCATCAAGGCGGCAGTCTGGTCATCGACTGCGTTGCGCAAGGCTTCGAGATCGACCAACCCTTCAGCGGTCGATGGGATGCTTACCACATCGAAGCCCGCGATATGCGCGCTGGATGGATTGGTGCCATGCGCACTATCCGGCACGAAGACTTTTGTGCGCTGCAGGTCGCCATTCTTTTCATGGTAAGCCCGCACCATCATCAATCCGGTCCATTCGCCGTGCGCTCCGGCTGCCGGCTGCAAAGAAACGCCATCCATGCCGGTGATGACTGCCAGATCATCCTGCAGCTCATGCATCAGTTGCAGTGCGCCTTGGACGGTCTCCACCGGTTGATACGGGTGGATGTTGGCGAACCCGTCCAAGCGGGCGGTCACCTCATTGATTTTCGGATTGTATTTCATTGTGCAGGATCCCAGCGGATAAAAGCCGTTTTCCACGCCGAAATTATCCTGGGAAAGGTTGGTGTAATGGCGCATCAGTTGCAGTTCGCTGATTTCAGGCAGTTCGGCTGGCTGTTTGCGGACAAGATGCTCCGGCAGTTTTGCTTTGAAGTCCGTTTTCGGGACATCGCTTTTCGGCAGGGTGTAGCCGACGCGACCCGGACGGCTTAATTCAAAGATCACATTTTTCGTTTTACGCATGGTTCATAACCTCCAATACCGCAATGAATCGGTCGATTTCTTCCTTCGTGCGTTTTTCGGTGGCACAAACCAACAGCTGATTCGGCTTATGATAAGTCTCCGCCAAGCTGTAACCGCCGATGATTCCCGCCTCCAGCAGAGCGCGGTTGGCTTCTTCGGCTGGGAAAGACAGATCGATGACGAACTCATTGAAGAATGGCGCTTGGTTCAGGATCGCGAAGCCTTTAGCCTGCAAAGCTTGGGCAAAATAAGCCGCTTTGTCGACGTTCAGCTGCGCCATTTCCTGGACGCCCTGCTTCCCGAGGGCCGCCATGCAGACGGCGGAAGCCAACGCATTCAAGGCTTGGTTCGAACTCATGTAGGATGTCGCTTTTTCGCGGCGGATATGCTGCTCCCTGCTTTGGAGCGTCAACACAAAGGCGCGCTCCCCAGCCGCATCCACGGTTTCCCCGACGATTCTGCCGGGAACTTTGCGGATATGCTTTTGATTAACGGAGAAGTAACCGCAGTGCGGGCCGCCGAATGACATCGGCAAACCGAAAGGCTGCGTGTCGCCGACAACGATATCCGCACCCAAATTGCCGGGCGCTTCGAGGATTCCCAGCGCCAACGGATTGGCCATCACGATCAACAGCGCCCCTTTGTCTTCGGCGATCTTTTTAACAACAGCCAAATCTTCCACCGATCCGAAGAAATTCGGGTATTGGACTACGATCGCAGCGGTATCCGGAGTCGTCAGGCATCTTGTGACATTGAAATTGGTGACGTCCTTCTCCATCAACACTTCGATGACATCCAGACCGCGACCTTTTGCGGCGGCGTGGATGACGGCACGGGCATTCGGATGGACCGCTTGTGAAAGCACGATTTCGTTCCGTTTCGTGACTGCCGCTGCCAAACCGACTGCTTCACTCAAGGAAGCGAATCCATCATATAAGGAAGAGTTTGTCGCTTCCATCCCGGTCAATTCGCTGATCATCGATTGGAATTCAAAAATCGCCTGCAGCTCCCCTTGACTGGCTTCCGCCTGATAGGGTGTATAGGCTGTATAGAATTCGGAGCGCGAAATCACTGCATCAACCACGCTCGGAATGTAATGATCGTAGGTTCCGGCGCCCATGAAGATCGGCATCTGCCCGGCGCTGACGTTTTTTTCGGCCAAAGCTTTCATTTGCTTCAATAGTTCCGATTCGGAGACGGCAGACGGAATCGCCAATTCTTCCTTCTGGCGGATCTCTTCAGGGATATCCGTGAACAGGTCCTCCATGCTTTTGACCCCGATGACAGCCAGCATTTCCTTCTCGTCTTCGGCTGTATCCGGTAAATAACGGAATTGCTCCTCAGTCATCTTATGCTTCCTCCTCGGCCACGAATGCTTCGTACTCTTCGTAGCTCAACAATTCATCCAATTCGCTGGCATCGCTCAAGCGCATTTCGTACATCCAGCCACCTGCAAAAGCTTCCGCATTGACGGTTTCTGGCGCATCAGCCAAAGCCTCGTTCTGTTTGATTATTGTTCCGGAAACCGGCGCATACACTTCCGAAACGGATTTTACGGATTCAACAGTGACCGCTTCGTCCCCTTTGGCCAATTCCGCATCCAGATCGGCAACATAATCGACGAACACGATGTCGCCCAGTTGTTCCGCCGCATGTTCCGTAATGCCGATGCGTACCGTATCATCCGTGATTTTTTCTACCCATTCATGCTCTTTTGTGTAATAAAAATTTTTGTGGTCTGCCATGTTGATCATCCTTCCGCGCAGTGCGCTGGTTTATTGTTATAGAGAATTATAAAATTTATCCTTATTCAATAATGATGGCTAGCTTCACGGGTAAGCCCTTCGGAAATTAGATAAATCGTACCTATTGCGCTCTACGATGCTCAGTCGGCACGATTTCCTAAATTTCTTTCAGGGCTGAACGAACCCGTTCAGCTTTTCTTTCTTTTATAAAATGGTTTCGGAATGATTGTCGCTTGGATGCGTTTGTTGCGTATTTCGATCTGGATTTCTGTGCCGATGGCGGCCGCTTCCGACTTCACCAAGGCCATCCCGATACTTTTCTTCAAAGTCGGCGATTGCGTTCCGGAAGTGACGATTCCGATTTCCTCCCCGTCCAAGGAAAAAACTTTGTATCCTTCGCGCGGGATCCCTCTTTCGGTTGCTTCGAAACCGATGATCTTTTCGGTTGGTCCGTTTTCGCGGATAGCGGTCAAGGCAGCTTTGCCGATAAAAGCGCTCGTTTTTTTCGTCTTGACCGCAAATCCCAGCCCGGCCGCCAACGGAGTGATTCCCTCGGACAATTCATGCCCATAGAGCGGCATCCCCGCTTCCAGGCGCAGCGTATCCCGCGAACCGAGTCCGCAAGGCAACACCCCGTAGGCTTCTCCGGCGGCCAACAGTTTTTCCCATAAGGAAGCAGTCTGCTCGCTCCCCAGATACAATTCAAAGCCGTCTTCGCCGGTATAGCCCGTCCTTGATATCAGGACATGCGGAATGCCCGCCACTTCCTGGTCCGCGATGAAATGGTAATTTCCGATGGCATCCAGATCGGCTTCCGTCAGTTCCTTCAGGATTTTGATGGCTGCCGGTCCCTGCAGGGCGAGCAGGCCGATGCTGTCGGAAATATTGTTGAGGAATGCTTCCGATCCGTTGTTCTCTTGCATCCATGCATAGACTTTATCCGTGTTGGAAGCATTGCAGACCAACAGGTAACTTTCTTTTTCCATTTTGAAAAGGATGACATCATCCACTGCCCCGCCATCCGGATAACACATGATATTGTATTGGGCTTGTCCGATGCTCATCACGCTGACATCATTCGTCAGCAGACCGTTCAGGTAGCTTTCCGCTTCATTACCATTAATTTCGATCTCCCCCATATGCGAACAATCGAACAGTCCGGCGCGTTCACGGACCGCCTCATGCTCGGCAAGGATACCGGAAAACTGGATTGGCATCTCCCAGCCCCCGAAATCAATCAGCTTCACACCGTTCGCTTTATAATAATCAAATAATGGCGTGCGTTTGCCTATCGTTGGTTCACTCACGTACAAATCTCCCTTTTCTTTCCTGGATTCCGCATTTTTTACGACTGTTTTTCGGCTTTCCGTCACATTAACGTGTAACCGCTTCACGTCCCTTTGTTATCTATTTTAGCACAGAAAACGGGCAATATACTCTCATAATAGATTGTTCGCATTAAACGCAAATCCATCCTCACAATACCATGGTTCATTTCAAATTACGAAAAATATGCTTACGTTATGAAGACCTTCATTTTAAATCGTTCGTTTTTTGTCCAAAAATGACATTTTATTCAATTATTAACCAATTCTTAAAAAGGTAGTTGTAAACAAGCTAAATAATGTGTAAAATGAATAATTAAAAAGATATAATTGATTTCTCTCGCCAAATTTTCATATTCGGCAGAAATCACGAATCATTTTTAATCATTGTATAAGAAATTTTCCT
>RRZT011344088.1_pt1 | contig 13339 bp, 9 predicted proteins | sample 2165551 | NCBI WGS metagenome assembly RRZT01 (sample SAMN10456910, study PRJNA506462) | wastewater metagenome | biome: wastewater; feature: sludge; material: wastewater sludge; isolation source: wastewater sludge with Escherichia coli K12::gfp cells carrying plasmid... | place: USA: Moscow, Idaho ... | reverse complement strand
TTTCCATTGCCGGATCTTTTTCGTATCGATAATAGGCTTCGAAATTCCAATCTTTTAAGGTATATGATAAACTCAAATTGTGGATAATCGTAGAAATCGCATTGGCATCGCCTTGAAAATAAGAAAACAGATTGTAATATGATTTTGAAGGATTCAAGAAATTATAATTAGGTCTATCAATTCTTTTTCCATAATTCAAACCAATTTGTCCAGCATTTTCAAAATTATACATAACGTATAAAGTTGGAAAAAGATCGGTGTTTGTTCGTTTATTTTGGCTAATTGGATTATCAGAAATCGTATTTATAAGAGCTGTTTCAGATCTCAAACCAGCTTTTGCTTCCCATTTTTTCCATTTATAATTTCCAGAAATATATAAGGCGAAAATCTGTTCTTTATAATTAAAAATATTACTTTTTTCGGGTTGATATTCGATTTGATTTTGGATCGATTCAAAGAAATCCAAATCATTATCATTCTTCACAAAACTATATTTTGCTCCCGCTTCCAAGCCGAAATTTTCATTAGTGAAACTATAATCAATTTGAGTAGAAAATAGATTTAATTTCTGAAGCGCCGCATTCAAAAAGCGATTTTCGTCATAAGGCTTATCTTTGAAATTCAATTCTGTCAAAACATCTTGACTTTCTTTGTAGTATCGATGACTAAAATTGTTGCTCCACGTCAAATTATTTTTCCCAAATTTTTTATCATAAACCAAATACGTATTAAAATTATTTGAAGATTCGCGTCGATGATTTTGTGTTTTGTAAAATGATTCAAGTTGATTATTTGTTGTATTGTAAATATTTGTCGGAACGTTATAATTCCCAATTGACGCAGGATTTCTAGAGCCATTTATTCCAAACTGAAAATTTTGTAAACTATCAATTGAATATTGAGAAGCAAAGTTGTAAATATGTTGTTGTTTCGCGACTGTTCGACGAATCATGTCACTTTCCCAACGCGTTTGATCTTTTTCATATGTTGTTACATCAAAATTCTTGCGAACATATTTTCCATTCACTAAATAATAGCTTCCTGTTAATTGCCATTTTTCTGTGTTGTAAGATTGCGAAGTTCCTATCATTCCTTTGCTATAAATAGATTGATGATAGCGTGTTGAAATTTGTCCTTTGTAACCAGAAAGTACATTTTTTTTCATTTTAATATTAATAATCGCACTTCCAGAAGCTTCATATTTTGCAGGCGGATTAGTAATGACTTCAACTGATGAAACTGTGGCACCATCTGTGTTTTCCAACAATTGCTTCAAATCATCTTGCGACATTAATGTTTTTTTATCATTAATTGTGACTAAAATTTGCGTATTTCCTCTCACACTTAACTGTTCATTTTTTAGAAGAACGTTTGGCGTGTTTTTCACGATATCCCAAGCACTTAAATTTTGTAAAGGCGTATTTTCAACATTAAATTCTATTCGATCAATTTTTCGTTTCAACAAAGGTTTTTGACTAGAAACAACAACATCTTTTAAGTTAATTGTTTCATCTTTTTGAAGTGTGATAATCAAATAGTTTTCTGAATTAGCTTGATATGTTTTTTCAAATTCTTGATAGCCAAATTTTTTAATATAAATTATAAATGATTGTGCTTGATGAAGTTCGAAATTAAATTCGCCATTTTCATTCGATTCAATTATAATCGGATCCTGCGAAGGAATTTCAACTTCAACAGAACTATTTTTGATCGGTTGATTTTGTTCATCGATAATTTTTCCAGAAATAATTTGTGCGAAAATTAAATTTGGTAGTAATAGAAAAAAAGTCATTAATATTTTCATTGTTAATATTTTTGACAAATCTCTTTCAAGTTTCGATTTTACTTGGTTAATGAACGGTTAACGATGAGTTAATGTGTTATTTATGAAGAAAAACAATGTATTTTTGAATTTATGAAAAGCTTATGAAATTATCTAAAAAACATTACACATTTATCTTCTCTTTTGCATTGATTGTTCTAGTTTCATTGCAAGTTTATTATATCTATAATTCTTATCGATTGATTGAAAAAGATATGAATAAAGAGGCTCAAGAAATTGCTTTGAAAGTAATGAATTTTATGTCAAAATATGAAACAGATTCTAATGATGATAAGATTATAGATTACTTCAAAAAATTGAATCATGATGAAAAAAAACAGTTTGATGAACTACAGATAATTCGAACTAAAGTAGATTATAATTATAAGATTTACACTCCAATTGTAGATTCTTTATTAGAAGTTTATTCTAAAGAAAGTGGTTTTGAAATAGCACTTCGCACGGATGTTTATTCAGTTTATGATGAATTGAATCATAAAGAATTATTGCCAAAGAAAAAGTATGTGATTTACGAAACGACAAATAAAATTGTGACGCCAACTAGCATCAATCAGAGTGTTTGGTCATCGGATGATATTACGAATCAAAAAGATTCTGATTTAGGAATTGACAAGAATGAACGCCACAAATACAAAATTAAAGGTAAAACGGATTATGAATTATTGAATCTGAGATTTTTAATTTTAAAGAAAATTATTCCTTTAATCATTGTGAGTTTGTTGATTGTTGGATTAATTGTCTTTTTGTATTGGAAAAGCCTTGAAAATTTATCGAGACAAGAAGAAAAAATCAATCAATTACATTTGACAATAGATTCTATTGCGCATGAATTGAATACGCCAATTACGACGATGAAATTTGCTCTGCATCAAGTTCAACATCCAGAAACGAAACAAATGATGAACCGACAAATTAATCGTTTGGAGCAAACTGTCGATTCTATTTTTGTGAAAAATGACGAAAATTCTGAGTTGTTAGATGAGGTTATTTTAAGTGAAATTATCCAAAATATTAAGCTTCAATATCCAGAAATTAAATTTATTCATCAAAGTATTTTCGAAAAAAATAATGTACTAAGAACAAAAGATTTTCAACAAATAGCTCAGAATTTGATTGAAAATTCAGTGAAATATGGCGCTTCCGAAATTGTATTAAACTTTAAATTTCAAAAAGAAATCACATTGAGTTTTTCGGATAATGGAATTGGAATTCCAACGAATGATTTGTCATTTATTTTTGATAAATATTATCGTGTAAACCGTTCTGTTAACCATAATGTAAGCGGTTTGGGCGTTGGTTTATATTTAGTAAAAAATTGTGTTGAACGATATTTAGGAAGAATCAATGTTGAGAATAATAAAGAAAAAGGTGTTCAATTTTTAATCGTTTTGCAGAATGAAAACTAAATTAATTTTAGTAGAAGATGATCAAGATTTGGGAACAGTTCTCAAACAATATCTCGAATTTTCTGATTTTGAAGTGACTTGGTTTGATCATCCGCAAAAATTATTGAAGGAAATAGAATCATTAAAATCAGCTCAATTAATCATTTTTGATGTCATGTTACCCGAAATTGATGGTTTTTCTTTAGCAAAAAAATTAGCCGAAACCATTACAATTCCCTATTTATTTTTGACAGCTAAGGCGCAAAGTTTTGACCGTGTTTTAGGGTTGAAATTAGGTGCAGATGATTATATCACAAAACCTTGCGATCCTGAAGAATTGGTTTTGAGAATAAAAAATATTTTGAAAAGAAATCAACCTGTTTTAGAAGAATTGATCAAAATTGGAACTTATGTTTTTCATCCAAATCAATTGCAATTATCTTATCAAGAAGAAAAATTTCAGTTAACAGAAAAAGAAGCAGAATTGTTGAGTTTCTTGATTCAGAATAATCAAAAATTAGTGAGCCGAAAAGAGATTTTAGAAAAAATTTGGGGCGAAAACGATTATTTTATGGGTAGAAGTTTGGATGTTTTTATGACACGTTTGCGCAAATATTTTCAGAACGATGAAACGATAAAATTTGAATCTGTTCGTGGAATTGGGTTTAAAATTAATTTTCCACTTTAAAAAAATAAAGCTGAACAGAAGTCCAGCTTTAATAACAAACAATTGAATTCTAAATTCAGTAAAGGGAACCGAATTTTATAAATGGATTTTTATATTCCTTGAGCAATCATAGCATCGGCAACTTTTACGAAACCTGCTATATTAGCGCCTTTGTAATAATTTATATTTTCTTGAAATTCACCTTTTCCATATTTTTTACATTGGTGATGAATTTTTATCATAATTTCTTTTAATCGATAATCTACTTTTTCTCTGTTCCAATTTTGACGAATTGAATTTTGAGACATTTCCAATCCAGAAGTCGCAACACCACCGGCATTTGCAGCTTTACCAGGTCCGTATAAAATTTGATGATCCAAAAAATAATGAACCGCTTCGGGAGTTGTTGGCATATTTGCACCTTCGGCAACCAATTTGCAACCATTGAGATGTAAAGTTTGCGCATCTTGCAAATCCAATTCGTTTTGCGTTGCACATGGCAAAGCTATATCACAAGGGACTTTCCAAGGATTTTGGTCAGAGAAAAATTTAGCATTTGGATAATAATCAAGATACTTTGAAATTCTATCGTAATCATTATTCTTAATCTTGAAAATAACGTTTAGTTTTTCTGTATCAAAACCATCTTCATCATAAATATATCCAGAAGAATCAGAAAGTGTAACCACTTTAGCACCTAATTCTAAAGACTTTTCAGCAGCATATTGTGCAACATTTCCAGAACCAGAAATAGAAACTGTTTTTCCTTTTAAGGTTTCTTTTTTTTCGGCTAACATACATTCTACAAAATATAATAAACCGTAACCAGTTGCTTCAGGACGAATCAAAGAACCGCCATATTCCAAACCTTTTCCAGTTAAAACACCTGTAAATTCGTTTCGCATTCGTTTGTATTGACCGAATAAATAACCAATTTCTCGTCCTCCAACACCAATATCACCAGCGGGAACATCTACATCCGCACCAATATGACGAGATAATTCGCTCATAAAAGATTGGCAGAAGCGCATAATTTCCATATCCGATTTTCCTTTTGGATCAAAATCTGAACCACCTTTTCCGCCACCCATAGGTAAAGTTGTCAAGCTATTTTTGAAAACTTGTTCAAAAGCTAAGAATTTAAGAATAGATAAATTAACAGATGGATGAAAGCGCAAACCGCCTTTGTAAGGACCAATCGCAGAATTCATTTGTACACGATAACCTTTGTTGATTTGGATTTCGCCTTTGTCATCAATCCAAGTTACTCGAAACTGAATAATACGTTCTGGTTCGGCAATTCTTTCAAGAATTTTGAATTTCTTATATTTTGGATTTTCTTCTACAAATGGTAAAATGGTTTCGGAAACTTCTTCAACTGCTTGTAAAAATTCTTTTTCGTTTGGGTTTTTTGATTTAATTCTTTGAATGAATTTTTCTGAGTAAAATAAAGTATCCATGCTATTTGTGTTTGATTATTGATAAAATTACAATCAACAATAAAAAAAATAACATATTTTTTAAAGTAAACTTTTAATATTTATGAAGTTGATAATTTTGACTACTCAGAATCTGTAGGTTGATAATTTTTGAAACAAAAAAAGCAGGAAAATTTCCTGCTTAATAAATTTTGTATTTTTATTCAGTTTAAGACAAGGCTTATTTTTTGAAAAATCCTCCCAATAATCCCATTGCGTCGCTTAAACCTAATTGTCCGTCACCATCTTGGTCTAATAATTTTTCGAAACCACCTAAATTTACTCCACTTTGGTTTGTTTGAGTTGTAGAACCACCAACTAAACCACATAATAAACCAGCAATTCCATTAGAATCTAATCCAGCAGATTGTTTTTGTTTACCTAAGTAGCCCATTACAATTGGCGCAACTAATGCCAAAATTTGAGTAACCTGTCCCATATTCAATCCAGATTGTTGAGAAATTGCAGATTCTACATTTTGTTGTTTATTTCCCAAAACGTGACCTAAAATTCCCAATCCATCTTGTTGATTTCCTCCTTGACCTAAAAATCCAGAAAGATTATCCAAAATACTTCCGTCGTGTTGATTCAAAGCATTCGAAATTCCTTCAGCACCTCCGCCTTGTGCATTTTTATTTAAAGCAGACAATAAAAAAGGTACAGCTGCTGCAACAGCAGTTTGAGCTTGAGATTCATTAATCCCTAATTGTTTTGCAGCAGAACCAACAATTTGTTGTCCCATTGCACCTTGAATTAAATTTGTAAAGTCCATAAGTTTATATTATTTACTCAAATATACTATTTTTAACAGATTAATTCAGATTAATATTAAGAGTCCTACAAAGTATTTCTATTTTTGTACAATCAATTTTGTAAATGAAACAAATAAATCTTTTTTTAGTAATCATTATTGCGGTTTTGGCTTTATTGCCAATCGTTTTACCTAGTCGTTTCGATGAAGAAATGCAATATGAATTTGATGCCCCTGTTGGTTTGGTGTACGACGAATTTTATAATCTTCGTCAATTCTCCAAATGGCAACAATTTACAGCTTCGGATTCTTTGACAATCAAGAAATTTTCGAATACAAAGGAGGAAGACGATAATTATATGATTTGGGATTCTGAAAATGCTTCAATCGCTTCAGGAAAAGTTACGATTGAAAATTTTTCGATAAATCGTTTCGTCAATTATACGATAAAGTATGATGGTTGGGAAAAATTAGATAGTCTTAATGTTAAATTTGAACAACAAGAAAATGGGAAAACAACTGCAAAATTGAATTATTTAAGTCAAGAAATTCCTTATTTCTACCGCTATTTTGCTTTTTTCAAAAATCCTGAATCTAAATTTGAAAAATCGTTGGACAACTTAAATCAACAAGTGAAAGTTAGATTGGATAAGGATCAAAAAGAAGGTCGATTGAATTATGGCGAATATCGTATTGTAGAATTGGGTCGAACAAATTTATTAGCGATTCGTAAACAATCAAGTTTTGCAGAAAAAGATGTGATGGATAAAGTAGATGGAGCTTTTGAGGTGATTTATAAATCATTAATAAACAAAGAAGAAGGCGGTTTTGATTTCGATTTAGGTTTCCCGTATGTTTATTTTACTGATCTTGATAAAGAAAAAGATAAAGTAACATTTTTTGCTGGAATACAATTAATAGAAGATTTGCCTTTGCAAAAAGACATGAAAAAAGTGGTTGTTCCTGGCGGAGATTATTTGTTGACATTACATTTAGGACCTCGTTCTAAACGTACGCAAACAATCGAAAAAATGAAGAATTATGCCAAATCTAAAAAGCTACAATTGGATACAAAACAATTAGAAATTATGCTAAATGATCCGAAGGAAACAGATAGTTTAAAATTAATTTCTCGAATTTATATTCCAATTAAAAAACAATAAATACTTAAGAATTAACAATTTTTAAAGTACACTTAGCCACAGAAATGTGGCTTTTTTTGTATTTTTGCAACTTCTTACAAACAAACATGGACAAAGATTTTATTGAAGTTTACGGTGCACGTGAACATAATCTAAAAAATATTGATGTAAAGATTCCTCGAAACGAACTTGTGGTAATCACGGGTTTAAGTGGAAGTGGAAAATCTTCGTTGGCTTTTGATACGATTTATGCAGAAGGACAACGTCGTTATATCGAAACTTTTTCGGCTTATGCGCGTCAATTTTTGGGAGGTTTGGAACGTCCAGATGTTGATAAAATTGATGGTTTGTCGCCAGTTATTGCGATTGAGCAGAAAACGACCAATAAAAATCCGCGTTCTACTGTTGGTACAATTACAGAAATTTATGACTTTCTTCGTTTGTTGTATGCGCGTGCTTCTACGGCTTTTTCTGTCGAAACAAACGAACAAATGGTTGCTTACACAGAAGAGCAAATCATTGAATTGATTCGTGCTCAATACAGCGGAAAGAAAATTGCGATTTTAGCGCCAATTGTACGTTCAAGAAAAGGTCATTATCGAGAGGTTTTTGTGACATATTCTAAAAAAGGTTTTCTTGAAATGCGCATTGATGGAGAGTTGAAAGATATTGCACCAGGAATGATGTTAGATCGCTACAAAACGCATGATATCGAATTGATGGTGGATAAAATGTTGCTGAATGATAAGGTGAACGATCAACGTTTGCGTTCAAGTATCGATCATGCAATGCAGCAAGGAAACGGAATTACGATGATTTTGGATTATGAAACCAATGAAACCAAATTCTTTTCTCGTTCGTTAATGTGTCCGTCGACAGGAATGTCATATGCGTTGCCAGAACCGAATACATTTTCGTTCAATTCACCAAAAGGAGCTTGTCAAACTTGTACAGGTCTAGGTGAGTTGAAAGTGGTTAATCACGAAAAATTATTTCAAGATCGCGAAAAATCATTGTTTGATAATTTGGATGAATTATTTGAAGCGTTAAAATCATCTTCTCGAATAGAAAAACAATTGGAAGCGATTTTTGTCAAACATAATATAGACCAGAAAGTAGCATTCAAAAAACTTCCTCAAGCATTAATTGATGATGTAATGAATGGTTTGAAAGAAACTTTGAATGTCGATCTTAAATTTGCATCAGTCAAAAAAACATATAAAATCGATTTTGAAGGATTGAATGAATTTCTTTCTGAAATAATGGAAGATAAAAATAATCCGTCTTCAAGTTCGATTAGCAAAAAGTTTGGAAAGAAAGTTATTTGTCCAACTTGCGAAGGAAAACGCCTTAAAAAAGAATCGCTTTTCTTCCGAATTGACAATAAAAACATTGGTGAAGTTGCAGAAATGGATCTTCAATCATTACAAAAATGGATTGAAAATGCGCCAGTTTCGATGACGTCGAATCAACAACAAATTGCGCACGAGATTCTGAAAGAAATTTATACACGTTTATCTTTTTTATTAGATGTCGGATTAGATTATTTGAGTCTTAATCGTTCTTCTAGAACCCTTTCTGGAGGCGAGGCGCAACGAATTCGTTTGGCTACTCAAATTGGTTCTCAACTGGTGAATGTATTGTATATTTTAGATGAGCCAAGTATTGGTTTGCATCAACGCGATAATGTTAGATTGATAGATTCGTTGAAGAAATTGCGCGATATCGGAAATTCGGTTTTGGTTGTAGAACACGATAAAGATATGATCTTAGAATCGGATTATGTGGTTGATGTTGGACCAAAAGCAGGGAAAAATGGAGGTCAAATTGTTTGGGAAGGTGAACCGGAACAAATGTTGAAATCAAATACATTAACATCAAAATATTTAAACAATCAGTTGCAAATCGAAGTTCCAAAAGAACGAAGAAAAGGTAATGGATTAGAATTGAGACTTTTTGAAGCATCAGGGAATAATCTAAAAAATGTAAATCTTACCATTCCTTTGGGTGAATTAGTTGTGGTTTCGGGTGTTTCAGGTTCTGGAAAATCAACGTTGATTAATGAAACATTGTACAGAATTCTGAATCAACATTTTTTTAGAGCAGAAAAAGATCCGATGCCTTACAAAAAAATCGAAGGTTTAGAGCATTTGGATAAAGTAATCGAAGTGGATCAGTCGCCAATTGGTCGTACGCCTCGTTCTAATCCCGCGACTTATACGGGAATTTTCTCTGATATTCGTACGTTGTTTACAAATTTACCTGAAGCCAAAATTAGAGGTTACAAGCCTGGACGTTTTTCATTTAATGTAAAAGGTGGGCGTTGTGAAACTTGTCAAGGAGCAGGTTTGCGTGTGATTGAAATGAATTTTTTACCTGATATTCATGTCGAATGTGAAACATGTAATGGTAAACGTTTTAACCGTGAAACGTTGGAGGTTCGTTACAAAGGAAAATCGATTTCGGATGTGTTAGAAATGACGGTAAATGAAGCGGTAGAATTCTTTGAAGCGATTCCGAAAATATATCGTTATGTCAAAATGTTGCAAGATGTAGGTTTGGGTTACATCACGCTTGGTCAGCAGTCGACAACATTGAGTGGAGGAGAGGCGCAACGTGTGAAATTAGCAACAGAATTGGCTAAAAAACAAACAGGAAAAACAATTTATATTTTAGATGAACCGACAACAGGTTTGCATTTTGAAGATGTAAATGTGTTGATGAAAGTAATCAATAAAATTGTAGAATTTGGAAATACAGTCATTATTATCGAACATAATTTAGATGTGATAAAATTAGCCGATTATGTGATTGATATTGGTCCAGACGGAGGAAGCAAAGGTGGTAAAATTGTGGCAGAAGGAACGCCAGAAGAAATTATAAAGAATCCGAAAAGTGTGACAGGAAAATTCTTGAAAGACGAATTGAAATAAATATAAAAAAATCCATCTAAAAATTTTTAGATGGATTTTTTTATGACTTATAATCCGATTGAAACACCCATAAAAGGTTGTAATCCTGAAGAAAATATACTTTCGTTTTCTTTATATAAAACATTGTACATCACACCAGCTTGAAATCTTACTGGCCCGCTCGATTGATATCCAGCTCCCAACCATAACGCAGATTCGTCCATGTCAGTTTCATAAATACTGTTGTAATATGGCGTGCGATCGTTGTACTTTTGTTTTCCTGTGTAGTACATATAATTGGCTCTCAAGAAAATGTTCTCGATTGGAAAAAAGTTAATGTAAGGACCAACATTAAACAAATTTTGCTTTACATAGTCATCTTTCGCATACTGATAACCTGCCGTCGCACCCAATTCTAAATTGTTTGCAACCATGTATCCAACACTTGGAGAAATATTAAACCCAAAATAGCTATTATTCCCAAAAGATAGTCCCAAACCACCTCCAAAACGCCAATTATTATTAAGCGTTTGATTTTGATTAATTTGAGAAAAAGCAGTATTGCTTAGGGTTAAAGAAATGATAAATAAAAGAAACTTTTTCATAGAAATTTAATTAATTTTTAACTTTTAAAAATGGCTCTAATTGAAAAAACCACTATAAATTTGTCTCATCAAAAATAGTAATTCTGTTTTTAAGTAAACATCATTATTTATTTTAAGTTAATTCGAGTTGTTCATAGTTTTTAATTATAAAAGAATAGAAATAAGATTTGATAAATCTATAATTCATTCGTTTTCTGGTTCTATATTTGCATTAGTAAAGTTAATCAAATAGACAATATAAAATTTAATCATATGAAATTATTATCGCCAGAAAAAAAACAAAAAATCGCTGATATTTTTATTAAATTATTAGCTGATGAACATATTTTATACTTAAAAACAAGAAATGCACATTGGAATGTAGAAGGTCCTGATTTTCAGACAATACATGTGTATTTTGAATCGTTATATAACGAGTTACAAATTGTTATAGATGATGTTGCAGAAAAAATTCGTCAGAAAGATGTTTATGCACCAGCAACTATGGCAGAGTATTTGCAGTTAGCTCACTTATCAGAAACAAGAAAAACTGAAAACAAAGATAGTTTAAGTTTTATTGCTGATTTACTACACGATCACGAAGTTATTATTGACTTTTTGGCACAGGCTGTAGTAGAAATTGATGAGTTTCATGATATTTCAACTTCGGATTTCTTAGTTGGTTTATTAGAACAACATCAAAAAACTGCTTGGATGCTTAGATCGCATCTAAAATAAAGTTGAACATTATTTTACTTCATAAGTTTTTAGTGTTAATTCATATTAGTGTTAATTAGGTTGAGCCTTGGATTTATCCAAGGCTTCAGCTTTTTATAACGGTTTGTAATTAACCTTCTACTTCTTTTACTTCGGCATCAGCAGCATTTGTTTTGACAGAAGCAATTCCATTTTTAGCACCAGATTCGGTTTCGTACGATTGGCTTGTTCCAATTACTTGCCCGTTTGTTGCCTTTAAATTGAAATGCCATTTACCCGAAGAACCTTCTTTTAATTCGTATTTAGAATCATCTTGCGAATTTTTGCGAACAGATTCAATTCCGTTTTCGCAACTTGCTTTTTGTTTGTAACCTTCGCTCGCCAAAATATTTTGTCCATTTTTAGCTTTCAAACGAAAACGATATTCTCCTGCTTTGTCTTGATAAATTTCGAACATAATTTAATTTTTTATAAATATTTTATCTTGTTGATTGATATAAATTTATAAAAATTATTTGATAATTATCAATCTATAAAATATTGACAAAAAAAATCCTGAAAAATTATTTTCAGGATTTCTATTCTTTTATTGAATTCTTTTTAAATCGTCAATATTATGTTTGTGCATATAAAGAGGAATGTGTTCTACAACAACATCGTTTTTCTCTAGACCAAAAGATTTCGGAATGTTGAATTCTATTTTCTTTAATAAATAATAAACTTTTAGCGTGAAAAATTCTTTCATACTTAATTTGGTCTCAATTGAAGGGAATTTTTCAATCAAAACAAATTTCATATCAGGATCTTGATTGTATTTTTTCAAACATGTACTCAGGTATTTTAACTCTAATTCTCCATTTGCATACATATCGTTGATTACTTTTTTGATATATTGTTCTGTTTTTGGTTGAACTCTAAATCCTACATTAAATGTAATTCGATATATTTTTTGATCGACAATTGGCAATATTTTATAGCTCAACGTGTACGGCTCACTATCTCGGTTAATGTTTACAAACCAATAGACATCTGCACGTTTTGGACGTTTTGATAAAATAGATTGAATACTATATTTCTCGATATTTTTCGGATTGGTAGATTTCGTTAAGTAAAACAAGAAAGTCGAATATTTATTGATTGTTTTATCTTCACTTAATTCAGTTAACACATTCGCGTAACGTTTAATTTTAACGAATTCTAAGTTTCTAGAATTAAGGATTTTTCCGTAAAAACTACAATACATTATTATGAAGAACAGCCATCCCATTAATAAAGCTAAATATCCACCATCAACAAATTTGACAACATTTGCTACGAAAAATGAAGATTCTATTGCTACGAAAATCGACAAAATTGCCACAATAAATACTTTGTTGAATTTTGTATAATAATTAAGATAATAGGATAACAAGAAAGTCGTCATTAACATGGTAACCGTTATGGCAAGACCGTAGGCGGCTTCCATATGGGACGAATCTCGGAAATATAAAACAATAAAGACACAGCCAGCCCATAACATAAAATTGATTGTAGGAATGTAAACTTGGCTTTTGTGCTCGTTTGGTTGAATAATTAATGTTCTTGGCCAGAAACCTAAGTTGATCGCTTCGTTGATTAAGGTAAAAGATCCTGTAATCAAAGCTTGTGACGCAATAATAGCTGCACCTGTGGCAATACAAATTCCAGGAATCAAGAACCAATCAGGCATCATTTCGTAGAAAGGATTTCTACCATCTAACATAGGATTATCTTGGTGCATTAACCAAGCTGCTTGCCCCAAATAGTTTGTTACTAAACAGATTTTAACGTACAGCCAACTAATTCTAATGTTTTTTCGACCGCAATGTCCTAAATCGGAGT
>RRZT011445753.1_pt1 | contig 13342 bp, 14 predicted proteins | sample 2165551 | NCBI WGS metagenome assembly RRZT01 (sample SAMN10456910, study PRJNA506462) | wastewater metagenome | biome: wastewater; feature: sludge; material: wastewater sludge; isolation source: wastewater sludge with Escherichia coli K12::gfp cells carrying plasmid... | place: USA: Moscow, Idaho... | reverse complement strand
AATTATAGTTTAAAAACTTCACTTGTTAATGATGCACTATTAATGGCATTAAAAAGAAGAAATCCTTCTAAAGGACTAATTTATCATACTGATAGAGGAAGTCAGTATGCCTCTTATGAACATAAAAATCTTTTAGAAAAACATGGGATAGTTCAAAGTATGAGTAAAAAAGGAGATTGCTGGGATAATGCAGTTGCAGAAAGTTTTTTTCATTCATTAAAAACTGAATTAATTCACCATGAAAAGTTTTTAACACGCTCACAAGCAAATGAAAAAATATTTGAATATATAGAGTTTTTTTATAATAGAAAAAGAATTCATTCATCAAATGGATATATGTCTCCAAGTGAGTTTGAAGATAAAATGTTACGTTTTGAAATGGTTAGTTAAATTATAAATTTTCTGTCCTATAAAGTGTTGACAGATCACAGATCACATTTTTATCTATAATACTAAAAATACTATTTAATTTATCTTGAAATGAAATATATGAATTTAGTTTAATCATCTTGTCTAAAATTTCATCTTTATTATTTATTGTAGGTTCATTGTATTGTTTAATTAATTTTTCAATTTTTTTCTTTTTACTCTCCAATAAAGATTTTTCATTTGGATTGTGAAGCTCTTTATATAAGCTAAAAATCCAATTTTCAAATGCAGAAAATATTGGAAATACTAAAATCGTATAACTGACTATTTAATATCTCATTATATTTCCAAATAAGTAAATCTTTAGTTTCTATATATCTAAAGGGTATAATATTATGAAGTAACTTTAATTTTTCCCATTAATAAAAATTTCATCCTTACAATGTTTATTTGAAATAATATCTGTAAATAAAGCTTTAAATGGCTTTCTTTCAATTGTATTCGATATTTCTTCATTAATTATAAAAAATAATGATAAATTAGTTATATCTCTAACTAGGGAAAAAAACTATGATAGTAGATAAAATTCCAATTATTGTTATTTATACAAGAAAATTGATTAAATAAATCCATTTCATAAAAGTGATATTTATCTTTTAGATTTAAAAGAGCACCTATTTTATCTTTATTTATAGTATCAAAAATATATTTTTTATCATCATTTATTTTTATCTTTCCTAAAACTTTCTTAACAACATTATACAACTAACAGATAATATCGTAACTTATAAAGCAAGAACACCCTTAAAAGAATATACTATGACTTATGCAAAATATCTTGAAATGTGTACACAATTATTTTTAAGATTTGTTATTTTACATCAATTGCAAATATTAAAATATTATACTTATTTAAAATATAATAGATGAAAATTAAAATGGTAAATATTACTGAAAATAGACTATTATTATTTTCTAATATACAGATTAATATACAATTTTTTAACTTTTTATCTAATTTCTTAATGAATCATGATGAATTCCAAGCTTCTCTGCTGTCTCTGTAACTCCATATCCATTCTCTAATACTTGTTTTATTGTATCTATCTTAAACTCATCTGTATATCTTGTTGGTATTTCTTATTCCTTTAATTATTAAACAATTCTCTCTAAATTGTTATTTTAATTAACTGAATAAATTTTTGTCTACTTTTTTGGGTCATTCCAAAAGTTAATTGAGGATCATGATCTACAATATTTTATTAATATTGGGGAAGGTTCTTTAAAAGAAGTGCTAGAACAAAAAATATTAACAGACAGTGAAAAAAACAAGTAAATACAAGTATAATATTAGAACTCTATGATATAAATTCTAAAAATTGGCTATTTGGATAAGAATTTAATTAGAAAATCTATTTTTAGTTTGAAAATGTAAATAATTAATGTTATAATTAAAAGATAATATATACAAAATTTCCTATTTTTTATATAAAAATGTGTAAAAAAGTTATACTTTTTTATTTTTTTTATAATTTATAGACAATATCTTATTTCTATAGTCTAAATATTTGTATCATTATTTAATTCTTTAGAGGAGTTTAAAATGTTAGTAAACAATTTATATTTAGAAAATGAAAAAGTTTTTGATTATTCATTTTTGTCAAACCAGATTGTGCTTACTTTGCAGAATATTAAAAAATCATCTACTGTAACTATTAAAAATTCAAAAATTATTGAAAAAGCTAAAATGTTGCTTGAAAATATACTTAGTGGAAGTTTAATTAACGAAAAAAAAGACTTAAATTATTTTTCTTGTGAAGAAGATTTATTTATTTATGACTATGGTTCTAGTGCCATAGAGCGTATTAATACATTAAGTAATAATGAAGAAGTAGTTAATTTTCTTAAAAAACTTATAAAGAGGACAGAAGAAATTAAATTAAATAAATTTTCTAATATAGAAGAGATAGAAGAATTAGAAAATTTTTTTCAAGTCATTAATCAACTTTTAGAACAAGATTTAGAACAATCAAAATACTTAGACTCAAGAAATAAAGATAATAATATTTCGAATTGCCATATGGTATTATAATGACCGTTATTGATAAAGAATTAGTAGAAAGTTTTTCACTTGAAATAATTGCAAATTCAAAAAAGGTTTCAAGAGATTGTTTAAAAGTATCAACTTACAATTTCCCATCTAATTCTTCAATAAAGATTATACAAATATTATCGATTTTATCAACATTTATTGAAGAATCTACAAAATCAGTATATAAGGATATAGATTGGAATGCTCCAGATCAAATAAAATCTTCATTTTTTATGTTGCGGAATTTTAAAACTTTAGTTCAGCAACTTTCTTCTGATTTGCAATATATAGAAAATTCAAAAATGAGTAAAGTTCCTTCTGGATTATCTTCTCCACTACAAAATATAGCTCAAAATATCGAAGCTAATGTGGAAATTTTATTATTACAACAATGGGTTTATAATTATTCAATGAATCCAAATAATAGAATTCATAATTATAAATCATTTCATGACAAGCTTAGTCCTTATGTATCAGATGAACTTAATGAAAAAATCGAATCTTATTTTGAAAACCCTATTTATTCAATATCTTTTCCTTCTTTAGAAAAAAACAATATTTTATTATATAGTGTATTAGGGCATGAGATTGGTCATTTAGTGGCTGATAAAAATCATGATGAATTTAAAAAACAATTTTATGTAACTAATAATTTTCAAAGTAATATATTTGAGTTTTATACAAATAATTCTTCCATTTATAAATCTAAATCTCAGTTTCTACAAATTATAGATCTTATAGAAAAAAGGCTTTATAACGAATTATTATCCGATGTAGTAGGTGCAATTATTTTTGGGCCAGCAATGCTTTTTTCAATGTATGAATTTTCGCAACAATTTGATATAGATATAACACCTGAAAATAACAATAACTTTTATCCACCATGGAGGGCTAGATTAAGAATTATATATAATACTATAATTAAATTTATCCCTTCATTTCAAACTTATAGAGATATGAATAGCGAACATTTATATTTTGATATTAATTTGTTAAATAGATTAATAAAGATAGAAGAAATCATTAATAAAACTTCCGATTTAGATAGAATGAAAATAGAGAATAATTTAACTTTTATAATTTATACTCAAGTTACAACTATAATTGATAACACATTATTAAATAAATTATTAATAGATTTAGATAGAAATAATTTTAATGAAGATAAGTTTTTTGATAGAATAAACAAATTATCAATAAGATTAAAAAATTGTATTCCACCAAACACAACTAATGATTTAGATATAAATGCAAATGCAAGTCTTGATGAAATAATAAATTCAGCATGGAAAAATAGACTTTCATGGGAAGCAGAAATTTTTGATGATGAAGGTAATTTTAATGAAAAATATTTATATGAGCGTAAAAAATTAAACAAACTTACATTAAAAGCTATAGAATATGCAAACCTCACAAAAGAATATAATGATTTCATAAATGGAGCTGAGAATTGAGTGTTTTAACAAAAACTGAAATAATAGAAAAAATCAATTCTAATGAATTATATATTACTCCTATATTAGACCAAAGTGATACATTTGATTCAACTTCTATAAATGTCAGATTAGGCAATGAATTCATCATAATGAAAAAACAAACTTTTCCAACTTTTGATATTTTTAATTTTAAATCAAATATTGAAGAATACCAAAAGAAAATAAGAATTAATTTTAAAGAATCTTTTACATTACATCCAGGGGAATTAATACTGAGTTCTACGTTGGAATATATTGCTATACCAGAAAATTTAATGGCTTATGTAATAGGAAAATCAAGTTGGGGAAGAGTCGGATTAATAATTGCAACTGCAACAAAAGTAGATCCTGGATTTAAAGGCTGTATTACTCTTGAAATTATTAATGAAGGAGAATCCCCTATTGTACTATATCCAGGAACACCAATTGCTCAATTAATTCTTCATACTTTAGAACAACCTATAGAAGCATATAATGGAAATTTTAATTTTTCAGTAGGACCGGTATTCCCAAATTTTGATGAAAAAAGGTGTAAATGGAAATTTTGGAATAACCATATAGAATAACAATGAAAGAAGAAAATGGAAATATAATTTCAAGTGATGGGAAAATTTTATTTTTTTCTATTGAGAACTTTGTTAATCAAATTTGTAAGGAATACACATGTTTTATATGTGGAGCTAAAAAGAATGATGTAGAGTTTAATGATGAGCATGTCATTCCTCGTTGGATATTAAAACGATATCAACTCTTTGATAAAGAAATTTCTTTACCTAATGATAAAAAAATTAAATATGGGAATTATAAAATACCATGTTGTAAAAAATGCAATTCATTTCTTGGTGAAAAAATAGAAAATAAAATTTCAGAAGGATTTGGAAAAAATATTGAAGATTCAATAGATTTTTTTTATAAAAATAGAGAATTAATTTTTATTTGGATATGTCTTCTTTATATTAAAACTCATCTTAAAGATAAAGCATTCAAATTTGACTATATATCAGATAAAAAAATAAGTGATAATTATAATTGGAGTGAATTACATCATATTCATTGCATTGCAAGAAGTATTTATACGAACATTACTATAGAAAAATCAGTTTATGGTAGTATATTTATATATCCTTGCTCAGACTTTATTGATGGAGAAAAATATGACTACATTGATTTATATGAAACTGGAACAGTATTATTAAGGTTAGGAGATTTTTTTATAATTTGTGTTATTGGTGATTCTAAATTAGTAACTAAATTAATAGAAAATAGAACAAAAAGAATTACAGGAAAATTGAACTTTCTTCAAATACGTGAATTATATTCTAGGATTTCATATGAATTTTTAAGGATTATTGATCGACCAAAATATTCTACTGTTGTAAAGTTTAAGGATAACTATATAGGAATCCAAACTTCAATCCATACTAAAATAAAAATTGAGCCTCATAACGAAGAACTTTTTGGTAGCATTATGTATAAACTTGTTAAGGATTATATGTATAAACCAAACCATCCTATTTTAAAAAATAAAATGCAAGAGCAAACTCAAGCAGTTAAGAATGGACAATGGACATATTTATTCGATAGTAATGGAAGATTTATCGAAGAATCTCCAAATATTATTGAAGATGAAAATTCAATAGTTGAAGGTTTAAAAAAAGGAATTGATATTTTTATTAAATAAATTTTTCACTATTTTGTGCTAAATCAATTTATAGAAAACTTAAATTTCATATTTTGAAGAAGATTTTATGTAATATTATGTGATCTTTCAACACTTTATAGGACACAAAATTGTTATATTAATTAACTGAATAAATTTTTGTTTATTTTTTAGCATGATATTTTAGAGATATGTATTTTATAAGAATTTCTATAACTTTTATTTATAATTATTAGATTTTTAAAGGTATAATAAAATAAATTAACTCAACTTTCGCAGATAAAACCTAACTGTTTTTTAGTGTAAAGCCTGAGCATTAGGATAATCTGTTCCAAATCTTTATTTCTCTTGATAATTTCTTGGACTTGAACTAGTTGTTCTAATATTTTTATAAATAGTTCCATCGAAATTGCAAGTGTTTCTAGTTGACATTCTAAATCTCTAAAAAGTTCTCCTAATGTTTGTGGTTCATTATTGATACGATTTATATAGCTTGTAAGATTATAAGATAAAAATGATAGAGTGATTCTAGTGCGTATAACAGATTATTTGAACAGTGTTTCAAGAAATACTTGAACACTTTTGATAATAATATTTTCTGAACTTTAATTATAACACATAGTGTTCAAGTGTTATAAAAAATTACTCATAATTCTCATTTATTTTTTCATATTTTGGTCTTAAGGAGTCACCTTTTAAATCTATTCTATGTGATGATTTTTGATAATATCAATCCTCAATAAATTTTAATAAATTATCATATAATTTTAAGGAGCTTATGATAGAAGATTTTTCTAAATTTGAATCCATAATTTTACTACAATCTGCACAAAGAGTTAAAATATTTTCAAAATTATATCCTCCACCTTCTTTCACTGGACGTACAAAGGATGTATATACTTCATTTAAACTTTCTAAGTTTTGACCACATCTTTTACAAGATTTATTATCCCTTACGTATGCAAACTCTTTTCTTTGAAGCCAATCATTAGGATATGATGAAGAAAGAGGATTATCTATGTATGTGGCCCATAGTTTTTCTTTAGGGATTATTTTTTGAGTTTTTTTAGTAAAATTGAAGTTATAAAATTGAGAAACAATATCTTGAATTACTAAAGTTTCTTTAATTTTCTCATTTTTCTCATTTTTTACTAGTTCAACAATACTGTAATTTATACCAATATTTGGATGAACTCTTTTCATATAAATTTCTATATTTTTTATAAAAAAATCAAATTTAGTATTTTTTTTTCAAAAACATTTAATAGTTTTACTGTAAAAAATATTAAAGCTATTACAACTAAAAAAAGAAATACGTACAATAAGATTTGCATCTAAATAATCCTTGGATTTATTTTGTGATTTTTAAAACTTTTTTTGGCTTTATCAAAATCTCCAGATGCCAACATTTGTAATTCACTTATATGAATTATTGGAAGAGGAATTTCTCTATTTGATATTTTTTCTATTTCTTTTAATTTGTTATTAAAAATAAAAAAATCATCATTATTAAAAACTACTAAAAAATCGGCTCCTTCATCAAAAGCACTTAGTAAGATCTGAGAAGCTACAAAATATGTTAATTTTGGATTTATAAAAAAACTCTTTATTGCTAAATCTAAATTTTCTAAATTTATAAAATTTGCTTCAAATTTTTCTAAAAATGTATCAAATTTACTATCTTTATTATAAAGGGTAATATTAAAATTCTTAAAACTATTTTTTAAATTAAAATCTATTTGAATATCTTCAAATTTTATGGTTTTTTCATTAAAATCTTTTAAAAAATTTAACTCTTCTTGAATGGATTTTATATTGTCTTCTATATTTGTATCAAAATTTAGAACTCTATTCTTTAGATTTGTATGAAAAGATGCACCATATTTTTGTTCTTTTAAAATTTTTAAAATATCACTTCTTTTATCAGAATTTTCATCTATAAGTTTTGAAGCCAAAAGGAGTAAAGCATCTCCAATATATTTTTCTTTATAGCTTAAAGTATTTGAAGCATAATAATATATTTTTTGATTGATATAAAATGTGTTATCTTCAGAACTACAAAATCTTTCTAATATTTCAAATTTTGAATAAAAATCATCTTCATTTATTAGAAAATCTTTATACGCTCTTTTTATAGATATTGGTTCTATTATCAAATCTTTTCCAAATATTTTTATGATATCTTCTAATGCAGTTAAACCAAATAAAAACTTTTTATTTACTACAAAAATAGAATCTTTTGAGTCTAAAAAAGAGAATTCTTCATTTTCATGAATTCTCTTTAAAATATCTAGAAGATTTTTTTCATCTTTTAGAGTTAAAAAGTGTTTTGTATAGTATGGAAGATAGTCACTATCTTTATCAAATCTAAATAAAGATATTTCTAATTTCATCAATTTTCTTTTAATCTTTTAACATCAGCTCCAATATTTAGAAGCTTTCCTTCTAAATCTTCATATCCTCTATCTAGATGGTAAATTCTATGAATATTTGTCTCTCCAGAAGCTACTAAAGCTGCAAGAACAAGAGCAGAAGAAGCTCTTAAATCTGTTGCCATAACATCAGTTCCAGTTAATGAACCTTTTTTCCCATTAATTGTTGCAATATTTCCATTTAACTGAATATCAGCACCCATTCTTAAAAGTTCACTAACATGCATGAATCTATTTTCAAAAAGTCTTTCATCTATTGTGCTAGTTCCTTCAGCTTGAGTTGCAAGTGCCATAAATTGAGCTTGCATATCTGTTGGAAATCCAGGATATTCTGTTGTTATAATATTTACAGGTAAAATTTTCGATGTTGGAAATATTGTAAGTTCATCTTCTTTTACATCAATTTCAAAATTCATCTCTTCAAGTTTTGATGTAACAGCTTCAAGATGAGCAGGAACAATATTTTTAATAGTTAGTTTTTGGTTTGTAATTGCTGCAGCACACATGTAAGTTCCTGCTTCAATTCTATCAGGAATTACACTAAATGATTTAATATCAAGTAGTTTTCCTCCAGTTCCTTCTATTATAATTTTAGATGTACCAATTCCATCTATTTTTACTCCAGCACTTGCAATAACTTCACAAAGTTGAACAATTTCTGGCTCTTTTGCTGCATTAATAATTGTCGTTATTCCAGAAGCTAAAGCAGCTGCCATAACTGTATTTTCAGTTCCTCCAACAGTTACTTTATCAAATACTATTTTTGCACCTTTTAGTCCATTTGGAGCAGTTGCTTTTATATATCCTTGTAAAATTTCTATTTTTGCACCCATTGCTTCCATTGCTTTTAGGTGTAAATCAACAGGTCTTTGTCCTATTGCACAACCTCCTGGAAGTGATACTTCACAATGTCCAAATCTAGCAAGAAGAGGGCCAAGTACTAAAATAGAAGCTCTCATCGTTTTTACAATATCATAAGTTGCTGTTGTATTATCTATTGTTTTAGTATCAATTGTTGCACTATTTTTATCTTTAGTGAAATTACCACCAAGCATTTTTATAAGTTTTAGAAAAGTGTTTATATCAGCTACATTTGGAAGATTATTAATTGTAGTCTCATTCTTTGCCAAAATAGTACAAGCTATTAAAGGAAGAGCTGCATTTTTTGCTCCAGAGATAGATATTTCACCGCTTAATTTTTTGTTTCCAACAATTCTTAAATAATCCATAAATTTCCTAAATAATATTTTAAAATAGTTCTTATAATACCTAAAAATTGCTTTATTTTATCAATCTTACTATACTATTTTCTTTTTTAAAAGGAGTGTATTTGGAAGAAAATGTAAACAAAGGTATAAAATATATGCTTATTGCTTCATTTTTATTTGCGCTTATGGGAGTTGCAGCTAAAGAGTTAAGTAATACTTTAAGTTCAATAGAAGTTGTATTTTTTAGGAATGTTTTTGGTGTATTATTTATTTTATTTTCTATTTATAAGTCACCTCTTAAACAGTTAGGTGGTAAATTTTGGCTTCTTATTTTTAGAGGAACAGCTGGATTTATAGCTTTACTTTTCTTTTTTTATAATATTGCAAATATTCCTTTAGGAGAAGCTATGACTTTTTCTAAAACTTCTACGATATTTACAGCTCTTTTAGCATATTTTTTTCTAAAGGAACAAATTGGATTTAAAGGTTGGATTGGAGTATTTATTGGATTTATTGGAATTTTATTTATAACAGAATTTGATGGCTCAAGTTTAGAAAAAACTGATTTTTTAGGAATACTTTCAGGTGTTGGAGCAGCTTTGGCTTATACTTCTATTAGAGAACTTAGAAAATATTACGATAGTAGAGCAATTGTTTTATCATTTATGACTGTTGGAACAATTTTGCCTTTGATTTTAATGATTATTAGTGAGTTTTATACAAATCCAAATTTAGATTTTATGTTGGGAACTTTTGTGTTACCACAGTCTAAAGATTGGATTTTTATAGTTTTATTAGGAATTTTTTCAACTTATGCTCAAATATTTATGACAAAAGCTTATTCATTTGCAAAAGCTGGAATTATAGGAACGGTATCTTATAGTAATATTGTTTTTTCAATTATTCTAGGTCTTTTTATGGGTGATGCTTTTCCTTCATTTATAATAGTTTTAGGTATAATCTTAATCGTATTTAGTGGAATTTTAGTAAGTAAAAAATAAAGGAAAATATAATATATGTTAACAGTTATGACAGGACCTTGTGTTTTAGAAGATATGGATACAATTTTAAAAATAGCGGAGAAATTGAAGCCGTTAAGTGAAGATAAAAGAGTTGATTTTTATTTTAAAGCTAGTTTTGATAAAGCAAATAGAACAAGTTTAAGCTCTTTTAGAGGACCTGGACTTGATGAGGGATTAAAAATATTTGAGAAAATAAAAAAAGAGTTTGGATATAAAGTAGTAACTGATATTCATGAATCATATCAAGCAGCACCTGCGGGAGAGGTTATGGATATACTTCAAATTCCTGCATTTTTATGTAGACAAACAGATTTACTTGTTGCTGCAGCTAAAACAAAAGCTAAAATAAATATTAAAAAAGGGCAGTTTTTAGCAGCAGATGCTATGAAACATCCTGTTGAAAAAGTTTTAAATACTAGAGGAATAACTGAAGTAAATTATGAAAATAGTGAAAAAGCTGGTGTTTGGCTTTGTGAAAGAGGGAATACTTTTGGATACGGTGCTTTAGTTGTTGATATGAGAAATTTAATACTTTTAAGACAGTACGCACCTGTTATTTTTGATGCAACACATAGTGTTCAAATTCCAAGTAATGGAGGAACAACAGGGGGAAATAGTACTTTTGTTCCTTATATGGCAAGAGCTGCAGCTAGTGTAGGAGTTGATGGATTTTTCTTTGAGACACATATTGACCCAAAAAATGCAAAAAGTGATGGGCCTAATATGCTTCATATTGATGATTTGTATAAAACTATGAATGAAATTTTTGCTATTAAAGAGGCTTTAGGTAACTAATTTTTTAAGATAATTTTGAGTATAATCGATACTTATATAAAAAGATTTGGAGTATAAAATGAGAATAATAGAAGGTGTTTTACGATTAAAAGGACACGAAAAAGTTGCAATAATAAATGGAAGATTTAACCATATTATTACTGATAGATTGGTTGAAGGTGCAAAAGATGCATTTAAAAGACATGGAGGAAATGAAGATAATTTAGATTTAATATTAGTTCCTGGTGCTTTTGAAATACCTTTTGCTCTTGAAAAAGCTCTTGCAAGTAAAAAATATGATGCTGTATGTTGTGTTGGTGCAGTTATAAGAGGAGCAACACCTCATTTTGATTACATAAGCGCAGAAGCAACAAAAGGTATTGCAACAGTGGCTTTAAAGTATGGAAAACCTGTTTCAAATGGTGTTTTAACAACTGATACAATTGAGCAAGCAATTGAAAGAGCTGGTTCAAAAGTAGGGAACAAAGGTGCTGAAGCTATGGTTACAATAATCGAAATGCTAGATTTATATAGCGAAATGGAAAAATAATTTGGCAACAAGAACACAAGCAAGAGAGTCTGTAATTGGACTTCTGTATGCATATGATTTAGGAAATGAAGAAATTGCAAAATTTGTTGATGAGATATTAGAAGAAAAGAAAATTAGAAATAGTCAAAAAGAATTTGCATTAAATTTATTCAATGGAACAATAAAAAACATTGAAGTAATAGATGAGCAAATTATCGCTTTTATAACACAAGGAACTATTGATGATGTAGGTAGTGTTGAGAAATCTATTTTAAGATTAGCTATTTATGAAATATTGTTTGAAAATTTATCAAAAGCTATTGTAATAAATGAAGCGATAGAATTAGCAAAAAGATTAGCAAGTGATGGTGCTCCAAAATTTATAAATGCAATTTTAGACCAAATAAAAAAGGTATAGATATGAAAAAAGATATGAAGCTTTGTGTATCTTTAGACCTTGAAAGTTCAAGTGAAAATTTAGAACTTGTAGAAAAAATAAAAGATTTTGATGTTTGGTTAAAAGTAGGTTTTAGAACATATTTAAGAGATGGAAAAAAGTTTTTAGAAGATATAAAAAATATAAACCCAAACTTTAAAATTTTTTTAGATTTAAAACTATATGATATTCCAAATACTATGGCTGATGCTGCTGAAGATATATCAAAATTTGGTTTAGTTGATATGTTTAATGTTCATGCAAGTGCAGGAAAATTTGCTATGCAAACTGTAATGAATAGAATCAAAGATATTCCAAATCGACCTTTGGTTCTTGCTGTTACAGCTCTTACTTCTTTTGATAATGATAGTTTTAAAGAGATATATGGAGAGAACATAGATAAAAAAGCAAGAGAATTTGCAAAAAATACTTTTGAAGCAGGACTTGATGGTGTTGTTTGTTCAGCTTTTGAAAGTTTAGATATAAAAGAAAATACATCTAATGATTTTATAACATTATGTCCTGGTATTCGTCCTTTTGGTGAAGATAGTGGAGATCAAAAAAGAGTTGCTGATATATCTTTTTCAAAAGAAAATTTAGTGAATTTTATAGTTGTAGGAAGACCTATATATAAAAGTGAAAATCCTAGAGCAGTAGTTCAAAAAATTTTAAATAATCTATAAAATAATTAGAATAATTAAGGTAAATTTAAGACATTTCCTCTTATAATTCCCGTCCTGATTTTATGAATTTAAAATTAGAACGGACAGTTGGGTGAGTGGCTGAAACCACCTCCCTGCTAAGGAGACGTACTGGCAACGGTACCGAGGGTTCAAATCCCTCACTGTCCGCCACTGGGTCGTTAGCTCAGCTGGTTAGAGCACTCGGCTCATAACCGAGTGGTCGAAGGTTCGAGTCCTTCACGACCCACCAGTTAAAAAGCCCAATTTATAGACTTTTTAGAGTTTATAAATTGGGCTTTTTTATTTAAGTTTTGTTTAGGTCATACTCTAGGTCATACTTTCATCTTAACTTTTAAATAATGTATATTTTTAATCTATACATAAGCTTTTAATGTAATTAAAATTTATACATTTATACTTAGTAAATTCACAACTAGAATCTTTTTTATTTGTTCAATCATATTAAATGTATTTGCATAATATTATGATATATGTTTGATCTGTCAACACTTTATAGGACAGAAAATTTATAATTTAACTAACCATTTCCAAACGTAACATTTTATCTTCAAATTCACTTGGAGACATATAACCATTTGATGAATGTAATCTTTGTCTATTATAAAAAATCTCTATATATTCAAATATTTTTTCATTTGCTT
>RRZT011224834.1_pt1 | contig 13343 bp, 11 predicted proteins | sample 2165551 | NCBI WGS metagenome assembly RRZT01 (sample SAMN10456910, study PRJNA506462) | wastewater metagenome | biome: wastewater; feature: sludge; material: wastewater sludge; isolation source: wastewater sludge with Escherichia coli K12::gfp cells carrying plasmid... | place: USA: Moscow, Idaho... | reverse complement strand
GGCCGGTCGACCGCTCCTTCGTGCTGCACGAACTGGTGCATGTGCTGCAGGCCCGGCGCCCCGGCAGCACCCGCGACGACGACTGCGCCCGCGCGCTCGACGACGAGCGCCTGGCCTACCGGGTGCAGAACGCCTGGCTGGTCGAACAGGGTCGCGCCGAGCGTTTCGGCGGCATGCTGCATGCCCTGCGCTGTGCGGCCGCGCAGGTCGATGCCGACGGGCGGATGCGGCTGCGCCGCGGTGGCGGCAGCGACGGCGATGCCGAGGCCCTGATCGGCGACCTGATGCGGCGCCGCAGCCTCACCCCACCGGAAACAGCCCCGCCACCGCCCGGTACAGCGCCCTGAAGCGCACATGGCGAGCGGTGCCCAGCGCGCCGCCGTGGCGGGTGGCCATCGGTATGCCGATCGCGTTGGCCAGTAGCTGCGCCCACATGCCCGAGCACTTCAAAGATCCAGCCCTGCACCCTTGCTGCGCAACCAGTCCTTGCGTGCAAGGTAGTCCGGCAGAACCTTGTCGACCTCGTTCCAGAAGGCGGGGGAATGGTCACGGTGATGCAAATGGCACAGCTCGTGGACCACGATGTAATCCAGAACCGTCAGAGGTGCCATCAGGCACTTCCAGTGAAAAAGCAGATCACCATTGGTCGAGCAGGAGGCCCAGCGGTATCCAAGATCCTTGATCTGCACCGACCCAGTGGATACGCCAACCCTGTCGGCAAAGAAGGCCACGCGCCGACGCAATCGGGGCAGTCCCCTGGTTTCGTAGAACAGCAGCAACGCCTTTCGCGCGGCCTCGGCTCCGCCCATCGTGATCAGGGAGCGGAGCAGACAAAAGCGACCATCCTTCAGCTTGAGCGGCTCATCCTGTTCGTCAACCAGCTGGAGCCGATAGCTGCAGCCCAGGTACAGAAAGGTCTCCCCATTGACCCACTCGCGTGTGATCCGGACCGCGTTGAGTTCGCGCCATTCGGCCAGATTGCGGTAGATCCACATCCGCCGGCTGAAGACGGTTGCATCCACCTGCTCGGGCGACATGCGCTGCGGCGGACGCACCGTGACCAGGCCATCGCGCTCGATCACGATGTCGGTGGTACGGCGCTCGGTGCCTGGCAGGAGCCGGTATTCGATGTCCTGGACGCGACGAAGCTGCATTCACGCCTCCTCGACCGTGGTGCCCGTCCGGGACGCACGCAGCAGGTCGTCGTGGCGGTTCTTGGCGAGCTTCATGATCTCGACGGCCACCCGTTCGCGATGTTGCTTGACCTCGTCGATGCCGGTCTTGGCAATCTCGTTCTTGATCAGGCCGCGCACCCGCTTCTGCTTGTCCGGGTTCTGCCAGAAATCGATGCTGACGATCGATTCCTGCAGGATTTCGACAGCGGTCTCCATGAGTGTCTGGAATCCCTCCTGATGCTCTGGCGGAACGACGCCATCTGCGAAGCCGATCTGAGCGAGGTGCTCATGAAAGATGGTGGCCTCCTTGCTCATGCCTGCATCACCATCCTGTCGCCCGGCGATCGCCTGGGCGCGCAGCGTGGTCAGCTTCTCGGCCAGCAGATCCCACTGACCTTGATGCTGCTCGATCAGCGCATCCACCTTGTCCGACAGCCGCTGGTAGAAGGCCGGGTCTTCGTCGTGGTGGACCGTGCAGTGCTTGCGCAGCGCGTGTTCCATCTCGCTGGCCTTGGCTTCACTGTTGCCATCGGCATGGGCTGCCAGCTTGTCCAGGAAATCCTCCGCCAGCAGTTCGACCGGCGCGATCTTGGTGTCGATGCCCAGGCTGACGAGGTGCTCGTTGATCAATGCCTTGACCTTCTCGCCCGCGTCACCCAGGTCAAGGCTGGCGTCCTTGTAGCGCTGCTTCGCCACCTCCAGCAGATAGCCGAAGCGGCGGGCCGGGACACGGTAGGGCTGGGCGGTGACGTTCGGCAGGACGATGTCCAGGCTGGCCAGGAACTTCTTCAGGTAGACCTCGAAGTCAGCCCGCCGCCGCTCGTCCTTCAGCGCCTTGACGGCCTCGTGGACCACGGCAGCATCGGCCTGCTGGTCGGGCAACGCACCGGTGACAAAGGCCTTGATTGCCTTGACCCCCAGGGTCACGAAATGCTGCAGCAGGCGCTGGTAGCGCTCCTCCAGCACTGGCAGCTCGGAGATGATGTTCTTCATCCCGTCGCGCAGCTCCTGCTGCTCGTCGGTGGTGGCGTACAGCGTCAGGGCCTCGGTCAGATGGTGAGACAGGCCGATGTAGTCGACGATGTAGCCCCGCTGCTTGCCCTTCTTGACGCGGTTGGTGCGGGCGATGGCTTGCAGCAGCGTGTGCTCGCGCAGCTTCTTGTCGATGTACATGACCTGCTCGATCGGCGCATCGAAGCCGGTCAGCAGCATGTCGCAGACGATCAGGAAGGCGATGCCGGTGTGGGCCTTGTCCGGATCGTCCAGGTCGAAGCTGCGGCAGAAGTTGTCCACCGCGTTCATGCGCGCGGCCTGCTTGCGGACCTGCGTGATGATGGCCAGCTCGTTGGTGCCGTCCGAGGAGACGACCACGGCGGTCTTGAGGAATCCGATCCGTCGGATCAGGTCAGCATCCGGCGCGGGCCGCGCCTTTTCCTCGGCAAGGCGCTCGGCCAGCGCCGCCTCGATGCCTGTCTGGTAGCGCACGCAGGCCAGCTTGGAATGGCACACCACCTGCGCCTTGAAGCCGTTGGGCAGGATGTTGTCCACATAGTGCCGTACAAGGTCGCGGGCGATGGCGTGGATGCGCTGCTCCGCCTCCAGGATGTCGCCGGTGGCGCCGTACTTCTTCTTGATGGCCTCCAGCTCCACCTCGCTGCGGTCGCGGAACAGGTCTTCGAAGGCGTCGTCGAAGGCCTGCTTCTCGCCCAGCGCGCTGTCAGCGGTCTTGCCCTCGTAGAGGATCTGCAGCGTGGCACCGTCGTTGACTGCGTCCATCAGCCGGTAGGTGTCGATGTACTCGCCGAAGCGCTTGGCGGTCTTCTTCTCGCCGTGCCGTTCGGTGATCAGGGGCGTGCCGGTGAAGGCGACGCGGGTGGCGTTGGGAAAGGCTTCGAAGAGGTTGTCGCCGAGGTCGGAACTCTGGGTGCGGTGCGCCTCGTCGATCATCAGGATGATGCGCTCGGACGGATTGACCACGCCGAAGGTCTTGCCCGACGGCATGGCCTGGTAGGTGCCCAGCGCCTCTGCCAGCGTGTTGCTCAGGGCCTGCTTGTGCTCCTGGAACTTGTGGATCATCGCCATGCTGATGTCGGAGCTGTCGGTGGCGAGGTGCTGGCGCAGTGCCTGCCGGCTCTCGATCACGTTGACGCGGCCCCCAATCAGCTTGGCGGTGGCGCCGAGCTGTTCCTCCAGGTCCTGCCGATCGTTGATCAGCACGATCTTGTAGTCGTTCAGGTCCTTGCTCGTGCGGAGCATGCGGGCCAGGAACACCATGGTCAGCGACTTGCCCGAACCCTGGGTGTGCCAGACGACGCCACTGCGCGCCATGGGCGTCTCGCCGCTGCGCAGGCGCTCGACGATGCGGCCGGCGGCGCGGAACTGCTGGTAGCGGCACACCACCTTGACGCGCGGGCCGCCGTCGGTGTCCATGAAGACCGCGCTGGTGCGCAGGATGCGCAGCAGGTTCGGTCGGGTGAGCATGCCGGCGATGAGCTGCTGCTGGGCGTCGAGCGTCTCGCGGCGGTCGTCGGGGGCGGGGTACAGCGTCTTCCAGGCGTAGAAATGCTCCTCGCCCGAGGTGATGGTGCCGTAGTCGGCCTCGATGCCGCTGCTGCGGATCAGGAGCAGGTTGCTGTGGAACAGGCGCGGCTCCCCTTCCTTGAGGCCGGCGCGGGCGGTCTCGGGGCGGCGGTTCATGTAGCGCTGCAGTTGCACGAAGGCTTCCTGCATCGGGTTGGCGCAGGTGGCCGAGCCTTTCTTGCACTCGACGACCGCCAGCGGGATGCCGTTCACGAACAGCACGATGTCCGGGACGATGAAGGCCTTGGTGGCGCCCGGCGTGTCGATGCGGAACTGGTTGATGGCGTGGAAGCGGTTGTTCTCGGGCGTGTGGAAGTCGATCAGGCGCACGACCGGGTCGGCCTCGCCGGTCAGCTCGTTGCGATCGACCTGGGCCTTGAACAGCAGGGCCTGCACCGCCTCGTTGGCCTCCAGCAGCGTGCGGTTGGGCTGGCGCAGCAACTGGGTGCGCAGATCGTCGAGCTGGCGATCGGTGAGCCAGGGCTGGCCGTCGTCGGTGCGGTTGAGGGCGCGCACGGCCTCATCGAAGACGCCGGGCAGCAGCCACTGGCGGAAGTGCTCGCGCAGACTGGGCGCGGCGTTCTGCGGGATGCCCGCGCCCTGGTCGATGACGGTCCAGCCCTGGGCGGCGAGCTGGTGCAGGAAGGGCTGTTCGACTTCGGTGTATTCGGACACGGCAGATCAGGCGGAAAGCATCGACGCTTGAATGGGAGGTTCTGGGGCGTCATCGCCCACGAGAAGGATCCTCCCGTTTTCCCAGATGACGGCGTAATGCCCCATACGGCGCTTGTGTTCCAGCACCTCAGCGGCGACGGCCCGCAGAACGGCCAAGGTGCGTTGGCCTTCGACCGAGAGGGCGCCAACCGTGGTGACAGTGGTGTCCTGAACGGCGAAAGATGTCATGTCGTTGCCAGCCGATTCAACGCGATCCCCAGCGCCCGGTCGTCAAACAGCCGATCCTTGCGCGCTGCCGCACCCGGACCGCCTTGCCACCGGAGCAAGCCCTCTCGCACGGCTGGCACGGTCGGCGCCACGCCTTCACGGGCCAGCAGCCAGTCGACCGTGGCCAGCAGTTCCATGCCGAATGGCGACTCGAACCCGTCGATCAGCCCGGCGGTGTATTCAAGCGCCTGAACCCATGGCTTGGCCTCGGTCTGCAAGTAGGTCTGAAGGAAGGCCTGGCGCGCGTCGTCAAACCAGATCACGTCGAGCGGATCGGCGTCGCTGATGCGCTTGTCGCAATGCAGGTAACTGCCGTCCAGACTGTTGAGCAGGTGGTCGAGGCGGTTGGCGTACGGGCCGTACTTGTGGGCGACGAACTTCAGGTTCAGCGGGTTGTTGTCCGGAGCGAATCGCTCGATGGCCCGCTCGGCGAACCATGCCAGTTTCTGGATCTCCAGCAGGCTGCATTCCATGCCGAGCACCCAGTAGCGGCGCACCAGCTCGGCGATCAGGGCGGACGCAGGCGTGAGCACTGCGTGGCCCTTGATCGATGCCCGCTCCGTCTCGTTCACCACTGCGGCAATTGCGTCAGAAGGTACCGGGGACGACCGTTGCCGACTTGCGTCACCATGACCTCAATGCGCACAGGCTTGTAGAGGTTTTGATTGAGAACATCGACCTCCTGGATCGACGGTGCCACCTTGCCTCTGATGATCTGTCCGCCATCGGTTCGCTGAAACTCGAACGTTCGACTCTTCGGCAGTACGCCGACGAATTCGCCCAGCAGTGATTCCTGGTTTTCTTTCAGATTTTCTGATTCAAGCCGCACCAAACTGCTGCGGACTTGCCCGACATCTGTGAAACGTACCCCGCGCCCCTCGTATTGAAGGGCACACACAGCGCTGCTGTCGGCGAGCACTTTCAGGAAAGCTCGCACCTTTTCCAAGGCGCGCGGATCAGTTTCCGAAGCAATGTCGGCCAGATCATCATCATTGCCGAGCGTGCTTTGCAGCAGGGCCTGTGTGCGATCCAGTGCGACCGCGACGGGACTGGCTTCAGACAACGTGGACTGCTGAGCGCGGAACTCCTCCAGCTCGAACCCAAATGAGCCAATCGCGGTGCTCGTGATGAGAAGCTGGTTTTGCTCTCGGTTTGGAATCGGGCCCATGGCCGATAAGGGTGCCGTCAGCGAGGCTGCCATGCAGGCCACGGCCTCCGTGAAACTGCTGACGGCTCGCATGCCAAAATCAGCCAGAACACCATGACTGCCGACAACGGGGACACCATCAAAAGTCAGTTTGGCCCGTGCGGGGGGCCGCTCATCGATAAGGCACGCCGCCAACTGGGCCTCAATTTTCCTGATGCGCGCTTCCGTGCTCATGCGTGTCAGTCGGGCCTTGGCAGGAGTCCTGTCCAGCAGGCGACGCAAGAAAACTTGCTCGGCTTGCAGTTGCTGACGGTCTTCGATATTCATGGCTGAGCCTCCTCGGCATCGCGCTGGGCCAACCAGTCGTGAGCATCTTGGTCCTGAACGGGGTTCAGGGTCACTTGTAAGAACCCTTTCCATGCTTGATTGCGGCGGTGTGACCACATGCTGTACCAGTAAGCACTCCAAGCCACAATTTCCTGAGGCTCCAACATGTTCAGCTCAACAAAATAACAATCAACCAAGAATGTTTTCTTGGCTTTAGGGTTATTTATCAACTCCAATTCTTCATCTGAAGGATCGTACTCATCTGGCACGTTCATAAACGTGACCACGTCGATGTCTCTCGGCGCACGCCGTTCCAACAATTCGACGTGCTCGGTGAAACTGCCATCCAACCATTGGAAGCCTTCAATCAAGCCAAGTCCATGCAGGGTTGCCCGATAGCCAAGAAAGCCGCGCAGCACACGGCGCCGCTCAGCCGTCGTGCCAAAGCGCATCACCACATCCAGCAGTGAGACAGGGTACGGTGATCGTTCGGGACTTGTCGGGTCCAATGGATCATTGGGCGGCAGCACGCCAAGCGTGTTCCACGCAGGAATCGATACAGTCGTCATGTCGCAAGCTCCCCTCGTGTTGTCTCTTGATCCACTTTCACCGCCACTTTGCCAGTGAGCAGGTCGTGCATCAAGCCATTTTTCTGATCTTTCTTTTTGTTTAGTTCCTTGCCGAGAGTCTGCAGCCGAAAATCTACAGCCTTAATTTTCTCTGCAATTATTTTTTGCTCTCCAATGTTGATTGGGCAAGCAATCCTTAGCTTCTTGAAATAAGATAATCCAATTGTGAGAATTGTACTACCCATGGCAATATTCTCAAATAATCTTTTATTATTTTGTAGCCAGTAGTAGAGGAAATAATTGTCAATATTTTGATCACATCGCCAGCACATAAAATGCTGACTGACGGCCATCGGCTCGGTCATGACAGCACTCTTCCCAACGCCCGCATCTCTTGATAGAACGACAGTACCTGCTGGATGAATAGTCGCTGACGAATTATTAATTCCGGCTTGACTGATTTCGAAATCTGTTTCGGAAATGTGTAATCTATCTAGTCGATATGAGTCCGCAAGAGATATCCATTTAATCCCGCCATTCCAATACTCAGGATGGCTTTTGCTGGGAGTGTGCCCACTGCCACGAATTGCGAGCTTATCCAAAAGCTCGTATTGCCACTCCTTCGGAACCCACCCAATCCCCGTCTCCCGATACAACTCCGGCGCCTGCTCCCGCGTCGGCCGCAGTTTCCCGTCGGGCAGCACGCCACGGGTGAACAGGTCGTGCATCAAGCCGGCCTTGATCTGCTGGTATTTTTCGATCAGGGCTTCGGTTTTTTCGATGGTGGTATCGACACTTGAAATGCAATCTGCAATTTTCTTTTGTTCTTTTGTGGATGGCGCCCTGAAATTTATCTTCGACAGCCATTCCCTGCTGATGCTCGGAACGCCGGTGGCCTCATTTAATTTGGTGAGATCAAAATTGAGAAGGCTATAGTAAAGCCAATCAATATCGATGTCCTGATTCGGGATAACGGCATACGTCGTATCAACAGCCCAAAATGGACTTTTTTGCAAGCTTGGCTTCCCTAAAGAACCCTTTCTTGCCACAACAACACCGGCATCAAACATGGCTTCAATTGCGAAGCCATAGACTCCACCGGTTCCGACAATTGGAATGCACCCGTCCCTTGAGATAACCTCGCCGGGAGATTTTCCATAATAAATCTTGGCGAGATCCTGAAGTTTCTTATTCATACCCAAGCTCCACCAAAAACGCCTGCAACTCCTTCGCCGCTGCATCGGCTCTGTTGCAGAAACAAATTTCTTTGCTGAGAAAGTCTATATCAAGAAAGAACCTTGCTCAGCATGAGGCACACGATTGTTGCGCCAGAGTAGGGTTCTGGAAAGAATGCCGCTTTATGCAACAAAGCCCGCTGCATCCCGCTCGGCTTCGATCTGCCGCGCCGTGACCGCGTACTTGCGCCAGAGGTTTTCGATGGCGGCGACACAGGCGCGCTGGTCGGCGCGCAGGTACTGGCGGTAGCTGTCGAGCAGCAGCCGGCGCAGGCGGGCGACGATGACCTGGCGGGCCTGGTCGGCGCTGATCTTCAGGCGCGCCTGCGCGACCAGCTCGTCGCGGCTCTTCTCGGTGGTCTTGATCAGCGAGCGCAGCGTGCGCACCTCGTCCTCCAGCGCCTTGTGGCGGGCCAGCCTGGCCTCGATCTGCGCCACCTCACTCGCCAGCGCCACCGCGTCCCCCTGGCTGCGGTCCCGCTTGGCCAGCTTCACGCGCCCCTTGGCGTCCTTCAGGCTCGCCTTGAGTTCCTTCACCTCGTCCGGCGGCAGCACCCCGCTGTCGTCGCTGTCCTCGAAATCCTCCTCGCCCGCCGCCGCGAACAGCGCCTTCAGCTCGGCCAGCCGGCTGTGCTGCTGCTCCAGCTCCGCCAGCACCTGCGGAAACTCGCTCTGCAGGATCTCCTCGTCCGGGATCAGCTCCGGCCCCCAGCCACTCGCCGCGATCGACTTGAAATCTGCCGTCAGCCGGTTGTAATAGTTCGCGAACGCGCCCCGCACCTGGAACGGACTGAGCAGATCCTGCCCCGCCAGTGCCCGCGCGATGCTGTCGAGCAGCGTGGCGCGCATCGCGTACACGTTGCGGCTGGGCGTGGCGTTGCGGTTCTTCGCATCCGGCGCCAGCGCCTCGATGACCGGCAGGTGCGTGGTCCACCACGCCTCCAGCGTCTTCATGAACGCCTCGTGCCGCTCGCGCACCCCCGCGTGCCCGTTCACCTGCCCCGAGATGGCCCGCAGGCCCGTCAGCGCCGGACTGAAATCGGCATAGGCCGTGCCCTGCCCCACCGGCGCCCGTGGCACGAAGCAGCTCTCGCGCAGGTCCGCATAGTTCGACCAGAACCGCCGCATCGCCCCGGCATCGATCTCCGCCAGCGGCACCCCGCCGTGCAGATGCGCCCGCACGTCATGCGGCTCCGGCGGCGGCGCGTTGTCCACATAGCGGCGGATGTTGCAGTTGTAGCCCTCTTCCTTGATCTCGCTCACCGGCACCCGCCGCGCATAGCCCGGAATATCCCGGCCCGCCCGGTAGGCATGCACCACCTTGTCGATGTCCTCCGGCCGCAGGTGGTTCTGCGCCTTGCCCTCGCGGTACTCGCGGTCGGCGTTGATGAACAGCACCGTGTCGCGCGTCGTGTGCCCCGCCTTGTTCAGCACCAGGATGCACGCCGGAATGCCGGTGCCATAGAACAGGTTGCCCGGCAGCCCGATCACCGCCTCCAGGTAGCCCTGCTCGATGAAGTGCTGGCGCGCCTCCTTCTCCTCGCCGCCCCGGAACAGCACGCCGTGCGGCATCACCGTCGCCAGCCGCCCGCCCGACTTCAGCACCGCCAGCATGTGCTGCACGAACATCAGGTCCGCCTTCTTGCCCTTCTCAGGCATCCAGACCGGAAAGCGCCCGGGGAACTTGATGTCCTTCTTGAGGTAGTTCTGGCTGAACGGCGGGTTGGCCAGCACGCGGTCGAAGCGCAGAAGCTCCCCCTTCTCGTCCTGGTGCTGCGGCTCGCGCAGGGTGTCCTGCTGGCGGATCACCGCGTGCGAGATGCCGTGCAGCAGCATGTTCATCTTGCAGATGGACCACGTCGTGCCCATCTTCTCCTGCCCGTACAGCGCCAGCTCCGACGCATCGGCCCCGCACTCGCGCAGGTAGTCGCGCGCCTGGATCAGCATGCCGCCCGAGCCCACCGTCGGGTCGTACACGCTCATGCCCTCCCGGGGATCGCAGATCTCGACACAGATCCGCACCACCTCGGCCGGCGTGTAGAACTCGCCCGCCTTCTTGCCCGCCGAGTCGGCAAAGTACTTGATCAGCCACTCGTAGGCCGCACCGAGCAGGTCCGGGAACTCGAAGTCCGCATCGCGCAGCGGGATCTTCTCGAAGTTCTGGATGAAGTTGACCAGCGTGTCGTCGTCGAGCGTGTTCTGGCCGATCTTCTTGTTGAAGTTGATGTGCTTGAGCACATCCTGCAGCGCGTCCGGATTGGCTTCTTCCAGCGCTTCGAGCGCCTTGTTCAAGGTCGAGCCGACGTTCTCCTTGACATGCTTGAGGGCCGGCTGGTGCTGGCCCTTGTCGTCGGTCCAGCCCTCGTTCCAGCGCGCCCGGGGCGGCACGAAGAAATACTTGCCGGAGTACTGGTCCGGGTCTTCCAGGCTGTACGCAATGTCTTCTTCGCTGGCCTTCTGTGAGGCGCCTTCCTGGCGGATCTCGGCGCGGCGCTCGTCGAACAGGTCGCTGGCCCGCTTCAGGAACAGCATGCCGAAGATGTATTCCTTGTACTCGCTGGCGTCCATGTTGCCGCGCAGGTCGTCGCAGGCGGTCAGGAGCAGGCTTTCGAGGCGAGCGAGGGTCAGGCGAGAGGATGAGGACATGAGCAGAACCGGGAGCAGGACGCCCGGAATTCTGCCTATCGGACGCAAAGGGGTCGAGGTGATCTCGCTCACCCCACCGGAAACAGCCCCTCCACCGCCCGGTACAGCGCCCTGAAGCGCGCATGGCGAGCCGCCAGCCGCGCGGTCTCGGCCGGGTCGGGCGAGAAGGTCGCGGCGATCTCGGGCGCGGGGCAGACCTGGTCGAGCGTGCCGCCGTCGGCCAGCCAGGCCAGGCGCGCCGCGCCCAGCGCGCCGCCGGCCTCGCCGCCGTGGCGGGTGACCATCGGCACGCCGACCGCGTCGGCCAGCAGCTGCGCCCACAGGCCGGAGCGCGCGCCGCCGCCCACCAGCGTGAGGCCAGCCACCTCGCCGGGCTGCACGCCCAGCGCATGCCAGCCGTCGAGCAGGCCGAAGGTCACGCCCTCGATCACCGACCAGCCCAGCGCGGCCGCGTCGTGCTCGTTGGTCAGCCCGAAGAAGCTGCCCTGCGCGTGCGGGTTGTTGTGCGGCGTGCGCTCGCCGTTCAGGTAGGGCAGGAAGAGCGGCGCGCGCTCGCGCTGCTGCGGCGTCAGTTGCGCGACCTGCTCGAGCAGCGCGCCCTCGCTCGCCGCGCCGACCAGCCGCGTCACCCAGCTCAGGCCGTTGGCGGCGCTGAGCATCACGCTCATCTGGTGCCAGGTGCCGGGCAGCGCGTGGCAGAAGGCGTGCATCGCGCTGGCCGGGTTCGGGCGGAAGCGGTCGCTGGTCAGGAAGATCACGCCCGAGGTGCCCAGCGAGACGAAGCCCTCGCCCGGCCGCACCGCGCCGATGCCGACCGCGCTGGCGGCGTTGTCGCCACCGCCGCCGGCGACGATCACGCCGGCCGGCAGGCCCCAGCGCGCGGCCAGCTCGGGCCGGAGCGTGCCGGACGCCTCGCTGCCCTCGACCAGCCGCGGCATCTGCGCCTCGGTCAGGCCGCAGGCGGCCAGCACCTCGGCCGACCAGCGCCGCTCGGCCACGTCCAGCCACAGCGTGCCGGCGGCGTCGCTCATCTCGCTGACGCGCTCGTCGGTCAGCATGAAGCGCAGCCAGTCCTTGGGCAGCAGCACGGTGGCGGTCCGTGCGAAGACCTCCGGCTCGTGCCGGCGCACCCACAGCAGCTTGGGCGCGGTGAAGCCGGGCATGGCCAGGTTGCCGGCGATCGCGTGCAGGCGCGGGCAGGCGGCCTCCAGCTCGGCGCACTCGGCGCCGCTGCGGCCGTCGTTCCAGAGGATGGCCGGGCGCAGCACCGCGCCGGCGGCATCCATCAGCACCGCGCCGTGCATCTGGCCCGACAGGCCGATCGCGCGCACCTGCGCCAGCGCGGCGGCCTGCCCGGTCTGCAGCCGTGCCATCGCGCGCGTCATCGCGTCCCACCAGTCGGCGGGCGACTGCTCGCTGTGCAAGGGCGCGGGGCGCTGCACGGTCAGCCGCTCGCCGACGCTGGCCACGAGGCGGTGCTGCCGGTCGAGCAGCACCAGCTTCAGCTCGGAGGTGCCGAGATCGATGCCGAGGTACATGGGAAAAGGTCCTGCGGAAAGGCTCAGGCCGCGCCGCCGAAGCGGTTGTCGGCCTGCTTGCGGAACTCGCTCGGCGTCAGCCCCTTGATCTCGAGGAAGCGCCGGTTGAAGTTCGCGACGTTGTTGAAGCCGACCTCGTAGCAGATGTGCGTGATCAGCCGGTCCGATTCCATCAGCAGCTGGCAGGCGCGGTTGATGCGGACGCGGTTGACGAAGTCGGTGAAGGTGTTGCCGGTGGCGCGGCGGAAGAAGCGGCTGAAGCGGCTCTCGCTCATGCCCAGTTCCTGCGCGATGTCGGCCGCCGAGAAGGCCTGGCCCAGGTTGTCGGTGATGCGGCTGACCACCGCGTCGATCTGGTCGAGCGAGGTGTCGTCGTCGATGCTCTGCATCTGCACGTTCGACAGCAGCCGGTAGTCGGTGCAGGCGGCCAGCTCGGCCATCAGCTCGCAGAAGACGGCGAAGCGGCGCAGGCCGCGCGCCTCCTTGATGCGCTGCCAGGACTGCTGCGCGCGCTCGCCCATGCCGAAGAACTCGATGCCGTGGCGCGCGCGCTCGAGCATCGGCAGCACCTCGCCCAGCTCGGGGATGGCCGCGGCGGCGCGCGCCATCGGCTCGTGCTGGAACTGGATCGCCAGGTCGCGCAGCGCCACGCCGCCGTCGGGCATGTCCATCGACAGCCAGTTGTGCGGCAGCCGCGGGCCGGTCAGCACCAGGTGGCCGGGCTGGAACTGGCCGATCCAGTCGCCGACGAAGACCTTGCCCGAGGTGCTGGTGATCAGGTGCAGCTCGTACTCGTCGTGATAGTGCCAGCGCGCCAGCGGCGTCGGGAAGCCATGCGCCAGGCAGCGCACGGTGCCGGCGTCCTCCGGCGACTCATAGCCCAGGTCCGGCGAGCGGACGTGGTCGTACTCGAGCTCGGGGCGGGTCTGGCGCGGGATGGTGCGAGGCTTGGCAGGCATGATGAACTCGAGGTTACCGCGCGCGCCTGGCTCCTGTCTCAGCAGGTCCGGCCACCCTGGGCGGCGACGAAGGCCGCCACCCGGGCGCTGGCGCGGCGCACCGCGTCCACCAGCCGCGCGTCGCCCGCCAGCTCGCCCCACAGCGGCGCGTCGGCGCAGAAGGCCGCCACCGGGTCGGCGGCGTCGCAGATCGCGTGCGCGACCGCCGGGTCCATCGCCTGGTCC
>RRZT010203438.1_pt1 | contig 13343 bp, 7 predicted proteins | sample 2165551 | NCBI WGS metagenome assembly RRZT01 (sample SAMN10456910, study PRJNA506462) | wastewater metagenome | biome: wastewater; feature: sludge; material: wastewater sludge; isolation source: wastewater sludge with Escherichia coli K12::gfp cells carrying plasmid... | place: USA: Moscow, Idaho ... | reverse complement strand
CTTCTCAGAATGATAGTAATAGGAATAATAACTACACCGGTTTTTCTGTATGTAGGTACTTATTTTGCACCGACTATAACAGAGCTTGCAAGAAAAGTAGGTACAGTGGAAATTCCTGCCAATTCAATGATAACCTGGTCAAGTATGGAAGCCCCGGTATTTAGATTTGTCTGGTCATATGCTTCCGGAGTAATGAAAGGAAATTTTACGGGAGTTATTTTTCTGGCAATATGGCTGGCTTTGTGGGTTTTCTATGTGAAGGGCATGAAGAAAAGAAGGGAAGAAGAACTAAACACAGAAATGGCGGAGGCATAAAATGATATATACATTCACTTTGAACACGGCAATAGACAGAATAATTTACTTTGAAGAGGAGCTGGAAAGAAAAAAAAATAATAAAATTTCACATTATTTATATGATGTAGGCGGAAAAGCAACACATGTTTCCATAATTCTGTCACAGCTGGGAATAGACAATATTGCGGCAGGATTCATAGGGACAGAAAAAGGCGGACTGCTTAAGGAGCTTTTGAAAGAATATAACGTCAAATCAGAATTTATAGTACAGGAGGGAAAAACAAGAGAATCCTTTGTACTTGTGGATAATTCCGGAAAAGGAAGCTTTATGATTACAGAAAAAGGATTTACAGTAAATGAGGAGTCATATGAAAAAATTATCGGTTATATAAATGAAAAACTGAAAAAAGGAGATGTAGCAGTATTTGCAGGAGGTCCCCCTCCGGGAATAGACGAAGAAAAATACAGAAGACTTTTGAGGGCGGCCAATGAAAAGGATGCAAAGCTGTTTGTGGACTGTTCGGGGAAATTTTTGAAAACAGCAATACTGGAAACTCCTTTTTTGATAAAGCCTAATAAAGACGAATTTGAAGAATTTATTTCAAAAAGCGGAATAAGTGATGAGAATGAATATATACCTTATATGGAAAAGCTGCTGGATTCCGGTGTGAAAAATGTTTTGCTGTCTCTGGGAAAAGACGGAAGTATGCTTGCAATGGAAAACAGAGAAGTATACAGAGTATATCCTCCAAAAATAAGAGAAATAAATGATACGGGAGCAGGAGATTCATTTGTAGGAGGAGTAGTAGCGGGAATTGCCGGAAACGGCGATCTGCTTGAAGCGGTAAAATCTGCTACGGCAATAAGTGCTTCCAAAGTAGCAAGTGGAATGAGTTCAGGATTTAATAACGAAGAAGTAGAAGAGTTTTTGAAAGAAATAAAAATAAAAAAATTAAAATAACTGAGGAGGAAAAGATGTTATATCAAAAAGAAAGAGAAGAAATGTGTGAAGTGGTAAAGGTAATGTTTGACAGGGATTTGACGAATGCAGCAGGCGGGAACTTAAGCGAGAGAATGAATAAAGAGCATTTTATAATGACACCGACTCTAATGGCACAGCAGCAGCTCTGCAAACTTGAGCCTGAAGATATTCTGGTAGTAGATAAGGAGCTTAATGTAATAGAAGGGAGAGGAAAAGTAACAAGAGAAATAAATATGCATATGGCTATATATGAAGTTTCTGATTCAGTAAAAACAGTAATACATGCCCACCCGAAAGAAGCTATGGTTTTTGCATGTCTCGGGCTGGAAATAGAGCATTTGTGTGAAAATACCGTAAAACTGGGAAAAGTAGAAACACTTCCGTTTTCTACGGCTACTACAGAGGAGCTCGCAAAGACAGTAAAGGATTATATGACAAAAAGAAAAGATGAACTGGAAAAACATCCGATAGCGGCACTTTTGAATAAGCACGGAATTATACTTGCAGATAAGAGCGGATTAAAAGCGGCATATGATGTGCTTGAGAGAATAGAGTACGAGGCTTATGTGAACATTCAGGCAAAGCTTCTGAGACTAACAGAGCATATTGATTTAAGTGATGACAGAAAACTAAATTATAATATGGAGGAATAAAGTGACAAAGTTTGAACAGAGAGTACTGGTTATTTTAAGTTTTCTGCTTTTGATCATAGGTTATGTTTCAGGAAATATTATAATTAGTTTATTTGCCCTTTTTATAAGTTTATTATTATGGAAGAAAAACAAAAAAACGGATACATACAGAGGAGGAAAAAATGGAAATAGAACTGACAGTTAACAATGCATCAGGACTGCATTCCAGACCGGCCGGAAAGCTGGTAAATACAGCAGTAAAATTCAAGTCGGAGATAATGCTGTATAACGGAGATAAAACAGCTAATGCAAAAAGAATTTTATCACTTTTAAAATTAGGGGCAAGTAAAGGAAGCAGAATAAAAGTAGTTATTGAGGGAGAAGATGAGAAAGAAGCTATGACGGAGATAAAAAGATTGTTTTATAATAATTTCGGAGAGTAAGAAAATTAATTTTCGGGAAACAGACATGTGTGCGGCATGTCTGTTTTTTGTCGGGGTGAGACAGCTGTGTCGTGAGTGAAGATTTTCAGGAAATTATTAGAAATCTTTGAAATAGAGAAAGAGCTTTTGACATAATCAGAAAAATTCAAGCCAAAAACAAATAACTTCTTTTACGTTATTCATAATTTTAATTATGGTATAGAAAATAGACCGGTTTATAATATGTTAATCGAGACCTTATAATATAAAGTAATATTTTTACAGTCAAGTTTTCAATAGCTGAAATAAATGAAATATTTTTTAAAGATATTGTGATTTTATAATTAATAGAAGGATAATTTTTTTAAATAATAAACATACTTAGAAAAAAATTTGAAGCTTAATATCATATAAAAAGGTAAAACATAGTATAGAAAAATGAAACATTTATATAATTAAATGTGTGATACTAGAAATAATCAATTTGTTTGACAGAAAGAATGAAAATTAGTATAATTATTTATCTATAGAACGTTTGTTTAATATTTTGAGGATACAATTGTTCATTTAGATTGATATAATTGAAGGAGAGAGAAAAAGTGAATAAAAAATTATTTACACTGTTAGCATTAAATACTTTAGCAGCAATACCAGGAGAGGCAGCAGGAATTAAAACAGACAGACTGTATAATAACATTACAAAAAATGTTCAAGCCGGAAAGTCAAATAATGAAAATTACAAGCTGATAGAAAATATCTTAAAGCAAAAAAATAAAGAACTAAAAGACTTATATTTACAGGGAGATTATATAGTAAAACCAGAATATCTGGAATGGCAGATATTTTTTAGCAGTTTTTACTCTGAAAACTCAAAAGGCGAGCAAAAAAATATAGGAAAAATTATTATGACTGACAGTGAAACACAGGCCAGAATACCAAAACAGTATAAATTTGGTGTAACAATACCTATGAAAACTATAACAGATCTAAATATATCACCGGAGCTAAAAATTGATAAATTAGCTGTTCAGCCAATAACGGTAAATGCACCTGGTGTAATACCGATAAAAATACCTATAGTAACCATATCAAGTATAACATTACCTGAAATAACAATTGATTCAATAACTTTGCCGACAGCTCCGGAAGTTACGCCGATTAATATGAATGTATTAAGTGTAGTAGAAGTACCTGAAATTATACTTCCTGATATAACAGTAGTAAATTTCAAGATAGATAATCCGGCAGTTATAGGGACAAACTATACGGGAGTCAGTACAGGCGGAACTATAACTTCTACAACGGTAAATACTTCAGACAGTACTGTTTCAAGTATCAAAAACAGTTCTGGAACTTATCAGGTGGGATCAGGTCAGACATTAACTTTAAACGGGAATAAAAATATAGGGGTAGAAATATTAGAAAATAAATCTTCGAATACACTTAATGCTGTTAATAACGGGACTATAATTTTAAACGGTGACGGAACAGGAGCTGTAAAAAATCAGGCTGCTTTTTTATTAAATAATGAAACAGTAGCTTCTACAAGACAGATTAGTATAATAAATAACGGAACTATAAATATAAATTCCTCTGAAAGCGTGGGTATTCAGCTCAGACCTGATGCCGGAGGAATATTGGAATATGGAAGTAATTCAACAACTGGGATTATTAATGTCAATGGTTACAGAAGTTACGGAATGATGACAGTGCCAAATAATAAAATAAGCGGCGGTGGTCAGTTTTATAAAGGGACTGGGACTTCCAGCAGTCTTGAAAATGTAGGGACAATAAATGTACAGGGGGATGAGGCATCAGCCTTTTCATTGCAGTATAAAATCAGGGATCCTCTTAACTGGAAGTCAACTTCTATAATAAATATAGGAATGAGTGACCCAAATCAAAACGGGGACGGAAATATTCCGGGAAATAATCCCAATCTGGTAGAAGGAGCAATGGGCCTTTATTCACAGGTAACAAATGATTATTATATAGATGGGGCTGGAAAAAAATACGGACTCGGGGCTCTAGCAAACTATGGTACCATAAATATTGGAGAATATGCTTTGAATGTTGCCGGAGTGAGATCAGAGGGAGGTACGGCAGATTCATTAGCAGCTGTCACAAATCAGTCAGGAAATATAAAAATAACTGGTAAAGGAAATTATGGAGTAGTAGTAAATAGTGAATTTGCTACTGGTAGTAATGGTACAGACCTGCGCTATGGCGTTGCCGGACAACCAAGAAAACAGGGATTAATTGATATTAAAGCTGGTAAATCAGTAGGTATTTTGGTGTTAAAAGGTGGTAAAGGTGCTAATACCGGAATAATAAATATAGATTTAGGAAATTATGATTCAAATCTTCAGAATGAAAATTCCATAGGATTTTATATTGTGAATGGTACTGGTGAAAATTTAAATAGAGATACAGTAGTTGCTTCTCAATTTCAGTCTAGAGGCCAGATAACAACAACAGGTAAAAATGCACATGCAGTGGTGGTGAAACGTGAAGTCAAAAACGCAGCCGGTACTGATTATATAGATTCTACATTTACAAATAATGGATTAATTCAAAATAATACTGCCGGGACAATTGGAATATATGCAGAAAATGGAGCTTCAATAATTCATACAGGGTTTTCTACTTCATTTGGGAAGTCAGAGATAATATCCGGTGCCGGAGCAATCGGGATATATGCAAAAGGACTGAAAGATTCAAGTGATCCGGCAGCAGCAGGAGATAAGACGACTGTAACAGTGAGCGGTCCGATAACAGTGGGTAACAGTACAGGTACAAATACGAGTGTCGGTATACTGGCAGAAGGTGATACCTCAGAAGTAACATTTAATACAGGTGCAAAGCTGTCTCTAGGCAATGATTCCATAGGAATTCTGCTAAAAAACACCAATATAGCAGATTCAATAAAAATTAACGCATTACAATATAATATGGGAAATAATTCTATATTTTTATATGGTGAAAAATCAACATTGAAAATATCTGACTCATTAACAGCTTTGAACGGAACTGCATTTTCATCATTAGGAACAGATTCCACAATGCTTTATGCAGCCAATAATTCACATATTAGTATAGACAGCGATATTACGCTTCCATTAAGCGGAAAGCCGTCTTTATTTACTAATTTATATGTAGCGGAAAACAGCGATGTAACATTAGAGAATGGAAATACATTAACAATAACACCAGCGCAAAAGACTGGATTGGTATCGTTTTCAGCAGATGGTAAATACTTTAGTGACGGAACAACAGCAGTTGTAATAGATAATACTAAAACCGGTTCAATAAATAAAGGGATAATTAATATTAATTCTGATAATTCCGTAGGAATGTATACATTATACGGAACAGCCAAAAATGATTCTGCCGGAGTTGTGAATGCAGCCGGTCAAGGTAGTGTAGGTATGTTTGGAGAAGAAAATTCAATTATTGAAAATAAAGGGACACTGACACAGAGTGGTGTTTCAAGTATAGGAATATACGGTAAAACAGAGTCAGATAAAACATTAGTACCTGATACACATAAATTAGCTATAAACAACAGCGGGACAATTAATGTGAATTCTAACGGCAGTTTAGGTATTTATGCTTCAAACAACAGTACAGATCCTGCTGTCAGCAAAGCTGAATCAGTGATAAATCACACATCTTCCGGTACCCATGCGATAAATGTAGCAGGAACAAAATCAGTGGGAATTTTTGCTGATAAATCTACAGTAAAGCAAAATGGTAATATTAATCTGACTGGAACGAACTCAGTGGGTGTATACGGCCGTTCGGGTACTGAAATAATCGGCGGCGGGATAATAGATCTGAATACAAATAATCAAAATCAGGTGGCCTATTATATAGAAGGAAATACGGGAACATCATATGACGGTACGAAATTAACAGGCAGTTTAGGTACTATAAATGGTTATGGGATAGGCGTATATGCTAAAAACGCTGAAATAGATGATTCATGGGCTGACTTGGACGTAACAGCCGGAGCCGGTAATGGTAACGGAGTAATAGCGCTGGCATTAGTCGGAAATTCCAAATTAGACGGTTATACCGGAACAATAAAAACCGGTGATACAGTAGGAACAAACTATGCTGCTGCCCTTTATCTAAATGGGCAGAATATCTCGGCACCAGGTCTAAGTACTAACTTATCAGGAGGATCAAATGCAGTAGGGTTATATGCTGCGAACGGAAGTAACCTTTCATACAGCGGTACAATTAATGTAGGGAACGGAATAACAGCCGGGACGGGAATATATATCGGCGGTAATTCGACTGTCACTCTGAAAGGACAGATAAATTTAAACGGAGATAACGGAGTAGGAACATATATAGAATCAGGCTCTACATTCACATTTGACACAGGAAGTACTATGAATTTTTATGGAAACGGTGTCGGGTATTACGGTGTTGCCGGTTCAGTGATAAATGACAATGGAGGAACTATAAATGCAAATGGTCACGTAGTAGAAAGAGTACGTTCCTTAAATGGTACGATAAATATCACAGCTAATACTACTATTGCGGCTAATAATATTCTTGGTCATGTTATAAACGGGGAAATGAACATAAATTCAGGAGTTACTGTAAATTCCAAAGGAGACGGAATAGTCGGAATATTTGCAGACGGAATGAAAACAGCCGGATCAAATCCATATGAGGGAAATAATTTTGGAACAATAGATTTATCAGTATCCAATAGTTCTACCGGGATGTATTTGTCAAATGCCAGAGGTCAGAATAAAGGTACAATAAAAATAAAGGATGATGGAATTGGTATTTATGGGGTAAATATAAATACTGATATCTATAATGAAGGATTAATTTCTGTTGGTGAGAATTCAGCTGGAATCTACGGGGACGATATTAAGTCGGTTACAAATCTTTCTGTCGGAAGTATTGAAAGCACAAAAAATAGTAATGTAGGAATTTATATAAAAACAGGAGCAGACAGCATTACAAATGCAGGAACTATAAATTTATCCGATGATTCAACCGGGATTTACGGAGAAAATACTGTTATTAACAACAACGGAAATATTGCTGTAGGAAATAAGGCAGAAACATCTTCAGTGGGAATATACGGGATGGGTTCTGTAATAAATAATACAGGTAATATAAAAACAGGTAAAATGGGTGTAGCATTTTATGCTGAGAACTCTGTAATAAATATAAATTCAGGAAACATAGATATTTCAGATTCAGGGACAATGGTATACGGGAATTATTCCACTATTAATTACAACAGCGGGATTGATCTTACGGCTTCCGGAGAACCGCTTGTTTATTTGATAAACAGCAGTATGAATTTTAATGGTGTTGATATCTCTGCTTCAAAAGGCGGAGTGACACTGTATCAGGAAGGAATTTCGTCAATAACAGGTTATAATAATCTGATTTTAGGAACAGGAGCAACTGGTATATATGGAGTTAATACAGACATAATAAATTCAGGACAAATAAAAACCGGAGAAAACAGTATAGGAATTACAGGAATTGATTCTAATATAAATAATAACAGTACCATTTCAGGAACAGAAAAAGGAACGGGGATTTATTCAGAATTAAATACATCAGGCAGATCAACAGTAATCAACAATAATTCTTCAATAATTCTGGATAAAGACCAGTCAGTGGGTATATATATAAATACAACCGATAATGCAGGAAACGTTTTAGGAAGCACAACAGTAAATAATATAGGAAGTATACAACTAGGAAATGCTTCAAGTCTTGATACGGCAGCAATAGGGATCTACGGAACCGGCGGAGTTACTATTAATAACAGCGGTTCGGTTAATGCCGGCACTAACTCAATTGGATTATACTCTAAAAATGGCAGTACTATAACTAACGGCGGTATAATACTCGGGGATCAATCAGTGGGTGTATATCAGTCAGGGGGAACTGCGGTAACAGCCGGGAATATCTCGGTAGGTGATAATGGAGGAGTAGCGTTATTTGCAGATAACGGAGCTGAATTAATAAATAATTCAGCTAATGTAAGCGCAGGAACTAACAGTGTTTTAGGTTATTCTAAGAATAGCGGTACAAAATTAATAAATAACGGTAACTTAACCGTTGGTACAGAAAATGTAGGATTTTATACAAATTCTGGAAAAATAGAAAATAACGGGATATTAACATCGACAGGTGATGGTGTAATATTTTTATATGGTAAGTCAGGAGAAATAGTTAATAATAATAAACTGGACAGTTCTACAAATGATTACGGTGTGGGAATTTACGGAGAAAATACGAATATTATTAATAACAATGATATCTTAGTAAAAAATTCCATAATAACAGATCTTGATAACTTAGCCAATGAGGCTAACAGATTTGCTGTGGGAATTTACGGTAATTCCGGAAAAATAGAAAATACCGGAAATATTCAGATTGGTGAAAGAGGAATCGGAATATATTCATATAACCAATCCGGAGATATTGTAAATGCAGGGCAAATAAAATCTTCTTCTGATTATGCAATGGGAATTTATGCTTCTAATGGAAACGGATATGAAATAAAAAATACAGGAAGTATTGAATTAAGCGGAAAAGAAGTAATCGGAATAGCAGCTAATACTAATACTGTGGTAAGAAATACAGGTTCTATAATTATTGCCGGAGAAAATAGTGTGGGAATACTGGCAGAAAAAAATTCTAAGGTATATAACACTGGAACAATAAGTATTTCAGGGTCTCAAACAGCCGGAATTATATTAAGAGCGAATTCTGTCTTAGAAAATACCGGGACTATTATTTTGGGTTCAGGAGCAGCAAGTGTATTAACAGATCAGTCTGGGGGAACTGTAGTTTCAGGAAGTGATTATTCTGAACTTTCAGGTATATATCCTTCATTTACAGGGACTACATACAGCCTTCCAAGGATAGTTAATGCCGGAGTAATAAAAGTAGACGGAAAATTTGAAGTGCCGTATGGAGGAGTTGTTGCGGTAAAAGTAGAGCCAAGCACATTCAGGATACCGACACAGGAAGAAATTACAAGTAAAAACTATGCATCAGAAGATATAAATTCAAAATTTTTAGTGTCAGATGCAGTGAAATACATAGCGGATGGATTTAATATAAAAGATATTACAATATCTAAAGATTTTACACAAGGAACTAATTCTACAGTATATAAATTAGAGAATCTGTTTAATCTGAAAGAAGGAATCGGGACAGTAATCAGTGAATCTATTACTTGGCAGGCAATTCCTGATACTACAGAGTCGGGATTAGATGTATGGATGTCAAAAATAGATTATACTGACTATACAAGCGGAACATGGCTCGAGGATTTTTCCGGAGCTATGGACAAAAATTATGATGGTTCTGCGGGAAAAGCCGGACAAATATATGATAAAATAGATAATATAACATCATTGAGTGATTTTAATCATAAAATGTCGAGTTTAGCCGGAAATGTATATGCTAATATGAATCAGAGAGAAAATGATATAGTAAGAACACTTGAAAATTCACTTGATCTGCTGCAAGACTCAAAAAATAATACAAAAGAGAATGTCAAAATAAATGTAATAGCTGGAAAAGGCAAGCTGACAGAAAATACAGACGGAGTGACAGGATATAATTATGAATCTGTGGGAGTACAGGCTTTACGGGAAGTAGAACGAACTTATAAACATACATTCGGATACTCGGCAGGATATTTTCATACAAATTATGAGATGAATGACGGAAACAGCAGTGAAGAAGATGCAGATACGATACAGCTTGGATTCCATAATAAATACAGATCAAATGACTGGATATTAAGAAATGATGTATTAGGAAGGGTAAGTATTTATAATACAGACAGAAATATAGACTGGATAAATACCGGAAGATCACAGATGACAGGAATGTATGAGACGTATAGCATATCAAGTAATAATAAGCTTGGAAAAGAAATAACATTAGGAAAGAATACAAGTATAACACCATATGGCGGTCTTGATGTAATGTATATTACTAGACCGACATTCAGTGAAGATGGTTTGGAGGCTTTAGAAGTAAGAGGAAATGACGCCTGGAGCGTAAAACCTAAAGCAGGAGTAGAACTAAAGGGAGAAGTGCCGCTTAAGGATCAATGGAAACTGAAAGGAGCTCTGGATGTAGCATATGGTTATGAGCTTGGAGATCTGAACGAGAGAGAATATGCAAAACTAGTAAATATAGAAACAGATTATCATAAATTATCAAAACCAGAGGAAGAAAAAGGAATATTAACTACTAAAGCAACAATAGGAGTTGAAATAGAAGACAGGTACGGTATTTTTCTTACCGGGGAATATAAAACAGGAAATAACAGTGAAAATGAATACAGAGCAGGAGTAACATTGAAAGCAGTATTTTAAAAAATTAAATTATAATTAGTGTTATGCTTGTTTTTAAAATGTGTAATTTTTTGTTTTGTATGAGCAGTACTTCTGAAAAATGATGTTTAAACACTGATAAAAATAGGTAAGATAATAAAAATATAAAGTTAATAATTTAAATCATTCCGATTTAAGAAGTTTTAATATTAATGCTGGGATTTTTATAAAAAGAACAAAAATAATGAAAAACTAAGAAAAAGAGATTACAATATATGAAGATTAGAATTTTATAAAAAGCATTGGAAGTTTAAATAAAAAACTAAAAACGGAGTGTGAGTGCCTATGGAAATAATTCATAAAAAAGAACAGAAACAGTTTGAAGCATGGGAAAATAATGAAATGCTGGGACATATGACTTATACATGGATAGGGGATGATAAATTCATTATAGACCATACTGTGGTAGAAATTCCGGCGGAAGGAAAAGGTGTAGGAAAGAGTCTGGTAATGGCAGGTGTTGATTTTGCCAGAAAGAATAATCTGAAAATATTGCCTTTGTGCCCGTTTGCAAAACTAATATTTGACAAAAACAATGATATTCACGATGTTTTAATGAAATAAAATTTTTGATAATAAGATATTTAAAAGAGCTGCTGGAAAAACAGCTCTTTTTATATGGGAGCCGGTTTATGGGAATTAAATTAAAAAAGGTAAAAGAAGTATATATTCTTTTACCTGTATTACTAAATTTAAGATATTTATTTATGCATAGTAACAAACGAATCAAACAACACCTTGATATCCTTGTCTCCCTTAAAATAAGCCGGTATTTCCTTATCGATAGAGAGGAAATCATAAACTGCAGTCATAGCAGTTCTGACGGAATACTCTACAGTAAAAACTACACCCTCCGGAATCTCCACAAACTGCCCTATAAAAGCAAGATTTTTATAACCCTCTGGTCTTACACGGGGTCTGTCGGAAATTTTTCGCGGCATAAACTGGCTCGTAATAAAAGGAAGAATACACGGAATACAATTTGATGTTTTTTTCATTTCAGAAACATAATCATGAAATTTCAGATGGCAGAGCAGTTCAGTAAGTATCTCTTTACCTGTACATTCAGTCATTTTCTTTTTTATGTAATCTCCCTTTCTGTCAGGAAATAAGCCGTATCCCCAGAAAACTGTCACGTCTTCAGGCTGATTCAGAAAATGAGGCTGGTAGGCAATTACTACAGACATCAGCCAGCTGGAATCCTTCAGAGTTACCAGAGCACCTGTACCAGCAGTATTGCCTGAAAATTTTTCCATCATATCGAGAAATTTATTGTCTTTATTGCATGTGACAGTAAATGATTCCCAAAAACTCTGGTCTATATTCCCGTCAAAAACTTTAGGATTACCAAATTCAGGCCTTCCTGCAGATATTTTTTCCCAGAATTCCCATGAGGTACCAAGATTAGTTTCGGAAAAAACAGGAGGTGAAGTCATAGATCCGAGAGTAGTGGCAGCAGTCATAGAGCCGTTTGTGATAATAACCAGATCATCAGAATTTATATGTACAGTTTCATCTGTATTATTTCTTGAAATATATAATTTTGAAACACTTTTTTCGTTATTTTCAATAGTTTCAAATTCTATATCTTTTACTTCGCAGTCATATTCAAATATAACTCCCTGTTCCTTGAGCCATAATTCCACAGGCAGAATGATAGAATCATACTGATTATAAAGTGAGCGTTTTACACCGGAAAGATTGTTTATTCTTGGAAATTCATGAATGAAAATATGCAGGTATCTTTTGAACTCTAGTACACTGTGCCATGGCTCGAAAGCAAAGGTAGTTGCCCACATATACCAGAAATTAGTGGTGAAAAAATGAGGTGAAAAGAAATCTTCTATGGTTATATCTTCAAGAGATTTTTCAGATTTTGCCATAAGTTTTATAAGTGTCATTCTGTCGCTTTCATTAAAGCCCATGGAAGAAACATCGGTTATTTGTCCGTTTCTGTCCACAAGACGGGCCTTGCTGTTCGTCTGTATTCTTTCGTTAAAGTTTTTTATTTCTTCATAAACTGAAATATTTTTATCTGAAATTGCAGGTATTTCTGAAAGGACATTCCAGAGTGCAGGATACTGTTCATAGTCAAACATACGGCCTCCCCTGATAACATATCCGTCATCGGCATTTCCGCTTCCGTCCATACTTCCGCCGCTTACATTCAGCTTGTCATATATATGAATGTTTTCTGCGGGCATTTTTCCGTCTCTGATAAGAAAAACAGCACCGGAAAGAGCACCAATACCTCCTCCTATGAAATATGCCTTTTTATTTTTCACATTTTCTGCTGACATAATATCAGCCTCCAGTCTTTAATATGATTAAAAAGAATATAATTGCTAGTTGTTAACAAATTATACTCTGGAAAAAATTCAAAGTCAACGTTATTTTTTATTCTAATAAATCTAAGGTTAATCTAAGTTTTTTCAAAGAGTAATATATTGCTAAAAAAAAATTTTTCAAAAGGAGAAAACTATATGTATACACTGGGAAAAAGCGTTTACCGAAATAAAGCATATAAAATGATTTTATGTTATAATATAAAAGAGAAATTTTTAAAGTTATAAAAAATTATTATATACAGAAATGAGGGAAT
>RRZT010165590.1_pt1 | contig 13344 bp, 18 predicted proteins | sample 2165551 | NCBI WGS metagenome assembly RRZT01 (sample SAMN10456910, study PRJNA506462) | wastewater metagenome | biome: wastewater; feature: sludge; material: wastewater sludge; isolation source: wastewater sludge with Escherichia coli K12::gfp cells carrying plasmid... | place: USA: Moscow, Idaho... | reverse complement strand
CCGCATGGAGCTGCCCAAGCACAATGAAGACTTCGGCCAAACTCTGGGCTATTGGGGATTCGGCGAGGGCTATTACCTCGTGCTGCCCTTTCTGGGGCCGAGCACGGTGCGCGACACCTTCGGCTTGGTCGGAAATTTTTACACGAATCCCATCGATTGGGCGACCGACTCCGAACCGGTCAAATGGGGTCTCTGGGGCTTGGATCTGATCAACCGTCGATCCAAGCTGCTGCGAATCGAACGGGTCTTGGCCGAAGACCAGATCGACCCCTACTCGTTCCAGCGCGGCGCCTACTTGCAGCAGCGGCGCAGCCTCGTTTACGACGGCAATCCGCCGAAACCCGATTTCGATTTTGACGCCGACCCGGACAAGCCGCTGCCATGACGGCCTCGCGGGTCGCGCTGACGGCGTTCGACACCCTGCCATCGGCGGAAATCGCGCGGGGCCGGTTGCTGGCGGAAGGGATATCCTGCCTGCTGGTGGACCGCTCGCTGTTGCAGCTCGGCATCGTCGCCGACGGCATCGAGCTTCAGGTGGCGGAGGCCGATCTGGCGCGGGCGCGCGAGGTGCTGGCGTCCGATTATTCCGGGGAACTCGAATAAGGCCATGAACCGAGGGGCGTGGCTGGCCGGCCTGCTGCGAGTGGCCGCTCTGCTGCCGTTGCCGCTGGCGCACGCGATCGGGTCGGCTCTCGGCTGGCTGCTGTGGCGGATACCCGGCAACAGCCCTCGAACTATCGCCGAGCGCAACCTGTCGCTGTGTTTTCCCGAATGGCCGGCCGCCGAGCGCGATGCGCTGTTGCGGCAGAATTTGCGGGAAACCGGCAAATTGCTGCTGGAACTGGGGCCGCTCTGGTTCTGGACTGGCGAGCGGGTGTTGGCCCTGGTCGGGCGAGCGGTTCCCGGCGAGGAGGCATTGGCGACCGCCGTGCGGCAAAAACGGGGGGCGATTCTGCTCACGCCCCACCTCGGGGCTTGGGAAATGGCCGGCTTGTACTACTCCAGCCGCCATCCGCTGACCATTCTCTACCGGCCCAGCCGGCTGGGGCTCGACGAGCTCAGCCGCCAAGGGCGCGGCCGGCTCGGCGGCAAGGTGGTGGCGACCGATGCCAGCGGGGTGCGCGCCCTGCTGACCGCCCTGCGCGACGGCGAGGTGCTCGGCATTCTGCCCGATCAGGACCCCGGCCAAGAGGGCGGCGTGTTCGCGCCGTTCTTCGGCATCGCCGCCAACACCATGACCCTGGTATCGCGATTGGCGCTCAAAACCGGCGTTCCGGTGTTCCTGACCTGGGCCGAACGCCTGCCGCGCGGCCAGGGTTTCGTCCTGCATTTGCGGTCGCTGCCCGAGGTCACCGCCGCCGCGTCGCTGGAAGAATCGACGGCGGCCCTGAACCGGGGCGTGGAAGCGGCGATCCGCAGCTTGCCGGCGCAATACCTGTGGGCCTACAAACGCTTCAAGACGCGCCGGCCGGGCGACGCTAAACTGTACTGAGCCACCGCAATCCAAAGGGGAATCGACGTGAATTTCAAAGCGACATGGCCTTGTGCGTTCCTGTTCGTCGCCGGCTTGGCGCAGGCCGCCGATCCGCCCATCGTCATCAGCACCGGCAAGAGCGGCGGCGGCTACAACACCATCGGCGAACGCCTGAAGAGCGTGCTGGCCGAACAGGATCAGCCGGCCCAAGTGCAAACCAGCGCCGGCTCGCTGGAAAATCTCAACCGGCTCGACAATCCCCAAAGCCCGGTCAACGTCGGGCTGACCCAAGCCGACGCCTTGAAGTACTACCTCAAAGAGCATCCCGGCTTCGCCGATCAGTTCATCAGCTTGGGCGAGATCGGCAAGGAATGCGTGTTCGTCGTGGTCGGAAAAGACAGCGATATCCGCGACGACAGCGACTTGCAGCAAGCCAAGGGCCGGTTGATCGCGGTGCAATCGCCGAACAGCGGCGTGGCGGTGACCTGGGAATACATGACCGTGCTGGAGCCGGAATTCAAGAACACCGCGCCGGCTTTCGTGGATGGCGCCGAGGCGCTGTTGCAGATCAAGAGCGGCGGCAAGGCCAGCAAGATTCAAGCGGCGATGGTGGTGCAACGGCCGATGGCGAAATCCACCGAAATGCAGGTGGTGCTGGAGAACCCCAAAGATTTCCGGCTGATACCGGTCAAGGACTGGGATTTGAACGACAAGCTGCCGGACGGCAGCGCGGTGTACACCTTCGAGAACGTGACCGTGGCCGAGAAGAAATGGGGTTTCGACACCACGGTGGACACCATCTGCACCCGTGGATTGATGCTGGCCAACAAGAGCAAGCTCACCGCCGATCAGCGCACCCGGCTGTCCAAAGTCATGTTGCTGGCCGCCAGCCGGGTGGTGGGCGACACCGGCAAGTGAAAACCCCGGGATGCGCGGGCCAGCCCTCCGATGGCGGCAGGCCGTCGCCGGCCCATCAATCGGGCACATTTTCGACAACAGCGAGCGCGTCTACCACAAGCTATTGATTTAATTGGCGCTCCCTAGGGGTTTCGAACCCCTGTTCCCGCCGTGAGAGGGCGGTGTCCTGGGCCACTAGACGAAGGGAGCGGGAAGGCGGTGGATGGTGTCTTGAAAGGAAAGTAGTATTATACGCACGCTCCCGCGTCACACAAGAGTTCGCAACGCTCCTTGGAAGCCACTCCGATTCCCCAACCTCTCGTCATCCCCCGTCCCGAGCACAATATCTCGCGGGCCAACATCAGCCCCAACGCCGTCAAGGTTCTCTACCGGCTTCGCGAGGCCGGCTTTCGGGCCTGCTTGGTCGGCGGCGGGGTGCGGGATCTGCTGCTCGGCCGCGAGCCCAAGGACTTCGACATCGCGACCGACGCGCGCCCCGAGCAGGTCTACAAGCTGTTCCGCAACTGTCGCTTGATCGGCCGCCGCTTTCGGCTGGCGCACGTCCAGTTCGGCCCGGAAATCATCGAGGTCGCCACCTTTCGGGCCCACGGCGACGACAGCGAGGACGGCGACGGCCCCAGCGTGGAACGGGCCGCCGATGGCCGCATCCTCAGCGACAACGTCTACGGCAGCATCGAGGAGGACGCCTGGCGCCGGGATTTCACGGTCAACGCGCTCTATTACGACATCGACAACTTCGCGGTGCTCGATTACACGGGCGGCATCGCGGACCTCGAGGCCGGCCTGATCCGATTGATCGGCGATCCGGTCCAGCGCTACCAGGAAGATCCGGTGCGGATGCTGCGGGCGGTGCGGTTCGCCGCCAAGCTGGGGTTCCGGCTCGACCCCGCCGCCGAGGCGCCGCTGCACCGGCTGGGCCATCTGCTGGAAAAAATTCCCGCCGCTCGGCTGTTCGACGAAATTCTCAAGCTGTTCTTGGGCGGCAGCGCCATTCAAACCTTCGAGTTGCTGCGCCACTACCGGCTGTTCGGCCGGTTGTTTCCGGCGACCGAGCGGTGCCTGAACCACCAGCAGCAGCACTATCCGAAAATCTTGCTGGTCCGGGCGCTGGCCAACACCGACAGCCGCCTGGCCGAAGACAAGCCGGTCAATCCGGCGTTCCTGTTCGCCGCCCTGCTGTGGGAGCCGCTGCGAGAACAGACGCAACAGTTCCAGACCGAGGGCTTGGAAGAAACCGAGGCGCTGCAAGCCGCCGCCGACGCGGTGATTCAGGCGCAAGTCCGCCATACCGCCCTGCCCCGCCGCCACAGCCTGCCGATGCGGGAAATCTGGGAAATGCAACAGCGACTGGCGGTCATCACCGGCAAAAAGCCGTTGCGGTTGCTGGCTCATCCCCGGTTCCGCGCCAGCTACGATTTCCTGCTGCTGCGCGCCGATTCCGACGAGCGGGCGGCGGAACTGGCGGACTGGTGGACCCGGTTTCTGGCGTTGGACGACGCCGGCCGCGCCCGCGCCGTCCAACCGGCAACCCCGGCCAAGAAAGGCAAATCCCGCCGCCGCCGCAAGCCGCGCTCCGGCCGCAAGGACGCCCCGGACGCCTCGCTCACCACCGAAACCTGAGTCTGGAAGCGGCCAGATGCAGCCAGCGCGGGCCTACATCGGTATCGGCAGCAATCTGGATGACCCGATCCGCCAAGTGCGGCGGGCCTTCCAAGCCCTGGAAAGCATCCTGGCCACCTGTTGCGTGGCGCGGTCGCCCCTGTACCGAGCGGCGCCTCTCGGGGGACCGGCCAATCAACCGGATTACATCAACGCCGTCGTCGCCTTGGACACCGGCCTGACGCCCGGCCAACTGCTGACGGTATTGCAGGCGCTCGAACTGGCGCACGGCCGGACCCGAACCGTGCGCTGGGGACCGCGAACCCTGGATTTGGATTTGTTGCTGTACGACCAGCTCATCAGCGACGATCCCTGGCTGACCCTGCCGCACCCCCGCCTGCACGAACGGCCGTTCGTGATGCGACCGCTGCTTGACATCGCTCCGACCTTGATGATTCCCGGGCGAGGCCGGTTGCAAGAATTGATCGTAAAATGTCCGCCGCAGACCATCACCCGTCTGGACAGCGAAAATTAACTCGCTACGATAGCAGCGCCAATCCGCTCCCCTTCCCATTCCCTCGAACCCCTGCCGCCGCTCCGCCCGTCATCCCCGGCCCGCTGCGGCTCAAACCGAGCACGCCATGTACCAGGAACAGCCGACTCGAAAACCGATCACGATCACGACCCTGGCGAAGATGAAGCGCAACCGGGAAAAATTCGCGGTGCTGACCGCCTACGACGCCAGTTTCGCGGCGCTGCTGGAGGCGGCGGGCGTGGAGGTCGTTTTGGTCGGCGATTCGCTGGGCATGGTCGTCCAGGGCCAGCGCACCACCGTGCCGGTCACGATGGACGACATGGTATATCACACCCGAAACGTGGCGCGGGGCTGCGGCACGGCGCTGCTGATGGCCGACATGCCCTTCGCCAGCTACACCACGGTCGAACAAGGCGTGCGCAACGCCGCCCGGCTCATGGCGGAAGGCGGCGCCCACATGGTCAAGCTGGAAGGCGGCGCCGTTCTGGCCGATACGGTGCGCCAGCTCGGCCGCAACGGCATTCCGGTCTGCGCCCATCTCGGTTTGCTGCCGCAATCGGTCCACAAGCTGGGCGGCTACAAGGTGCAGGGCCGCGAGGAATTGGCCGCGCGCCAGATCATCGACGAGGCGCTGGCGTTGCAGGAAGCCGGCGCCGACATCGCCTTGGTGGAATGCATCCCGGCGGAACTGGCGATGCGGCTGACCGAGGCGCTGGACATCCCGCTGATCGGCATCGGTGCCGGACCCCACTGCGACGCCCAAGTGCTGGTCAGCTACGACATGCTCGGCATCACCCCCGGTCGCCGGCCGAAGTTCTCCAAAAACTTCCTGACCGGCCGCGACAGCCTGCAAGCGGCGGTGGAAGCGTATGTGCTGGCCGTCAAGAGCGGCGAGTTCCCCGGCCCCGAACACTGCATCGCCTGATCGTCGAGGAGCGCGCTTCATGCAAACCGTCCACACCGTCGCCGAATTGCGCGCCCGAGTCGCGGCCTGGAAGCGGGCCGGCGAGCGCGTCGCCTTCGTCCCCACCATGGGCAACCTGCATCGCGGCCACCTCCATCTGGTCGAGCGGGCGCGGGAACTGACGCCGCGCACCGTCGCCAGCATTTTCGTCAACCCCACTCAGTTCGGACCCAACGAAGACTTTGCCGGCTATCCGCGCACGCTGGACGACGACAGCCGCCAGTTGGCCGCCGTCGGGCTCGATCTGCTGTTCGCGCCCGGCGTCGCCGAAATGTATCCGCGCCCCTTGGACGAGATGACCCAAGTGACGGTGCCGGAACTGTCGGGGATTTTGTGCGGCGCCAGCCGGCCGATTCATTTCCGGGGCGTCGCCACGGTGGTCAGCAAACTGTTCAACATGGCGCAACCGGACGTGGCCTTGTTCGGCGAGAAAGACTGGCAGCAATTGATGGTCATTCGCCGGCTGGTGGCCGACCTCGACTTCCCCGTCGAGATCGTCGGCGTACCGACGGTGCGGGAAGCCGACGGGCTGGCGCTGAGTTCGCGCAACGGCTATTTGACCGCCGAGGAGCGGGCCATCGCCCCGGTTCTGTACGCCACGCTGACGGCGAGCGCGGAGCGGTTGCGCGCCGGCGAGCGGGATTGCGAGCGGCTGACGAACGAGGCCAAGGCGCGGCTGGCGGCGGCCGGTTTCCGGCCCGACTATTTCGAGATCCGTCGCGCCCGCGATTTGCAGCCCCCCGCCGACGAGGACACGGATTTGCGGATTCTGGCGGCGGCGTGGCTGGGTCGGGCGCGGTTGATCGACAATCTGGCGGTTTGACGGCCGTTGCGCGAGCCGCTTCCCCGGCGATCGCGGCGGTGAGGGTCCAACGTCCCGATTCAGCCGCCCGCGAGCGGGGTCGGGTGCAAGCGCCTGTCGGGCATTGATGGATGAGAAAGCCGTTCGGCCTCACCGGACTTTCAAGGTGGCCGCTTTGAAAAGGGCGCTGATCGGAACTTGGCGCAAACCGGACTTTAACTCAAAAGTCTGTCCAGAAGCGATGCTGCCGGTCGATTCCACGGCCAAATAGAAACCGCAAAAGCCGGTTTGCACCATTTTCTTCGCCGCTTTCTTATCACTCATGATGGCATTGAATTTGTAGCAAGGTTCGCGGGGTTGAGTGACTCGCAAAACGCAATCTGGAAAGTGAAGCTCGTCGCCCACGAACAAGATTTCTTCGAGCAAGCCGAATAAGGTCAGGTTTTCACCCAAGCTGCCATAAGGCAAATCGGGCGACAACCCGAGCGTTTTTCTCTGTTCTTGCCAGAACGGATAATGTTCCGATGGATAGGCATAAACCGCTTTTGCAAGACCGCCGTGAACGGTCAAATCGGCCTGTTCATCGCCTTCGATTCCAAGCTTATTGACGCTGACTTTTCCTTCGACAGCATGTTTGCGAATACCGGACATCACCCGCCTGTCGCCGATTTGCAGCGGCTGAACGGCGCCAATTTGCACGCTCAAGACTCTATATTTTTGGCTCATGGGAATAAAACTTCAAATTTGGCAGTATTCGCTGAATGCAACGCTGCGATCAAAATTAGGGGGGCTACGCGGCAGCAAAATGTTCTGATCACACTAATCTCTGTTCTGTTCACGGATGCGAGGCCAGAGCCTCACTGGTCTGAACACTCGCTCAAGCGACGAAAGATCTATGATCTGATGCCGCATAACTTCAAATAAACCTCTAAAAGGCGAGATTAATCAAATCTTTCAGGGGCTTTTTTCCAAAAAATTACACGCAACTAAATGATTTTGCTAGTTATACCCATGGAGTCGCCCCCTAATCCAAGATCGATATCCGAACATTTGGCGGCGGGAGCACGCTTACCGGCAGGATAGCCGCACCCCGTCGGTTTCGGCGGGGGTGGGTGTTGTGACAGTCCGGTCGGTCACGCCAGCGGCGCGTGTCATGGTGGCGAAAGACCGAACGTTGTGCGACGACTGCGCGACAGAACGGCTGTGGCCGGCTAGGTGCTCGATCTAAGTCATTGAAAAAATGGCGCCCCGACAGCGTGTTGCAGGGAACCGCCGTCACGCTGATTCGCCCGCTGCCCGAGCGGATGCGCGTCAAGGTGCCCTGACATGCCGCCGCCGCTCCGAACCGAACCGCTCGACGAGATCACGTTCCGCTGCTCGCCCTGCAAGCGGAATTTCAAATCTCCTAATCCCCGGATCGAAGACGCGCCCGAGCGAGACTGGCACCCGTGGCGGTACTTCGCGCCGTGCCCGGATTGCGGGCAGGAGCGCGAGCAAGTCTACTGGGAGCGCAACTTCCTCAAGATGTTGGCTTCCCCGCCCGACCCGCGCAACTGCGGCCCGAAGACCGAAGAGGGCCGGCATAATTGCGGGGCCAACCTGCGCGCCCTGTTGGCCGACCCGGAGCGGCGGGCGCGGCGTCAGGCCAAGTCGCGCTTCAACGGCATGAAGCACGGGCTGTACGCCAAGGTGGCGACCTATTTCCCGGCCCGGCCCGGCCACTATCCCCACTGCACCGGCTGCCCGTACCGCGAGGATTGCGGCACTTGGGAGCACGGCGCTTGCCTGCACCGCACCGAGCTGTTCATGCGGCATCGGTTGGCTTTCCAGCAAAAAGACCCCGATGCGTTGCGCGACATCAACGCCGACAACCAGGCCCAAATTCAGGCCATTTTCTCCGACATCATCCTCGCCATCGTCCGCACCGGCGTCGAGATCAAGACCCCGGAGTGGTTCCCAGACAAAGAGGGCAACGTGCGCATGGCCGAGTTCGTCGCAGAGGACGGCGAGCTAAAGCAGATCATGAAGGTGGAAGCCCATCCGCTGCTCAAACCCATGTTCGAGATTTTGAGCCGCAACAACATGACGCTGGCCGACATGCGGATGACCCCGAAGGTGCGGGAGCAGGAGGAGGCGCTTCAGGGGTTTCTGGCCGCGCGGGACGTGACCGAAGAGACGATGACCGATTTCGCCGCGCGCCAAACCGACGCCCTGGAGCGGCTGGCGGGGCTGATCGAGCGCAGCCGGGACAAGCAAAAGCGCGACCCGGTGCTGATCGAGCATCAAAGGGACGGGGAGGAGTGACGATGCCGATCAAGCCTGAAAACCGCTCCCGCTACCCTAAAAACTGGGCCACCGAGATCAGGCCGGCGATTCTGGAGCGAGCCGGCCATATCTGCGAGCGGTGCGGCGCGCCGAACTATCAGCCGCATCCGGTCACGGGAAGCCGCGTGGTGCTCACCATCGCCCACATCCACGACCACTCCCCGGAGAACTGTGATCCCAGTAACCTGCAAGCCCTTTGCCAGCGTTGCCACAATCGGCTGGATGCGCCCATGCGGGCGAAAAACGCGCGGATCACGCGCCGATCAAGGCTTGCCGCAGGAGATTTGTTCGCCCATGTCTAGCATTTACTCTAAAGATGAAGTCACCTTGAATGCCATTTGCGGGCTAATCATCAATCGCGATTTTGTGATGAACCAATTGCCTAAAAAATTAAATTCGGATCAAAGTGACTTGCTGGAAATTTTGAAACGATATTGCTGCGATATACAAGTTGCATTCGATGAATCACAAGAATACAAGCTGATGAAAGATGCAGACGTGATCAATCCTGATTGGAATGCGCTGATCGAAGTTTGCCATGCTTTTTGGAGAAAGCCGATTCGTGCCTGACCGCATTTCCGCCGCCCAGCGCATCAAGCTGCAAAACCTCGCCGAGGTGGAGGTGATGCGCTTTGCCGGCGATCACGCCCTCTGGCACAAGCACGTCCACAACGTCGAACTCGACTCCATGCAGATCCTCAAGTGCCTGGAAATGGACCGGACGCCGCGCACCATTGATTTCAGTTGCCGCCGCACCGGCAAGACGGCGGTGAAAGAACTCTATCTGCTCAAGCACAACGCCACGACCGCCGATCAGGAAGAAGGCATCGTGGCGCCGCGCGAGGCGCAATCGCTGGTCAACCTCGGCTACCACCTGGACGCCATCCGCCGCTCGTCGATCCTCACCGCGTGGCTGGCCCACAAATCCGGCCGGGTGCAGATGGCCGACACCTATTACATGTTCTGCAACCGCAGCGTCGCCCGCGCCTACGGCATCATGGCCCAAGTGGACGGCGGCGACCTGACCACCGCCAGCCTGGAAGAGGTGGACGACATGCCGCAAGACCGGCTGTATTCCCGCTTCCTGCTGATGCTGGGCTCCACCCGCCGCCTGGGCGCGGTCCGCGAAAGCCGCGAAGACCCGCAGATCCGCATCACCGGCGTGTTCAAGGGCGCCGATACCCTGTCCGGCATGGTGGCGAGCGGCGAATACGCGGTGCTGCCCACGGTGGACGCCTACTTGGGCATCGAACTCGGCATCATCAACGGCCAGTTCATCGCCCTGATGCAGTCCGAGCTGTCCGCCGACGAATACCTGCGGCAACTGCTGTGCCAGAACGTCAGCAGCCGCAACCTGATCTGGGAAACCAAGATCCGCAAGGCGCTCACGGTCGGCCTCAAAGCCAAGATCGAGCTGGCCGACCCGGTGCCGGGGATGCGCTACAAAAAGCGCGGCCTGCTGGCCTTCGGCTACGACGCCAGCGGCCACGGCGAATCGCCGCACGCCTCCAAGCACGCCTTCATCGTCGCCGCGCAGATCGGCCGCTTCACCGCCCTGGTGTACGCCCGCACCTGGGCGCCCGGCACCGACGATCAGGTGGTGCGCCGCGACCTGTACGGGCTGTGGGACTACTTCCGGCCGGATCACGCCATCGGCGACGCCTTCGGGGTCGGGATGCTCGCCCCGCTCAACGATGACCTGTACGACAACGGCCTGGTCGGCGTGGACCGCCGCGCGGTCGGCGACGGCCGCAGCACGGCCAGCACCTGGCACGAGTGGCCGTTCGCGCCGCTGCGCTTCGAGGGGATGACCAAGCACAGCATGGCGACCTCGTTGCAGGCGATTTTCCACAACGATCAGGCCGCGATCCCGTACCTGGACGACTACGACCTGACCGTCCCGGCCACGGCGGACCTGCGCCTGCTGATCCGGCAACTGGGCAACATCAAGCCGGTGCCGACCAAAGCCAGCTACGCCAGCTACAAGATGGCCGACCCGAAGATCGGCGACGACCTGTTCGACGCCACCATGGCGGCGGTGTGGGCGCTGGTGACGCGCGGCGCGCTGGAAGTGCCGACCGCGATTCTCAGCATGGCCAAGACGCGCGAGCAGTTGATGGGATCGACATGAAAGCAAAACAGTACATCGTGGAATTGGAACCGGAGACGTGGATTGCCGACGTGCCCGGCGATCCTGGGCGAACCGTGGTCATCGATCACGCCGCGCGATTTGCCACGAAGAAGTTGGCGGCTGCGGCGCTGGCGAGCGCGCGGCGGTATCGCGCGTTCGGCGACGCAAAAATTCTTTTCGACGCATGACGCCCGCCCTGCGCGCCGCGCTGTTCGCCGTCGCCGAAACCCGGTTCTGCCAGCCGGCCGGCGACGATGCCGCGCTCGCCGAACTGCGGGCGCTGGGCTATATCCAGCCGCTCCAGCAAGGCAAGTTGCACGGCTACGGCCTCGCGCGGGCGGGGACAGTTTTTATCAGGCAGCACATGGGATACGAACGATGAGCGCAGCCGAGTCCGCTAAGTCCTGCCACATTTGCCAGCATTTCCGCCGCGAGCAGATCGGCCCGCACGAGTGGACGGCGCATTGCGCCCTGCACCAGCGCGATTTCCTCGCCGCCGACGACTGCAATTTCTACCAGCCCGAGCCGGTCGGCGCCATCGACGAGGGCGAGCACTGGCCGCGCCGGCAAGGCTGGGAGGTGACGACATGACCATTTTGACCCGCTTACGTGAGCTGCTCCCGACCGTCTCTTGGCCGGGCGTGCGCCGTCCCGACCAGACCGAGATCGGGCGGCGCACCACCGAAGAGAACAGCGTCCGCTATCTGTACAACCAGATGCTGCCGGACATGGCGCTCCGGTCCACCATCCTGGAAATCCGCCGCATGGATCGGCTCGATCCTCGGGTGAAAAAAATCCACGGCCGGATGACCCGCACCGCCACCAAAGGCGGTCTGCGGCTGGAGTGGACCGGCAAGGAATCGGCCCGCATCCGCCGCAAGTGGGACGACTTCGCCAAGCGCCTTGGCCTGGACCGCCCCGCCAAGCTGGTCAGCGACGGGCGCGGGCTGGTGATGGAAGGAAACCTGCCTCTCCAGTGGGTGGCGAGCGAGGCCGGCCAGATCGTCGCCGGGCTGCGGATGCCGACCGAAACCCTCCTGCCGCTGGTGGACGAGACCGGCCGCTTTCAGGACCCCGCCGCCGCCTACGCCCAGTACGATATGAACCAGGGCAAGAAAATCGCCGTGTTCCCGCTCTGGCAACTGACCCTGGAACGGCTCGACCCGGACAGCCTGGACGACCAGGGCGCGCTGGGCCGGCCCTACCTGGACGCCAGCCGCACCGCGTGGCGACAACTGCGGATGACCGAGGAGGACCTGGTGCTGCGCCGCCGCCAGCGGGCGCCGCTGCGCTTCAGCCACATCCTGGAAGGCGCCACCGCCGAACAGCTCGCCGCCTACAAGGCCGAGACCGAGCACAACCAGCGGGTGGACTCCATCTGCACCGATTTCTTCTCCAACCGCAAGGGCGGCGTGACCGCGCTGCAAGGCGACGCCAACCTGGATCAGGTCGCCGACGTGGCCCACCTGCTGGATACCTTTTTCAGCGGAGCGCCCGCCCCAAAAGGCTTGTTCGGCTATGCCGGTGATCTGTCGCGGGACATCCTTGAAGACCTCAAGCGCGACTACTACGAAGAGATCGACGCGCTGCAAGACACCCAAAGCTGGGTCTATGAGCAAGGGTTCCGGCTGCAACTGCTGCTGGACGGCATCAACCCCGACCAGGAGCGCTTCGCCGTGGTGTTCGCCGAGCGCCGCACCGAAACCCCCAACCAGGCCGCCGACCGCGCCCTGAAATACCAGGTGCTGGGCGTGCCCGCCCCCCTGCTGTGGGAGGTGGCCGGCCTCGATCCGACGGCGGTGCAGGCGATGGTGGACGAACAGCGCCTCGCCGCCGATCCCTACCCGAACCCGACCGCCATCACACCGCAGGCCGGTAGCCGGCCCACGGTGTCGGTGGTGCAAGGCAACGCGCCGAAAGGCGAAAGCGCCACCACGATCACTAACAGGAGCGCGGCATGAAAGACCCCATCACCCCAGACCGCTCGCCCGATGAACCGGCGGAGCGCGATTGCGCCGCGCTGCCGCCGAAATGGCGGATGTGGCTGCTGTGGATCAAGAACGTTTTGATTCTCGGGAAGCGCGACTGGCGCGAGATCGGCAAAGCCATCGACCGCAAAAGTCCCGCCGTGGTCCGGCGCAAGTGGTACTGACATGAACGCCACCGAGCGCGCCAAGGTCCGCGCTCTCGCGCAAATCCGCATGCCGGAGTTCGGCTACGGCGCGCGGCTGATCCTCAACCTGCAATGGCGGATGGGCAACAACCCCACTGCGCCGCTGTCGGCCAAGGAGAAGTACTTGCTCGACCTGTGTTGCTGGCACTACCGCAACCGGCTGGGCGGCGTGGTGGAGTTCGACCTGCCGCAGCAAGAACCCCGGCGGGTGGACTACGCGCGCGCCGACCCGAAACTGACGGTGCAGGAGCGGATGTTTTGAGCGACATCAAAGCCGCCATCGCCAAAGCCAGCGCCACGGCCCGCGCCCGCCTGGCCGTGCTGGATCGGGCCACGGTCGAGCGGCTGCTGGCGCTGTACCAAACTGCGTCGTACACCATAACGGCAGAGATCGTCCGCTACGCCTACGCGGCGGGAAACCTG
>RRZT010382470.1_pt1 | contig 13348 bp, 9 predicted proteins | sample 2165551 | NCBI WGS metagenome assembly RRZT01 (sample SAMN10456910, study PRJNA506462) | wastewater metagenome | biome: wastewater; feature: sludge; material: wastewater sludge; isolation source: wastewater sludge with Escherichia coli K12::gfp cells carrying plasmid... | place: USA: Moscow, Idaho ... | reverse complement strand
TGCTGGTCGACACCCTGGCCGAGGCCTTCGCCGGCAGCCGGGAGCTGTTCGCGGGGCTGTACCTGGAATCGCGCTGGGACTGGAGCAGGCGGTATCCGGTGCTGCGCTTCGATTTCGGCGAAGGCGTGCTGACCGACCGCGCCTTGCTGGACGCCACCCTGCTCGACCAACTGCGGACGAACAGCGAACGCTACGGTCTGGCATGGGAAGAGACGCCGGTTCATATCGGACTGGGCCGGCTGGTGCGCAACCTGCGCGAAGCCGCTGGCCAGCCGGTGGTGGTGCTGGTCGACGAGTACGACAAGCCGATTCTCGACAACCTAGAAACGCCCGACCGGGCGCGGGCGATGCGCGACGGGCTGCGCAACTTCTACTCGGTCATCAAGAGCCTCGACCCGCACCTGAAGTTCGTGCTGCTGACCGGGGTGAGCAAGTTCTCCAAGGTCTCGCTGTTTTCCGGGCTGAACAACCTGGAGGACATCACCCTCGACCCCCGCGCCGCGACGCTGTGCGGCTACACCCACGCCGAGCTGGTCGATTCCTTCGCCGACCATCTGGACGGGGTGGATTTGGCCGAGGTCCGCCGCTGGTACAACGGCTACAACTTCCTCGGCGAGCCGGTCTACAACCCGTTCGACATCTTGCTCTACCTGCGTCACCGCGAGTTCAAGCCCTACTGGTTCGAGACCGGCACGCCGACGTTTCTCGTCAAGTTACTGGCCGAACGCGGTTTTTTCACCCCGAATCTAGCCCGATTGCGCACCAACCTAGAATTGCTGTCAACCTTCGACGTGGAGCATATCGCCCCGGTGGCGCTGCTGTTTCAGACCGGCTATCTGACCATCCGCCAAGCCGAACAGCCCATCCGGGGCCACTGGGTCTACACCTTGGGCTATCCTAACCACGAAGTGGAAACCAGCCTAAACGCCAGCCTGCTGTCGGCCTACACCGACGACCCCAGCCGAAGCGTCGCCCAGCGCTTGCGTCTGCTGGACCTCTTGTTGGCCGACAACTTGGCCGGGTTGCGGGACCTGCTCCATTCCTTGTTCGCCAGCATTCCCCACCAGTGGTACGACAATAATCCGATCAGCCGTTACGAAGGCTATTACGCCAGCGTGTTCTACAGTCATTTCGCCGCCTTGGGGCTGGATGTGGTCCTGGAGGACGCCACCAACCAGGGTCGCATCGACATGACGGTGAAATGCCAGAACCGGACTTATCTTTTTGAATTTAAGGTGGTGGAAGTCGATGCAGCGGGCGAAGCCCTCCAACAGATCAAGGACAAGGGCTACGCCGAGAAATATCGCGGGGAGGGCGGACCGATTTATCTGATCGGTGTGGAATTCAGCCGGCAAAGGCGCAACCTCGTCGGGTTTGCTTGGGAGCGGGAACAGCCGTGACGGTTTCCGCCAATACGTTCCGGGTAGTTGCGGTCGGAGCGAGATTGCGGTGCATCCCTGCCCCGCCCCAGCCGCGACTACCCAAGGGACGCGCGACTAGCCGAGATTGACGCCGAAATCGCGAGCGACCGCCGCCAGTCCACCGGCGTAGCCCTGACCGATGGCTTTGAACTTCCACTCGTCGTTGTGGCGGTACAGCTCGCCGAAGATCATCGCGGTTTCGGTCGAAGCGTCCTCGGACAAATCGTAGCGGGCGATTTCCTGCTCGCCCTCGGCGTTGAGCGCGCGAATGTAGGCGTTGCCGACTTGGCCGAAGTTCTGTTTGCGCGCCTCGGCGTCGTGGATGGTGACCACGAACGCCACTTTGGCGGCGCTGGCGTCCATCGAGTCCAGGCCGATCTCGATCACCTCGTCGTCGCCCGCGCCTTCGCCGGTGCGGTTGTCGCCCAGGTGCGTGACCGCGCCCGACGGGTCCTTGGCGTTGTTGTAAAACACGAAGTGCTGGTCGCTCAGCACCTTGCCGCCGGCGTCCAGCACGAAAGCGGAGGCGTCCAAGTCGAACGCGCTGCCGTCGGTCTTGCGCAGATCCCAGCCCAAGCCGAAGCGGACCCGCTTCATGCCGGGCGCCTGCTTGCTCAGCGAGACATTTCCACCTTTTTGCAGAGAGATAGCCATCGTTGAATTCCTGTGGTTGAAAGGATCGACCGGTTGCGGCTGGGCATCCAGACGCTCAGATGTTGATGCCGTACTGACGGCACATCGCCGCCAGCCCGCCGGCATAGCCTTGACCGACAGCGCCGAACTTCCACTCGCCGCCGTGGCGATACAGCTCGCCGAAGATCATCGCGGTTTCGGTCGAGGCGTCCTCGGCGAGATCGTAACGGGCGACCTCGACGTTGGTTTCGGCGTTGACCAAGCGGATGAAAGCGTTTTGCACTTGGCCGAAATTCTGTTTGCGCGCCTCGGCTTCGTGGATGGTGACGGTGAAGGTGATTTTCTGGACGTCAGCCGGCACGCGGGTCAGATCCACCATGACGGCCTCGTCGTCGCCCTCGCCGGCGCCGGTGCGGTTGTCGCCGGTGTGCTGCACCGAGCCGCAGGCGGATTTCAACTGGTTGTAGAAAATGAAATCAGCCTCCGAACGGACCTTGCCGTCGGCGCCGAGCAGGAACGCCGAAGCGTCCAGATCGAAATCGGCGCCGTCGGTGGCGCGGGCGTCCCAGCCCAGCCCGATCAGGGTTTTTTTGAGATCCGGCGCTTCCTTGCCCAGAGACAGCTTGCCGCCTTTGTTGAGAGAAATAGCCATGAGTTTGTCCTCCCTAAAGTTAACGGATTGCGGATAAGGGATTGCAAAAAAGGTTATGGGACCGGACGGGCCGCTGGCCAAGGTCCACCCGGCGCAACCACCAAAGGAGATCAGGCTTCATCCCGGCAGGATTCGGCTTTCTCCGGTTTCAGCTCGGTTCCTTCCTCGACCTCTTCCTTCCCGGGGAGCAGCAGCGAGGCGATCACGCCCACCGCCAGCGTGCCGAGAATGATCATCAGGCTGAGATTGGCCGAAATCTCCCAACCCGGCCAGTGGAAAATGTGGTTGGACGCTTGCAGCGCCAGCTTGAAGGCGATGAAGAACAGCAACGCCGCCACCGCCTTGTCCAGATGGGTCAGGTATTTCTGCGCCGCCGCCAGCACGAAGTACAGCGAGCGCAGGCCGAGGATGGCGAAGATCACCGCCGAGTAGACCAGCAGCGGTTCGCGGGTCACCGCGATCACCGCCGGCACCGAGTCGAAGGCGAAAATGATGTCGGACACCTCGATGCACACCAGGCAGAGCAGCATCGGCGTGGCGTACACCGTCGCCTCCCGGGCCACCGAAAAGCTGGAATCCTGCTCGACCACCGTCTTGACGTGGCCGTGGCTGACCACGAAATGATGGCCGTGCAGGCGCGGGAAGATCGGCACCAGCTTTTGGGTCAGCCGCACCGACCAGTGATCGGAGTAATCCTCGATCTCGTCGTCCCCGCCGACGCCGGCCAGCATCTTCCAGCCGGTCCAGGCCACGATGGCGGCGAACACGAACTCGATCCAGGTGCTGATCCCGAACAGACCCGTGCCGAAGGCGATGAACAGCATGCGGAACACCACCGCGCCCAGGATGCCGAAATACAGAATCCGGTGCTGCAACGCGCCTTTGATGCCGAAGGAGGCGAAGATGGCGACGAAGACCATCAGATTGTCCACCGACAGCGATTTTTCCAGGATATAGCCGGCCAGGAACAGATCGGCGAACTCGGCGCTGTGGTGAACCTTCAGATAGAAATAAAACCCCATGGCCAGAAAGATCCAGAACAGGGACCAAGCCACGGCATTGGGGATGCTGATATCTTCGCTGTCCCTGTGCAAGCGGAGGTCCAGCCATACCGAGAAGGCGACCACCGCCACGAAAATGGCAATGGTTTCCAGCGGAAAACCGAGATGCTGTTCCATGGTGCGGCGCGCGCTCAGGCCAGATCGAAGTCTTTGGGATTCAGGCCGAGTTCGGCGCAAATCTTGCGCACCACCCCCTTCTCGTTATCGTCGAAGTTGCCGTCGGCGGCGCCGATGGCGCAGCAGACCCGCACCATCAGCCGCGCCTCGGCATCCTTGCCCTTGAGCTTGGCGACCACCTGCAAGGCGCTGGCTTGGCCGATCTGGTGATCGAACTCGAACTGTTTCGAGTACTTGTCGAAGATACCGATGACCTCCTCGACGCTGAACACCGACAGCACGTCGGAGTTGCGCAGGAAGCCCATCATCTTCTGCTTCTCCTCGGGCCGGACCACGCCGTCGGCGTGAGCCACCAAGGCGCAACCGGCCACCACCGCTTCCAGAAAGCTCTTGTTCTTGAACTTGGTGACTTCGGTTTTCAGGCTGGCGGTGACTTCGCTGTAACGCTGCTTCAACCATTCGAGAGCCATGAGGTCTGTTTCTCCGGTTAATCGAAAAAGATATGGAATCAATCCTTGGAGCCCGCCACCCAGCGCAGGCCGAAACCGTAAGCCTGATCCATGTAGCGGTGATCCTGGAAATATTCGACCAGTTTTGTGACCTTGAAGTTACCGCCCTGGTTCTCCAGCATCGCCAGGGCGCACATGCGCTGGTCGTTGCGGTGGCTGTCGATCCGGATTTCCAGCGTCGGCTGGCCAGGCGCCTGAAGGGTGACCACCGCGTCGGTTTCCGCCCAGTTGGGCGCACCCTCATAAATCATCGCGAACAGCACCACCCGATCCAGCTCGTTCCAGTGCTGGCCGTTGATGTGCAAGAACTCGCCCTGGGCGCTGGCGCCGCTGCGGTCGTCGCCCATGAGCTGGATGTAGGGCGGCTGGTGCAGGCTGCCGAAGGTGTCGCCCAACGCCTGCACCGCGCCGCCCCGGCCATCCTTCAGTTTGAACAGGCAGCCCAAGTCCAGGTCGACCTTGCGGCCGCCGGTCAACCGGCCGAAAAAGCCCTTGCCGCTGCCGCCACCCTGATTCCAGTTGAGATTGACCACGATCTCGCCGAAGCCCTGGGCCTTTTTCTCCAGCGAAATGCTGGGATTGCGCTTGTCCAGGGTGATTTTTTCCAGCCGGATGGGCTTGGCGGCGGGCGTCGGTGCGGGTGCGGGTGCGGGTGCGGAAATTGGAGCGGCCGGCCGAGGTGGCGGAGCTGCTGCGGCGGGCGGGGCGGCTTCGGTCGCATCTGGATCGTCGCCAACGTCCACGCCGTACTGCCGGGCCAGCGGCCCCAGACCGCCGACGAAGCCTTGGCCGACCGCGCGGAACTTCCATTCACCGTTGCGCAGGTAAAATTCGCCGACGATGAGCGCGGTCTCCGGCATCATTTTGGTCGCCAGCGGAAACGTCGCCAAGGATGCCTTGCTTTGCGCGTCGCGGACTTCCGCCCGCACTTGACTCAATTGGCCGAACGACTGGCCGCGCCGCTGGCCTTGGTCGATGGTCAGCGCGACGACGATCCGCTCGATGGCCGAAGGCAGTTGAGCGAAGGCGACGGTGAAGGCGCGGCCGTCGCCGGCGCGCTGGATGCCGCCGCCGGGCAGCGCGGGCTGATTGTAGAACACGAAATCTTCGTCGCCGCGCACCTTGCCTTGGCCGCTAAGCGCGAAGGCGCTGGAGTCGAGCGTCAGCGGCGTGCTCGCCGGCTCCCAGCCGAGCGTGATCTCGACGGCGGCCGGCGCCGGACTCAGTTTGGTGATGGAAAAATTCTGGCCGGGTTGCAGATCCATGGTGGCATTCCCCGCGGGGCTACAGATAGGGACGGAGCGCCGGCAGCAGGTCGTGGAAGGTGCGGCCGCTGGCGTGCTCGCCGATGGCTTGCAGCTTCCACTCGCCGCCGTGACGATACAGCTTGGTCATGATCAAGCCGGTGTAATCGCCGCCCTCCAGCGACAGATCGAAGCGGGCGATCTCGCCGCCGTTGGCGCCGTCCACGATCCGGCAGAACGCGCTGGGAATGCCGGCGAAACCCTCGCCGCTGAAGCTGTTGACGGTGAAAATCAGCACCTGCGCCGCGCCGGGCACCCGGTTCAGATCGATGGTGATCCGCTCGTTCTCGGAACCGGCCTCGCCGCCGCCGGCGCGATCATCGCCGCTGTGCCGGACCGAGCCGCAACGACTTTCCAGTTGTCGAAACCATACGGTATCCACTAGATTGCCGCTGGCGTCGAACATCAAACAGGAGGCGTCCAGATCCACGGCTTCCTGGCGGGTGCCGGCGCCGAAGCCCAGAAAACCTCGGGTCTGGACCTGCTTCATGCCCCAGCCCAGCCCCATGACGACCTGGTTCAGGCCGCGCCCGGCCTCTTTCTCCAGGCTGATGCGCTGTCCTTTTTGCAAACTGATGGCCATTCGGATGCCCTCGTTGGATTTGCTGGATTTTGATCAAATTCGGGTAATGATGACACACCCTCTGGAACGAAGTGTAGATGGGGGCGGTCGCGATCCGACGGTCGGCGGCGAATTCCGAGCGCCGGTGGCCGAACTGGGGCCGGTTGCGGTAACGTTCGCTGATGTTGGGATGGTTTTCGGAGTCTTAGCGGCTCCGACATTTTCGATGTGGAGGTAGTCATGCGCAAGATTGCGTTGTTGTCGCTCGTGCTGGCCGCCGTGGCCCAAGCCGCGCCGGCGCCCGACGCCAGCCTCAAAAAGTGGCAGGACGAGAAGGGCGTCTGGCACTACGGCGACACCCGGCCGATATCGCCCGATGCCGTCACCAACAGCGCCGCCGAGGCGTACCGGCGCGGCGATTTCGGCGCGGCGTTCGAGGAATACATGACTTGGGCCAAACAGGGCGATCCCAGGGCGCAGACCATGGTCGGCCTGATGTATCTGCGCGGCGAAGGCGTGGCGCAGAGTTCGGGCAACGCCATCGAATGGCTGCGGCGCGCGGCGATGCAAGGCAATCCCAATGCCCAGTTTCATCTGGCGATGCTCTACGCCGAGAATCCCGGCGCCGCCACCAACGAACGGGAACCGTTGCTGTGGTTGCGCAAGGCGGCGGAACGCGGCAATGCCGAAGCGCAGCTCGTGCTCGCCAACAAGTATGCCAGCGGCCAAGGCGTGACGCGGGATGACCGGGAGGCCATGGCCTGGTATCAGCGGGCGGCCGAGCAGGGGAACGCCAACGCCCGGTTCGAGCTGGGGAATTTTTACGCCAGCGGCCGGGCGGTATCGCGCAACGACAAGGAAGCGGTGCGCTGGTATCAAAAAGCCGCCGAGCAGGGCCATCCCGGCGCTCAATATACGCTAGGCGCTATGTACGCTGCCGGTCGCGGGGTGACGGCCAGCGACAAGGAAGCGGTGCAATGGTATCGCAAGGCCGCCGAGCACAATCACGCCGAGGCGCAGTACAACCTCGCGGTGCGCTATTTGAGTGGCAGGGGAACTCTCCCCAGCGCCGAAGAAGCCTTCGCCTGGTTCGGCAAGGCGGCCGAACAGGGTTTGGGGTTGGCCCAATTGCATCTGGGGCGGCTGTACGCGGAGGGGAAGGGCACCACCCGCAACGACGCCGAGGCGGTGAAGTGGTACCGGCGGGCCGCCGACCAGAATCTGCCGCTGGCGCAATATTACTTGGGGCGCATGTACGCCGATGGGCGTGGCGTGGCGCGCGACGAGCGGGAATCCCTGCAATGGTACCGCCGGGCCGCCGACCAGAATCTGCCGCTGGCGCAACTGGAGCTGGCCAACGGCTATCTGGGCGGCCGGGGGGTCGAGCGGGATGAAACCCGAGGCATCCAGCTTTTGGGGCAAGCGGCGGCGGGGGGCAGCCCGGAAGCCCAGTTGCGGCTGGCGGAACGCCACTTCGCCGGGCGTGGAGTTCCGCGCGATACTCGGGTCGGCATGGACTGGTTGGGCAAAGCCGCCGAACAGGGCTACACCGAAGCGCAGTATCTGCTGGCATCCCTTTATGCCGAAGGCGAGATCGCGGAACGCGACGACGGCCGGGCCGCGCAGTGGTTTCGCAAAGCCGCCGAGCAGGGCCACGTTGCCAGCCAGATTCGCTTGGCGGGCATGTACGCGGTCGGTTCCGGCGTCTCTCAAGACGACCGGCAGGCGCTGCAATGGTTTCGCGAAGCCGCGAAGCAGGGCGATCCCGAGGCGGAATTCAACATCGGCGTGCTGCATGCCACCGGCCGGGGAGCGCCGCGCGACGACGCGCAGGCGGCGGCGTGGTATCGCAAGGCGGCGGAACGAGGTTTCGCCATCGCCCAGTTGAATCTGGGAATGCTTTACGCCGAAGGCCGCGGCGGGCTGCCGCGCGACGACGCGCAGGCGGCGGCGTGGTATCGCAAGGCGGCCGGACAAAATCTGCCGCTGGCGCAACTCATGCTGGGCTTGGCCCACGCCACCGGCCGGGGCGCGGCCCGGGATGACCGGCAGGCGGTCGGCTGGTTCGAGCAGGCCGCCAGCAACGGTCTGCCGCTCGCCCAATACGCGCTGGGAATGCTCTACAGCAATGGCAGAGGCATCGAGCGAGATTGGATCAAGGCGCATTTATGGCTGAATCTGGCGGCCTCCGGCGGCTATGTCGGGGCGGCGCAACCGCTGGATTACGCCGCCAGCCAACTCAACGAGAAGGATTTGGCTCGCGCCCGGGAGATGGCGCGCGAATGGCGGACGGTCAATGCCACGGATATCAAACCCAACTGAGCGAACGAGACGGGCATGAGCGAGATCGACCGCCAACTGCTGGCGGAGCGGGTTCGAACGGCCTGCGTGCACGCGGCCCTGACCGCTTACGAAGACGCCGGATTGAGCGGTCTGTGCGCCGAGGGCCGCTGGGAGTACACCATCGGCGTGCTCAGGCAACTGGATTTGGAGCCGCTGTTGAACTCGGTGTCACCGGATTTCTCCGGCCCCGAGCGCGACCCGATGGAATCCGGCTGACGGCGGCGGTGCCGTCGGGCGAACGAACTCGCTTCCGTCGCCGAACCGGAACAGCTTCAATGGCTTTTGCGATTGGGGTCCAGCAGATGTTGCCCGAGATTCCGCACGAAATCCTCGAATCGCGCCGATTCGGCGTGGAGGCGTTCGTTCATCTGGCACAGGGCGTTGGCCAGGCGGTAGGTGCGGGACAGGAGCTGTTCCAGGTCGTCGGTTTGCCAAAGTTTGTCCGGATTCACTTCCGGAGCGCCGTCGTTCAGCACCACCGCACACCATTCGGGAATGCGGTACATCAGCACCGATTCCCGGTCGTTGGCCAAGCAGAGCGTAACCCCGACATCGTACTTGCGCAGCACCGCCACGACTTCTTCGAGGCAGCGCTGCATTTCCTCGCTGGGCCGTTCGTTGGCTTGCGGTAATTCGCCCTCGTAAAAGACCTCCTGTTCTTCGTCTACCCCACTCATCTCGATTCACCTCCCATCGTCTGGGTCGGATTTGGGTTCAAACGAAAACCCCCGCGCGGGCATATCGGTAGGGCGGGGGTCGGGCGTGTTCGGGAGGATGTCCCAACGGAGGATCACGAGTCGGCTATGGTCATCTGGGGATGGCGGCTCCCGAGCAAGCGGCGAATACGGAAGGCGATCACATTTGTTGTTGGAATATTACGCCAATCATCGGCTATCCGCCAGTTGCGATTGGCTTTCCGGCAGCCGCCCGAGGAACCTGGATGCAAAAGGGGCGTCCACGCGGGACGCCCCTTTCGAGCCGAACAGACGCAAAGCCTCGATTTACCCGCGCGTCCTCCTCCGGGCAGTTTGGTCGATGGTCCGCCATCCTGCCAGCAACAGCAGAGCCAGCAACGCCAGCATGGCCACTTCGGACAGGGTCGGAATATCGGTCGGCGGCGGCGGCGGCGGCGCTTGTGGCTGTAACCCGAAGTTGGAGACATTCGTGACCGCTTCGCCTGGATCCAGGGTAATCGTATAGGACTCGTCCGTGCTCGGCGTGTAGCCGGGCGGGGGCGTGACGGCCACGGTGTAGGTGCCGGGCGGCAACCCGGTGAAGCGGTAGTTGCCGTTCGCGTCCGTGGTGGTGGTCGCCACCACATTCCCTTCCTCGTCGGTGAGAGTGACCGTCACGCCTGCGATGCCGGACTCGCCTTCATCGCGCTCGCCATCGCCGTCGAGATCGCTCCAAACCGAGCTGCTGATGCTGGCGGTGGACGCGGGGGACAGCCGATAGCCGAAGTCCACGTCGGTTCTGGCTTGGCCGCCGGCCAGGGTGGCAACCGCCACGTTGGGAGTTCCAACCCCGTCCAAATCGCCCGTCGGAGTGGCATTCGCCGGCAGCGTGGTCGCATCCACCACCACCCGGTAGGTACCGGGCGTCAGGCCGGTGAAGGTGTAGTTGCCGCCGGCATCGGTGGCCTGGCTCGGCTCGCCCGCATCGAAGACCCCGTTGCCGTTGCTGTCGAGGAACACTCGCACGCCACCGATACCCGGTTCGCCCGCGTCTTGCACGCCGTCGCCATCGGTATCCGACCAGATGCGATCACCGAGACTGGCGGTGGAGCCGATGAACCCGAAGTCGTAGGAGGCGATGTCGGGCTCCTGGCTGGGATCGGCCAGCAACGCGGTATTGGTCAGACCCCGCACCGGCAACGCCGTCACGCCCGCGTGATTGTCCGAATCGTTGCGATCCGGGGTCGCACCGCCGCCGACATTGATGGGCGAACGAGCAAAACCGGTCGGGGTGGTCGCCGCCGAGATCGTGAATGTCGGCCCCGATGGCCCGCCGGCGCTCGGATAGTCCTCATCCAGCAACAGATTACCGAAGCTATAGAAGCCGTTGGCGTCGGTCAAGGTCACCAGAGTCGTGGTCGTGCCGCCCGGATAGGCGATGGTCAAGGTGACCGGCACGCTGGCGATGCCGGATTCGCCGGCATCCTGAATCCCGTTGCCGTTGGTGTCGTTCCAAACCCGGTTGCCGACCGCCGCGCCGTCCACAAAATAACCGAAGTCGGCTAGCAAATAATCGGGCGCGCTCGGCGTCAGCCTGACCGGATGCGGATCGGCTTGGCTGTTGTCGTCGGTGGCGCCATCGCCGGCGCTGGGACCGATGCTGTGCGCATAGCCGTCGAGTACGCCATTCCTGTCGCTCACCTGGACCAAGTAGTTCACGTTGTTGGCCGGCAAGCCGGTAAACAGGTATTGACCGTTGCCGTCGGTGGTCGTCGTGCCGATTCTGGGTTCGCCCGGATCGATCCGACCGTTACCGTTGGCGTCGAGATAGAGATCGACGGTGACGCCGGCAATACCGGGCTCGTCGTCGCTGGTCCCGGCAGTGCCATCGGGGCCGTTGGGGGCGTACACGCCATCGGCGTTCCGATCCAGCCAGATCTGGTTGCCGATGGAGCCGGGGGTCTGCCCTTGCGGCAACCGATAACCGAAGTCCTGATTGAGGTTGATCGGGCTGGCCGGTGTCAGCGTCACCACCGACTCGTTGGGGGTTCTCCCGTCGGGATCGACGGTGTTGGTCACGCCCGGCGGCAGCGTGGCGGTGTCCACCCGCACGGTGTAGGCGCCGTTGGGGTTGAGACCGCCGAAGCTGTAATGGCCGTTGCTGTCGGTGACCGCAGTCGCCAGCAGATTGGTGCCGGTGGCGTCGTAGAGCCGGACGGTGATGCCGCCGATGCCCTCGCCGGGATCGGGTTGGCCGTTGCCGTCACCGTCCAGGAAAATGGTGTCGCCGATCAGGCCAAGACCTGGCTGCTGGCCGCGAGCGGTGTAGCCGAAATCCTGATCGAGATTCTGGACGGGAGAGGGGTTGGCGCTCGTGTTGTCCAGATTCACCGCGCCGCGACCATCTAAAACGCGATCCGGGTCGCCGCTTTGAGCGAGCCCGCCGAGCGCGTTGTTCGTGTCGGTCACCCGGACGATGTAGTTCCCGTCGGGCACGCCCGCGAACAGGTAGTTGCCGTTACCGTCGGTGGTGGTCGTGGCGATGGCGGGCTCGCCGGCATCCAACTGACCGTTGCCGTTGCTGTCCCGGTAAAGCGCGACGGTGACGCCGGGAATGCCGGGCTCGCCCGCATCCTGCGCACCGTCGGCATCGGCATCGAACCAGACCGTGTCGCCCACGCTGTTGTTTTGCGCGGCGGGCGGCTGATAGCCAAAATCGGCGTTGAGGAACACGTCGCCCGGTCCCAGCACCACCGGCGCGGTGGTGCGGTTGTCGTTGGCCCCGGTGGCACCGAAATGATCGGGATCGCCGGTTTGGGTGTAGCCCGCCAGCGGTCCGGTGCTGGCATCGACGTCCACCACATAGGCTCCAGGCGGCAGATTGGTAAAGATGTAGTTGCCGCTGGCGTCCGTGGTCGTGCTGCCCGCCGGGGTGTCGTAAACGCCGTTGCCGTCGGGGTCGCTGAGCAGGTTGACCGTCACGCCGGCCACGCCGGGTTCGCCGGGGTCTTGCCGGCCGTCGCCGTCGGCGTCGATCCACACCCGGTCGCCGAGCGCGGCGTTGCCGGTGTTGCCGTTGACGCTGGTATCCGGATTGTAGTTGTAGCCGAAATCGGCGGTCAGGTTGGTCTCGCCCGATCCCAAGGTGATGGCGTAGGGTTGGGCTTGATTGCCGAAGTCAGCCCCCGCGCCCACCGGATTGGCGGTGGTCTGGGCCAATCCCGCCGGCAGCGTGCCGGCGCTGACCTGCACCTGATAGCTGCCGGCGGGTAAGCCAGCGAACAGGTAGCCGCCGTTGGCGTCGGTGGTCGTGGTGCGGTTGACGGGGTTGCCGCTGCCGTCGGTGCCGGTCAAGGTCACCGTCACGTTCGCGATGCCGCGCTCGCCGGGGTCTTGCCGGCCGTCGCTGTTCTCGTCCAGCCAGACGTAATTGCCGATGGCGCCAAGTTGCTGTGTCGTGCCGATGGTGACGGCGTAGTCTTCCACCTCGCCGTCGACAGCTTGACCGGTGGGCGGCAACACGCCTTGGCTGCTGATGCGGAAGCGGGCATAGGTGCTGGGTGCGGCGCTTTGCGGCGCCACCGGGAAGTTGAGGGTAGCGCTGCCGTTGCCCGGATTCACCACCGCCGTGGCCCGCTCGGATGCATCGTCGAACACCCCATTGCCGTTGTAATCGATCCAGCCGGTGATGGTGACATTGCCTTCGGTGGGGTTGTTGTAGCTCACCGAAATGCTCGGCGCTTGTCCGGCGGTCAAGTTGAGCTGGCTGGGGTTGACGCCGTCTTCGTCGCCGCCATCCCCCGTGGCCGTCACGTTGGGTTGGCCATCGGGTTCGGCATCGACCGTCGCGCCCAGCAGCGGATTGTTGTTTGGCGCGATCACATGCCTGGGTCCATTGGTGCCAAGGAGCGTGCCGTAGACGTCTGGCGCATCGCCAAAATCCATGGCGCCGGCTCGGATCAAGTAGTCTTCGACCTCGCCGTCGGGAGCAGGCCCATCGGGACTGAGACCAGCCGTCGTGCTGAGCCGGAAGCGCGCGCCCAGCCGCTGGCTGTTATCCGGCGTGGCGGGC
>RRZT011064797.1_pt1 | contig 13349 bp, 11 predicted proteins | sample 2165551 | NCBI WGS metagenome assembly RRZT01 (sample SAMN10456910, study PRJNA506462) | wastewater metagenome | biome: wastewater; feature: sludge; material: wastewater sludge; isolation source: wastewater sludge with Escherichia coli K12::gfp cells carrying plasmid... | place: USA: Moscow, Idaho... | reverse complement strand
GCCGCAGCCCCGGCGATCTTGAACACCGGCAGGTCGCCGGCGATGCCGCGGCGCCGGTCGGCCTCGGTCGGCGAAGCGCTGGCGATGTCGTCGCGGACCAGGACGGTCTGCACATCGATGCCCTCAGCACGCAGCCGCTCCTGTGCCTGGTCGAAGTTCAGCACGTCGCCGGCGTACTGCCCGTACGACAACACCGCACCTCGGCCCCGCTCGACCGCCTTGACGACGTCGTAGACCTGCTGGGCGGACGGCGAGGCGAAGACGTTGCCCATGGCGGCGCCGTGCGCCAGTCCAGGTCCGACCAGCCCGCCGAAAGCCGGGAAGTGACCGGAGCCGCCACCGATCACCACAGCCACCTGCGGGTCAGCCGATCGGGTGCTGCGGATGACCCCGCCAGGTGCCCTGGCCACCCAGCGCCGGCTCGCCTCGACGAATCCATCCACCATCTCGTCGGTGAATTCGGTCGGATCGTTGCATACCCAGGCCATGCAGTCCTCCTCGACGCGGTCCTGCTCAGATGCGGCTCTTGCTCAGATGCGGTTCTTGCCCACGCGGTCGGTGGCGATCGACACCAGGATCGATCCTATAGTTCAGCCGCCGACCGCTCCTGGTCGGTCCCGGTCGGCTCTTGAACGGCTCCTGGCAGCCTTCGACTGGTCCCGGGCGATCAGCCGACTGTCCGCGATCGATCGCTCGCGGACGGCTTCCAGGTGATCCCGCATCGCCTGTTTGACCTGTTTTGCCGGGGCGCCGGAGATGATCGCCTCGACGATCCGCGCGTGCTCGGCGGAGGCGTCCTCCCAGTCGGTCGAGCCCAGCCCGACCAACTGGCGCAGTCGGTGCACATGGGCGCCCAGCGACTCGGCCATCTGCACGATGAACGGGTTGTCGGCGTGCCGCATGATCTCCAGGTGGAAGCCCCAGTCGGCATCGAAATAGCGCCGGTAGCCTGCCAACCGGGCATCGCCGACCATCGCCTCCGCAGGCAACGCTGCCAGCTCATCGATCACCTGCCGATGCAGCTCGTGGGCCTGCTGCAGCGTCGGCGCCAAGGACGTGCGCCGATCCAATGCGTGCTCGAGCGCGCCGAGTTCGATCACTGCCCGGGCGTCGACCAGTTGGCCGATCTGCTGCGGACTGAACGGTGGCGCGACGCGGTATCCCCGCAACGCAGTCCTGGTGACCAGCCCGGTGTGCTCCAGATGCACCAGAGCTTCTCGGATCGGGGTGGGCGAGACACCGAGTTCGCGGGACAGACCATCGATGCTGAGCGTGTCGTCCGGCTGGAATGTGCCGTCCAGGAGCATATTCAGCACCAGGTCATACACGCTGTCCCGCAGTGCTCGTCGCTCCAGTCGCGGCGGATCCAGTTGGAGTGGTCCGCTGGACGTGCTGACGGTCATTCGAACAGTCTAGGAGTGCGAGCGCCCGGGACCGCCGGTCGGTGTGCTGAGGAGGAGTGAGGAGAGGCGCTTTTCCTCTCCGAGCGACGACGAAGTAGCCGGGCTGGAAGGGCGGTCCAGCGAGCACGACCATTCCAAGCTGGGGTATTGATGCTATGCGATCGATCCTATAGGGTCCTGCCAACGGAACTCCCGTTCGTGCGCCAACAGGGTCGCGGTGGTGGCCGTTTGGCGTATGTCAGCTGAGATCTGCCGAGCGAAAGGTCAGCACGAAGTGTCTGGCTCGATCGACCGGGTCGCCGTGATCGGCGCCGGATACATGGGTGGAGGGATCGCCCAGGTGCTCGCCCTGGCGGGCTTCGAGGTCGTCATCGCCGACCTCGATCGGGAGCGAACCGAGGCTCATCTTCGACGACTGCACACCGAGGCGGAGGAGTTCGAGGAGGCCGGTCTGTTCGAGCCCGGGTCTGCGGACCTGGTCCGGGCCAATCTGAGCGCGGCCGCGACGCTGGCTGAAGCCGTCGCGGGTGCCGACCTGATCGAGGAGGCGGTGCTGGAGCGTCCCGAGGTCAAGGGTCCGGTGCTGGCCAGCATCGAGCAGGCGGCCCGGCCGGACGCGGTGATCGGCACGAACACCTCGACGATCCCGATCGGAGATCTGGCGGGGTCGCTGACTCACCGCGAACGGTTCCTGGGTATCCACTTCTCGAACCCGGCACCGTTCATCCCTGGCGTGGAACTGATCGCCCACAGCTCGACAGACGAAGCGGCGGTGCAGACGGCCGAACTGCTGGTGGCCCGCACCGGCAAGCTGTCGGCGAGGGTCAACGACTCTGCTGGGTTCGTGCTCAACCGGCTTCAGTATGTGCTGCTGCGCGAGGCGATCAGCCTCGTCGAGGAGGGCGTTGCCACCCCGGAGGACGTGGACACGATCGTCCGGACGACCTTCGGCTATCGACTGCCGTTCTTCGGGCCGTTCGCGATCGCCGACATGGCCGGGCTGGACGTGTACGTCGACGGCTTCCGCACCTTGCAGAGTCACTACGGCGAGCGCCTGTCGGCGCCGGCGATGCTGACCGAGTTGGTGGCCGACGGCCGGTTCGGGGTCAAGCAAGGCGGCGGCTTCGTGACCCCGGCGGGCGACACCGCGCCGCTGGTCGCCTATCGCAACCTCGCGTACGAGCGGCTCGGCGGCCTGCTTCGGGAGCTGGGCCCCGCGCCCGGCTAGAGCACCAGTCCGAAATGGTGTCGGACCCGACTGATACGCTCCGCGCGCCATCTCAGCTAAGTCTCAGCAACACCGTCTCAGCAACCGAGAGGAACCCATCGTCCGATGTCGACCACTGCCCCCTACACCGCTGAGACCTGGCCGATCGCGGCCGCCATGCTGCCTTTCGGCAGCACCGACTCGCATGGCGGACCGATCCACGACGCAGCACCGGAGGAGTGGGCCAAACACCTGCGTCTGGTCCGGCGCCTCGGCTTCACCGAGGTCGACCCGACCGACACCTGGGTGCGAGTGGGTGATCTCGACGAGGCTCGGATGGCCGACTTCAAGGCCGTGCTGGACGATGTCGGCCTGACCATCCCGGCGATCTCCACCTCGCGGCGCAGCGTGATGGACGCCGACCGCGGCGCGGAATATCTGGCGTACAGCCACCGGCTGCTGGACAAGGCCGCCGAGCTCGGTGTGCCGTTGGTCAGCTTCGGCTTCTTCCAGGACCTCACGCCCGCGCAGCAGCAAGCGCTGTGGTTCTGGCTGGTGGACGGTTGGCACGACGACGAGTCGGCCGAGGCCCGTAGCCGCGCGGCCTCGTTGATCCGCGAGTTGGCCGAGCACGCCCAGAGCAATGGACAGCAGATCACCTTGGAGATGTACGAGGACACCTATGTCGGCAGCGCCGACGGCGCGGTGCAGTTCCTCAAGGAGGTCGATCACGAGGCCTGCGGCCTCAACCCCGACATCGGAAACTTCGTCCGCCTGCACCGCCCGCTGGAGCCGGTGGCGGAGATGTTCGAGAAGCTGCTGCCGTACACGAACTACTGGCACGTGAAGAACTACCTGCGCGACGAGGACCCGGCTACCGGCCAGGTGATGACCTTCCCGGTGCCGATGGACTTCGGACTGATCAACTACCGGGCGGCGATCTCGCGGGCGCTCGAGCTGGGTTTCCGCGGCGCGTTCCTCTGCGAGCACTACGGCAGCGACGGGATCACCGTCATCGGCAAGAACCGTGCCTACATCCGCGACGTCTTGTCGTCCCTGATCGACTGAATCACCTCGACCACATCTGTTACCGACCGATCACCAGGAGCCACCGATGACCTCTGAGTCCACTGCAACCGCAACCGGGTTGCTGCCTGAGCAACGCACTGCCGTGGTCACCGGCGCCGGCGGGCCCGCCGGCATCGGCCGGGTCACCGCCCGGGTCCTGCTCGAGGCAGGGTGGGCCGTGGCCTTGATCGACATCAACGCCGAGGGCCTGGCGGCGGTCGAAGCCGAACTGCGCGAGGCCGGGCACTCAGCTGTGTTGTCGATTCCGACCAACATCGCCGACGAGGCGTCGGTCGCTGCTGCGTACGAGCAGATCGACGCGAACCTGCCGCCGGTCGTCGGCCTGGTCAACCTCGCCGGCATCGCCTGCCCGGTCGCCCTGCACGAGTGCGACGTCGCCCAGTTCGAGCGGGTGATGGCGGTCAACGTGACCGGCTCCTTCCTGATGATCAAGGCCGCGGCCGCCCGGATGATCCCGCAGGGAATCGGCCGGATCGTCAACACCTCCTCGATCACCGCCTTCGACGGTGGTGGCACGTTCTCCAAGGGCGTGTACGCCACTGCCAAGGCTGCGGTGATCGGGATGTGTCACGGTGCGGCACGCGAACTCGGCCCGTACGGCATCAGCACCAACGTGATCGCGCCCGGCCCGATCGACACCGAGATCATGGGCGGGAAACTGAGCGACGAGCGGAAGGCCTCGATGTCGGCCGGCATTCCGCTCGGTCGCGTCGGCCAGCCGGTCGAGATCGCCGCCACCGTCGCCTTCTTGCTCAGCCAGGACGGCGGCTACGTCAATGGCGCCACCTTGCAGGTCGACGGCGGCAAGTACATGCACTGAGAAACCCAAGTCCCCGCGTTCCCCATTTCTACCCGCCACCCGCCCCGCTTCTTCTACCCCCCACCCGCCCGGTTTCTTCTACCCGCCACCCGCACGCGCTTCTTCTACCCGCCACCCGCCCCTAAGGATCAAAGGAGACAACGATGTCTGACACAACGATGACGGCCGAACGCCGCCATCACCTCTCCGAGGAAGCCACCAAGAAGGTCTTCAAACGGCTGATCCCGTTCCTGCTGCTGATGTACGTGATCGCGTTCCTCGATCGCAGCAACGTGGCATTCGCCCAGCAGGAGTTCGAGATCGACTTCGGCATCAGCGCGGCCTCGTACGCGTTCGGCGCCGGTCTGTTCTTCGTCGGCTACGCCGTGTTCGAAGTGCCCAGCAACCTGATGCTGCACCGGGTCGGGGCGCGCTGGTGGCTGGCCCGGATCATGGTCAGCTGGGGCATCGTCGCGGCCTGTTTCATGTTCATTCAGGGACCGACCAGCTTCTACATCCTGCGCTTCCTGCTCGGTGTCACGGAGGCCGGCTTCTTCCCCGGCGTGATCTTGTACCTGACCTACTGGGTCCCCGCCAGGCACCTGAGCCGGGCACGCGGCTACTTCTACGCCGGCATCGCCATCGCCGGCATTCTCGGCAACCCGCTGTCCGGCGCGCTGCTGGAGATGCATGGCATCGCCAACCTGCGCGGCATCCAGTGGATGTTCTTGATCGAGGGTCTGCTCGCGGTCGCGGTCGGCATCTGGTCGTTCTTCTACCTGACCGACAAGCCGCGGGACGCGAAGAAGTGGATGCCCGCCGACGAGCGGGAGGCACTGGCTCAGACCATCGAGGCCGAAGAGCAAGCCAAGTCCGAGGGGCATGCTCCTGGCAGCGTGATGAAGGCCCTGGTCAACTGGCGAGTCTGGTACTTCTCGGCCATCTACTTCTGCATCCAGATCGCGGTCTACGGTGTGACCTTCTTCCTGCCGACTCAGGTGGTGGCCATCACCGGACAGAAGCTCGGTTTCCAGGCATCCCTGGTGACCGCGATCCCGTGGGTGTTCGGTCTGCTCGCCGTGGCCTACTTCCCAGGTCTGGCCGACCGGACCCGCAAGCATCGGCTGATCGGCTGCTGCTTGATGCTCGCGACCGCGACCGGCATCATCGCGTCCGGGGTCTTCCAGGCCAACCCGGTGCTGGCGATCGGCGGTCTTTCGCTCGCGGTGATGGGCTTCGTCTCGATGCAGCCGATCTACTGGACGCTGCCGACCGAGTATCTGACCGGGTACGCCGCCGCGGCGGGCATCGGTCTGATCAACTCGATCGGCAACCTGGGCGGCTTCCTGGCTCCGAATATGCGCGATTACTTCAAGGAGACCATTGGTGGCAACGCCGGCCTGTACTCCCTGGCCGTCGGGGCGTTGATGGCCTGTCTGCTCTTCGGCATCACCGCGTTCTTCAAGAAGGCGAACGAGATCGAGGCCGGCCACCTGGACGCGGTCGACGCGAAGATCATCCCGCACTGACGATGAGGAGCTGAAAGTCCCGAGATGAAGGCATCAGAGATGAAGGTCAGTGGATGAAGGCGCTGGTGCTGCACGGGGACTACGACATCCGGGTCGAGGATCGGCCGGTGCCGAGTCCGGGACCGTCGGATGTGGTGGTGGCGGTGATCGCGACCGGCATCTGCGGGTCGGACTTCCACGGCTACTCCGGCGAGAACGGCAGGCGCCATCCTGGCCAGATCATGGGCCACGAGACCGTCGGCCGGATCCAGTCGGTCGGGTCGGCGGTCACCGGGCTGGATGCCGGTCAGCTGGTGACCATCAACCCGATGATGGTCTGCGGCAGTTGTGACGTCTGTCTGGCCGGGCGCGGGCAGTGGTGCGGTCGCCGGGTGGTGCTCGGTGTCACGCCGGAGCCGCCGGCCGCATTCGCCGACCTGGTGGCCGCCCCGGCCACCAACATCGTCGTGTTGCCGGAGAGCATGCCGGCCGAACTGGGTGCCCTGGTGGAACCGATGGCGGTCGGCTACCACGCCGTCCGCCGGGGCGGCATCGCCGCCGATGACCGCGTGCTGGTCATCGGTGGCGGGCCGATCGGCCAGGCCTGTCTGATGGCGGCCCGGCGAGAGGGGGTGACCGCGGTGGCGGTCTCCGACATCTCGCCGAGCCGTCGGGCGTTGTGTGCGCGGCTCGGGGCGAACGTGATCGATCCGATCGAGAGCGATCTCGCCACGGCTACGGCGGAGGCACTGGGCGGGCCGGCCACCCTGGTCGTGGACGCCGTCGGGATCAGCCGGACCCTGGAGGACGCCTTCGCTGCCTCCGGACTGGGCGCCCGGATCGTGTTGGTCGGGATGGGTGCGCCGCGGGTCGAACTGCCGGCGTATGCAGTGAGCACCGAGGAGCGCACGCTGGTCGGCTCGTTCACTTACACCGCCGAGGAGTTCGCCGCGACGGCGGCCTGGGTCGGCACCGTGCCGGAGGGCATCGAGGCCCTGATCGACGGTCGGGTCGGCTGGGATGGGGCTCCGAAGAGCTTCGACGATCTTGCCCGGGGCCGCACCTCGGCCAGCAAGATCCTGGTCTTTCCGCAGGGTCCGCCGGCCACCGAGGCCGGCTCATGACCGAGCGACGGATCGCCCAGGTCCGCGCCTACACCGTGGGTGCAGGCGGCGGAGCGGACTATCACGACCAGCAGGGTTACCACTGGATCGACGATCACATCGCGACCCCGATGTCGCGCTATCCCGGGTATGAGCAGAGCCGGCGCAGCTTCGGGCTGAACGTGCGGGGCACCCTGGTGGTGCAGATCGAGGCCGACGACGGCACGGTCGGCTTCGGGGTCACCACCGCCGGCGAGCCGGGGGCGTGGATCGTCGAGCGCCACCTGGCGCGCTTCCTCGAGGGCGCGCCCGTCACCGCGATCGAGAAGATCTGGGACCAGATGTTCCGGTCCACCCTGTTCTACGGTCGCAAGGGCCTGGTGCTGAACGTCATCAGTGCGGTCGACCTGGCCTTGTACGACCTGCTGGGCCGGCTCCGCCAAGAGCCGGTATACGCCTTGCTCGGTGGCGCGGTCCGCGACGAGTTGACCTTCTATGCCACCGGTGCCCGTCCCGACCTGGCACAGCAGCTGGGGTTCATCGGCGGCAAGATGCCGTTGCATCACGGACCGCACGAGGGAGAGGCCGGGCTCCGCGCGAACGTGGCCGAGCTGGCCGCCATGCGGGAGAAGGTCGGCGACGACTTCTGGCTGATGTGGGACTGCTGGATGTCCCTGGAACGGGAGTACGCGGTCCGGCTGGCCGGCGCCGCGAACGCGTACGGCCTGAAATGGCTGGAGGAGCCGCTGATCCCCGACGACTACTGGGGTTATCGGGACCTGCGCCGTCAGCTGCCACCCGGGATGTTGTTGACCACCGGCGAGCATGAATCGACCCGGTACGGCTTCCGGATGCTGCTCGAGATGGGCTGCGCCGACATCCTGCAGCCCGACGTCGGCTGGTGCGGCGGAATCACCGAGCTGATTCGGATCTCCGCGCTCGCCGATGCGTACGGTGCCCTGGTCGTGCCGCACGGGTCGAGCGTGTACTCGTACCACTTCGTGATCACCCGGACGAACAGCCCGTTCTCGGAGTTCTTGATGATGGCGCCGGAAGCCGACGAGGTGGTGCCGATGTTCCAGCCGCTGCTGCTCGGCGAGCCGGTCCCGGTGAACGGCCGGCTGCGGCTTCCGGATACACCTGGTTTCGGTGTCGAGCTCAACCCCGAGGTGCCGCTCGTCCGGGCCGTGGCTCGCTCCTGACTTTCCTCAGTTCCCCTTCCTGGAAAGGTTTCTCTGTGACCGACGACCGTACGCCCACCGTCGAGCCGGTGGCGCTGGAGCAACTGCTCGCCGAGTTGCCGCCGGAGCTCGAGGTGGGCACGAATCTCGAGGCCATCCTGGGTGGCCGGCGGCTGGTGGCGCTCGACGATGACCCGACCGGGACGCAGAGCATCGCCGATCTGCCGGTGCTGACCAGCTGGACGGTGGACGACTGCCGCTGGGCGCTGCGACAGCCGACGGCCGGCTTCTTCGTGCTCACCAACACCCGCAGCCTGGCCGAGGCGGACGCGGCCGAGCGAAACCGGGAGATCGTCGCGGCCCTGGACGAGGCATCTCGGTTGGAAGCGGTGCCCTACGTGCTGCTCAGCCGGAGCGACTCCACCCTGCGCGGCTACTACCCGCTGGAGACAGACGTGCTCGCCGAGGAGCTGAGCGCACGGGGGACCGGCACCGACGGGGTGGTGATCTCGCCGGCCTACATCGAGCCGGGTCGGATCACGATCAACAGCGTGCACTGGTCCAAGATCGCTGCAGGCATGATCCCGGTGGCGCAGAGCGAGTTCGCCAAGGACGCCAGCTTCGGCTACTCCAGCTCGGATCTGCGGGACTGGGTCGAGGAGAAGACCGGCGGCCGGATCAGCCGTGACGACGTCGCCGCGATCACCATCGCCGATATCCGAGAAGGCGGACCGGACCGGGTGCAGGAGATCCTGTCCGGGTTGCATGACGGGCAGCCGGTGGTGGTCGACACGACCTGCGACGCCGATCTGCATGTCGTGGTGCTCGCGCTGCTGCGGGCCGAGGACGCCGGCCAGCGGTTCATCTATCGCACCGGGCCGTCGTTCGTCCGAGCCCGCACCGGCCAGGTCGCAACACCGCCGATCGATGCCGAGCGGCTGCGGGCGATCATCGCCGCCCAGCCACGCGATCCGGAGGATCGACGCCCCAGTTCCTCGCGTGGTCTGATCGCGATCGGGTCGCACGTCGGCCTGACCACCCGGCAGCTCGACCGACTCCGTGGCACCGGGAAGATCATCGAGCTGGAGCTGGACGTGCCGACCTTGCTGAATCCCGAGACACGCGACGCGCACGTCAGCGCGGTGGCACTCGAAGCTGCCCGGTTGCTGCAGTCCGACGATTCGGATGCCGACATCGTGGTGCGGACCAGCCGGACCCTGATCAAAGGCACTGACGCCGACGACAGTCTGGTGATCGCCCGCAGTGTGAGCAGCGCCCTGGTCGGTACGGTGCGCGAGATCGTGAGCCAGGTCCGGCCGGCGTTCGTGGTGGCCAAGGGCGGCATCACCTCCTCCGACACGGCCACCGAGGGTCTGTCGATCCGGCGTGCCTGGACCCGCGGGACGATGCTGCCCGGCATCGTCTCCTTGTGGGAGCCGGTCTCCGGGCCGGCCCAGGGCATCCCGTACATCGTCTTCGCCGGCAATGTCGGTGATGACGAGGCGCTGGCCACCGTCGTAGCAACGCTGCGCTCGGTCTGAGTCGTAGCAACGCTGCGCTCGGTCTGAGCTACTCATCGCGAACCCTGCACGTACATCCGGACGTACCCGAGGAGAGTCCTGCACATGTCAGCTGAATCGAAGACTCACGTTGCCGTCATCGGCCTGGGGGCCATGGGTCTGCCGATGGCGACCCATCTCGCCACCGCGTTCACGGTCACCGGTTTCGATCCGTTCGAGCCGCGGAGGGAGTTGGCCGAGCAGGGCGGCGTCACGGCCTCGGAGACCCCGAGCGCGGCGAGCCGGGACGCGGACATCGCCTTGCTGGCGGTACGTGATCAGGCTCAGGCCGAAGCGGCGCTGTTCGGTCCCGACGGGGTGCTGGAGTCGATCCGGCCCGGCGCCGCGGTGATTCTCACTTCGACGATCGGACCGGATGGGGCGCGAGCACTGGCGGATCGGCTGGCGGAGGCCGGCCACCCGATGGTGGACGCGCCGATCAGCGGTGGCCCCCTGCGGGCCGGCACCGGTGATCTGCTGATTGTGGTCGGCGCAAGTGAGGAAGCGTTGGCGGCTACCCAGTCGGTGCTGGACCACCTCTCCTCGACGCTGACCATCGTCGGCTCTCGCGCCGGGGACGGACAGGCGCTGAAGACGATCAATCAGCTGCTGGCCGGGATCCACATCGTCGCCACCGCGGAAGCGGTGGCCTTGGCCCGTGGGCTGGGCCTGGATCCGGCGGTGGTGATCGATGCGCTCTCCCAGGGCGCGGCCGGTTCCTTCATGCTCACCGACCGTGGTCCGCGGATGTTGCAGGCCTACACGGGCGGAGCGGAGGTCAGATCGCGGATCGACATCTTCACCAAGGACATGGGCATCGTCACCTCCGTCGGCAAGGGCGCCCGCGTACCGCTGCCGCTCTCCGCCGCCGCGCAGCAGCTGTTCATGATCGCCGAGGCCGCCGGATTGGGCGCCGCCGACGACTCCAGCGTGGTCACGGTCCTGTCACCCAACCAGGCGGCGGCCGACTCCTGACCCGAACCTGGGTTCAGTCGGCGGGGGGCAGCAGCACCGAGCCGGCGAGGAAGCTGATGCCCATGGTGCCCAGACCCACGATCAACGAGCGCAGGATGGTCCGTGGCGCGGACATGTACGAAGACTTGGCCGCAATGATCGAGGTCAGGGTCAAGGAGACCACGACGGCGATCAGCACGGCGACGGCGTCCAGGCTGATCGGGGCCAAGGTCGTGATGAGCAACGGAATACTGGCTCCCACCGCGAAGGACAGCCCCGCGCTGATGCCGGCGAGGATGGGAGCTCGGGCCGGTGGGATCTCGTCGATGCCGTATTCGGTCTGCAACTGGGCAGCCAGCGGGTCGACGGCGCTGAGCTGCTCGGCGACCTCGCGGGCAAGATCCTCGCTCAGTCCCTTGTCGACGTAGTAACTGGTGAGTTCGGCGAGTTCCTCGTCCGGGTTCGCGGCCAGCTTCTGCGTCTCGTACGCGATCGTGGCGAGCTGGCTGTCCCGCTCGGCGGCGGCTTCGGCCCATTTGGCACCGCCTGCGCTGAGTGCACCAGCGATGGTGGCCGCCGACGCGGCGGTGATCAGCAGCAGGTCATCCGCGCCCGCCCCGGCAAATCCCTCGAGCAGGCCGGCCGTCGCGATGATCCCGTCGTTCGCGTCCACCACCCAGCTCTGGATCCGCTGACCGGTCAGCTGCCGCCGGACCGCTCGCCAGATCGACCCATCCGCCATCTGCCACCTCCTCGCGGGTCAGTGTGGCAGAGCGTGCTCCAAGGATCTCCATCGAGAAGTACTTTCTGGTCCTGAATCGCCCACGGGTTTGGGACCAGAAAGTACTTCTCGCGGAGTCGACAGCCCAGGACGGGCCCTGGACGCGACTCGACCGACCTCAGTCGCCCTTGACGTTCACCAGCTGGTGCGGTGTGTGGCGTACCTCGATGAGATCGGCGGCGTCGGCCATTGCCTGGTCGATGTCCTTGTGGGCGGCGGGGATCTCGTCAATGAAGGCAGCGGTGTCCCGAGACACGTCCTTGCCGAAGTGCCTCTCCCGCTGCCCTACCGCCTATGCCAGAGTCTGCGCTAGTGAGTTCTCTCCGCCTCCGAAGCGGAGGTGGCCGAGGGCTCCGTTGACGATGGGCATGTACGGCGGGACGTGTCCGCACTCGATGTCGCCGATGATGGGAACACCGAGGCCACCGAGTGCGTCGAGGACGGCCTCGTGCTGGGTGAGGGATGGTGTGTCGGCGGCGCGAGTGCGTCCGACGAGCACCGCGTTGGCATGGTCGAAGAAGCCTGCGAGCCGCATGCCGTGGAGGTTGCGGCAGATGTTGAATGCGTTTTCGTCGGACGCCTCGACATAGACCAGGAGTCCTTCGGGTGCGTGCTCACTGACGAACTTGGGCACGTCCGCGTAGGGCGAGCCGGTGACGTTGCACAGCGTTTCAATGCACCCGCCGATGAGGCGACCTGCCACGTCCACGTCGCCCACACTGCCGTCGAGCCGGGTCCACGTGCCGGGGTCGTTCAGCGTGAACTCGGATACCTCAGGGTGGGCGATGTAGTCGTCCCAACCGGTGCTCCGATAGCGGCCGGGTGAGGTCTGGGTGAAGGTGCTGCCAGTCGCCCGTGTCGCGATATCGAGCCACGTGATCAGGCCGTCGGGGACGTGATAGGGCGTGTCCATGAGGTTGTTGCCGTGCACCGTGGCAACCCCGGTGAGGAGCGTCATCGGCGTGATGAGAGTTGAGATGTCGGAGAAGCCGACGAACCATGTGGGGTCGGCTGCGGCGATGGCGTCCCAGTCCAGCAGCGGGAGCAGGTCGATGGCGGTCTCACCGCCCCACGGCGGAATGACGGCCCCTACAGTCGGGTCGGTGAGGAATGTCGCCAGTTCCTGTGCCCGGTCCGGCGCAGGGGCACTCACGTGCGTCGCGCCATCCATGCAGTTGCCGACGATGACCTTGTAGCCGCGTTCCTCCAGAGTCGACACCGCGAAGTTGAGGCGTGCCCGGTGCCTCTCCGCTACGCCGCTGGACGGCGAGGTGACTGCGATGGTGTCGCCCGACGAGAGCGGGGCGGGAAAGCGGATGACCATAGGCAGCATCGTTCCAGGCCACCCAGACAGGACACCCAATCGCTTGCCATGACGGGTGTGCGTCAGGACTGTGGTGGGTCCCCTGCCTCCTGTGAGGATGCGCCGACATTTCCTTGCCCGAGCGGTGACCCACCAGTCAGCTGACAGAAACGCGTCCCGACCAGCCCGCAGACACTCACTTCACACCAGTCAGACCCTGGTCGGGGCTGATATATCACCTGTTGGCCCGCGGTGCGTCGCTGAAGCCGTCGAATGACGGAATTTGGCGTGGTCGGCGGCGCCTGGGGCCGGCAGAACCCGACTTTGGCCGGGAAACGACGCAGACCGCGGCGCTCCCGGCAGCGGAAGCCGACTTGGGCCGGGAAACGACGCGGACGGCCCGGCTCCCACCAGCCCTGACCTGCGCCCACCAACCCGACCGCCTCGAACATGGGCAGCGGG
>RRZT011104033.1_pt1 | contig 13350 bp, 11 predicted proteins | sample 2165551 | NCBI WGS metagenome assembly RRZT01 (sample SAMN10456910, study PRJNA506462) | wastewater metagenome | biome: wastewater; feature: sludge; material: wastewater sludge; isolation source: wastewater sludge with Escherichia coli K12::gfp cells carrying plasmid... | place: USA: Moscow, Idaho... | reverse complement strand
CGGACTGTTTTGGGATGGAGCCGAAACAGAAAACATTCCGGTAGGCGACAGAAAATCAACCCATCGAGCCAAATCCTTGTACAAAGCCTTTAACGATGCCTGTCTGGAAATTAAAAAAATGGACAAAACCCACCCCGCAGCCATCTGTAACGGCGATGCACTTTTTATGGATATTATTGCCGAAGAATGTAAGGATGTGGATGTGCTGGGTATAAATAGTTATCGCGGAATATCTTTTACCGATATTTTTGATAAAATAAAACAATATTCTGACAAACCGATTATGTTTACAGAATTCGGATCGGATGCTTATAATGCGCTAACTCACTCCGAAGCACAACAGGATCAGGCAATATACGACTTGGCAAACTGGAAAGAAATTTATGCCAACGCTGCCGGAATGGGAAAAGCCGGAAACAGCATCGGAGGATTTACCTTCCAGTTCAGTGACGGATGGTGGAAATACAAACAAACCGCCGATCTGGAGGTGCACAATACTACTGCTTCGTGGGCAAATGGCGGTTATATGTTTGATTTCCACAAAGGTGAAAACAACATGAACGAAGAATGGTTTGGTATTTGTGCCAAGGGTGAAACAAACGTGAATGGTGGTTATCAACTTTATCCGCGTGCCGCATACTATGCCCTCAAAAGTGCTCATCAGTACAATCCTTACGCCGAAGGAGCCTCATTAGCCACACTCGACCGGCATTTTTCAGCTATCAGTATTACCGGAGCCGCTTTACAGGCAAGAGGAGATGAAGCATCGCTTGTAGCCGAACAATCAAAGAAATACAGCATCGGTATCAGAGCCGATATGAGTGCCTACAGCACAGGTGGAAGTTTGATTACAACTCCTCAAAAAGCGGATCCAAACGCTGATACGTATCCTGACAAACAGGGCTTTGATCACACCCAGTCATTTTATTTCGATGTGAAAGCCAAACCACAGGATAATATTGATATCAAAGCATCGGTCAATGTGCTGGGAAATGTAGCTTCCAATCCCATTGATGAAGTATTCTACGAAAACCGGGTAAGAGTGGCTAATTTAACCACCAACGGCATAACATACGATTTTTCGGGGTTAGAGAGAGTAAGACTGTATAACGCAAGTTTTTCCTGGAATGAAAAATGGTTTAATCTTACCGGTTTCTACCGCACCGGACATAATTCCTGGGGATACGAAGGAGATTTGTTCGGACTTTACCCCGAAACAAATTACGGACCCAACCTGGATATTTATCACGGTGAAACTATGGGATTTGAAATGGAAGGAAAAAAAGCCATTGAGGGCCTGAAGGTAGCTTACGGACCACAACTCTGGTGGGGCGCCAATCCTTCTGTTTTGGCCAAATACAGCCGGAAAATCAGCATTTTTGATTTGACCGGGATTTTTCAAAACGACCTTGACAAAAATGTAAGCACCACAAGTTCTATCGTAATTCCTCTTCCCAAAAACCGCAAAGCCACTCTTGGCATTAAAACCAAACTGGGCAACTGGGGCTTTGAAATGGGCGGTATATGGGCCGGTTCTCCAAAAAACGGACAAACTTTCGAACTCGTTGATGGTACAAAGGGAAATTATACTGTTTATACCGATAAAATACAATCCAAAGACAATTGGGGTGGAAAATTAAAAGTTACATTGCAGCAGGGAGCCGTTAACTGGTATGCGCAGGGAGCTGCTATGGGCCTGGTGGCCGATGGCGGAGCCGATTATACCAAAACATTTACCGGATGGCGATTGAAAGACAGCGGCAGCGGAAACCAGTATAATTTCCTGACCGGATTTACCTTTACCAAAGGAAATTTCCAGATTGCTCCTAATTTTCTGTGGCAAAAACCAATAGTAGGACCCGTTCCGGCCGGAGCAGTGGACAAAACTACCGGATTTGCGGCCACACCGCGCGTTATCACCACCGATCCGTTTGCAGTAAGAGTTAACCGCGAAACAATTGCAGGAGAACTTTTATTGTGTTACGACCCGACACCTGCTACCTGGATGTGGGAATGGAACAACGATGAAATGGAAGATGCACCCCTGGCAGCCAGTGTCGATTTTGTTTATCGTCATTTGCCTACCACACAGGATGCTACCATTGGATTTATGGCAAACCGTACCATGTTTGTATTTGCCGGAGCTCCTTCGGCGCACGACTTGTGGGAAACCAATATCCGCCTTGTTTCCAAAATCACACAAAAACTCGGACTGATAGCAAATCTTTACGGAGGCACAGGTCAGTCAAACGGCACCGACGAAAGAATCGTTAATCGTTTTGGCGGCGATTTAAGAGCCATCTATAATAAAGTAAAACTGATGGGCTCCGTAAAAGTAAATGACTGGGGTCCATATGATTATCACCGTGATTACAACCTTACATATCCGTTGCAATTAATGGCCGACCTTTCCACAGCTTCAGGCGGACCAAATTGGTTTGGGCTGCCCGACACACGCATTGGCATCAGGTGTACCTGGCGTTCGCTTAATCAGTACTCGCCGCGTTATGCTCCGACGTATGCAGTGAATGCAGCCGGAAACTGGTTACCCAACCCCACCGCTCTGGGATTTGATAATGGGAAAGAATGGGAAATAAGAACGTATGTAAATTTCGCTCTTGGTAAATAATATATTTAATAATCAGATAATTATGAAAACACTAAAAAATAAATATCTAAATTGTTCTCTTCTCGCCCTGATGTTATTGGTGGCAGGATGCAGCGAAAGAGATTTAAACGATTTACAGCAAGCCACGCAATATAAAACCACCCCCGAAGTATTCATCGATGGATTTCCCGGAGATTTACAGTATGCTGCTTTCGGAGGGTCGGATGTAAAAGCATTTGATGTGGACAAAGAAGTGAAATATGCCGGAATAGCTTCCATGAAAATAGCTGTGCCGGCAGTGAACGACCCGAACGGCGCTTATGCAGGCGGCGTATATTTTTCCACTACAGGGAGAGATTTATCGGGATATAATTGTATGACGTTTTGGGCAAAAGCCACCAAATCAGCTTCAATAGACTTAATCGGTTTTGGAAATGACCTGGGTGCAAACAAATATCAGGTTTCGCTTTCGGGTGTGGCTGTTAATACCAACTGGAAGAAATTTTACATTCCCATTCCCGACCCTTCTAAATTAAAAATGGAAAAAGGAATGTTTTTCTATTCCGAAGGACCCGAAAACGAAGAAGGCTATACATTCTGGATTGATGAGGTAAAATTCGAAAATCTGGGCACCATTGCTCATCCGCAGCCACAGATTTTAGGTGGTGTGGATAAAACAACTTCCGCTTTTAACAACATAAAAATAACGATTGACGGATTGTCCGAAACCTTCAATCTGCCAAATGGGATAAATCAGACTGTCAATGTTTCACCTGCTTTTTTTGAATTCAATTCATCTAACCCGGCTGTGGCTACCGTTAGCGAAACCGGAGTGGTTTCGGTAATTGGTGGTGGAAATACGGTAATTACAGCTAAAATGGGAGATGTGGATGCTGTGGGTTCTTTAAATATAAGCTCAGGCGGAGATTTTATTCACGCACCAACACCAACGTTAGAAGCCTCCAGGGTTATTTCTTTGTTCAGCGATGCGTACACCAACGTTCCGGTAGATTATTTCAATGGCTATTGGCAACCCTATCAAACAACAAAATCGGATGACTTTGTCGTAAACGGCGATCACGTATTAAATTACACCAACTTCAATTTCGTAGGTAATGGTTTTAGCAATCCAACTGTAAATGCAAGTACAATGTCGCATATTCATTTTGATCTTTTTGTACCAAAAGGAATAACAGGCGGGCAAATAAAAATAACTGTCCGGGATTTTGGAGTTGACGGTGCAGACGGCGGCAACGACGATACCAATCAAACTCAAACATTTACCAGCCTCACCACTAACGCCTGGAATAGTTTGAACATACCCATTAAATCAATGGCAAAAAGAACGAAAATCGGACTTATTGTATATGAAATTGTAGGAACTTCGCTCACTAACTTCTATCTTGATAATATCTATTTCTACAACGACGGAAGTATCATCCCCGCTGTTCCGACCGTGGCAGCGCCTAATCCTACTCAACCTGCCGCCAATGTCCTTTCCATATTCAGCGATGCTTACACCAACGTTGCGGGAACTGATCTCAATCCGGGTTGGGGACAAGCAACAGTAGTTACGCAGCCAACAGTTGCAGGAAATAAAACCTTGCTTTACACCGGATTAAACTATCAGGGAATACAGTTGGGAAGCTCGTTGAATGTTTCGGGAAAAACCTATTTGCATTTGGATTATTACACAGCCAATTCATCTACGTTGAATGTTTATCTTATCAGTACCGGACCGAAAGAAAAAGGATTTGCCCTTACAGTACCATCTTCAGCCAACTGGACAAGCGTAAATATTCCGCTGACCACATTTTCGGGCGTTGTAAATCTATCTGATGTTATTCAGTTAAAATGTGATGGTAACGGAAATATCTATCTGGACAATATCTATTACTATTAAAAACATTTTTTTGAAAAACTAATAATACTTATACAAATGAAAGACAATAGATTAATTTCAATCAAAAATACACTCCTGATTTCCTTGTTGATGTTTACTCTTTGGAGTTGCAAAAACGATGACAAAGACATTGTAAAACGAAATTGGGAATTGGTTTGGCAGGATGAATTCAACACGCCCGGTGCACCCGATGCTGCAAAATGGACCTATGACATCGGCAACGGACCCAATAACGACGGTTGGGGAAATGCAGAATTACAAAGTTACACCAACCGTGCTGAAAACATCGTCATCGCTGATGGAAAACTTAAAATCACTGCCATTAAAAACGGGAATGCTTTCACCTCTGCCCGCATCAAAACACAGGGACTTTTCGAACAGGGTTACGGAAGAATTGAAGCAAGCATAAAACTTCCTTACGGCCCCGGAATTTGGCCTGCATTCTGGATGATAGGCAACGATGTGAACACTAAGGGCTGGCCTCAATGTGGAGAAATTGACATTATGGAAGGAAGAGGTCAGGAACCCAACATCATTCACGGTACTGTTCACGGACCGGGTTATTCGGCCGGTGCAGCCATTACTGCCAGCTATGGATTACAAAATGCCCGTTTTGATACCGATTATCACCTGTTTGCTGTGGAATGGACAGAAAACTGCATCGATTTTTATGTGGACGATGTACTTTACAGTCGGATTACGCCCGAAAAAGTAACCGGTAACTGGGTGTATGATCATCCATTCTTTATTATCCTGAATGTGGCTGTGGGTGGCAACTATGTAGGCTGGCCCACGACCAGTACACCATTTCCTCAAACCATGTACGTGGATTACGTAAAGGTGTATAAGGAAGTGAAATAGGAAAAGATTGCGATGTTTCGTTTCAATACTGCTTTTTGACTTTGCTAACCATAATTTAAGTTGTATGAATTATGGTTGGCAGGTCAATTAAAATAAAATAAAAAAGTGATGGAAACTTCCTATTTGTATTTATCATAACATGCATATTATGAATTCAATAACAATTAAATAATCTTATTATTCACAATTAACACAATTAAAAAAAATGAAAACAATTACACAATTTTTTCTTTTGATGGCAGCGATAGTCGCTTCCACAAGCATGAGCTTCGCCGCGGAAGCAAAAATTGATTTTGAAACCGTGGGGAACACCTGGACCTGGTCAACTTTTGAATACGCTCCTGCCTGGAGTATTGTGGCTAATCCTTCGGCTACAGGTATCAACACCTCTGCCCATGTAGGTAAATTAGTAGTTAATCCTACAGATCAGCCCTGGGCAGGTGTACAATGTGCCAAAGGCGAATTCGGTCCTTTAACCATTTCTGCCACCAATCACATTATCAAAGTGATGGTTTACAAAGATGTAATCAGCCCCGTAGGCGTAAAACTGGTAACAGCCACCGACGCTTCGAAGGGGGAAATCAAGGTGTCGAACACCAAAATCAATGAATGGGAAGAGTTGACATTCGATTTTACTTCTCAGATTGATCCGGCAATGATTTATACCGGCATCGTGTTTTTCACAGATTTTCCGGCAACCAGAACAGCCGGCAGCACTTCGTACATCGATAATGTGACCTACACCACTGATACAGATACCGAAGCCCCAACAGCTTTTACAGCTACTGCAGGTACAACTTCGGCCTACAGTGTAATCCTGAAACTGAATGCTACCGATAATTCAGGTGCAGTGAATTACACCATTACCTACGGAAGTAATGTAAAGACCACAACAGGCATTTCGGGTGTTGAAAAACTTTACACCGTTACCGGATTAACCCCTTTGACACCCTATAATTTCAGTGTGGAATGCAAGGATGCTGCCGGAAATCCGGCTGTCAATAATCCGATAGTGGTAAACGCTACTACTACCGATGCTTCAGCTTCCACCACTAAAATTGACTTTGAAACCATTGGAAATGACTGGGGTTGGTCAAAATTTGAAACCAATTCGGGCTGGAGTATTGCTCCTAATCCGGCTGCTGGGGGAATTAATACCTCGGCTAATACCATGAAAGTGGTCATTGGTCCTACTCAGGCTCCTTATGAAGGAATTCAAACTGCACATGGCGATTTTGGGCCTTTGACTGTTACTGCCACCAGTAATATTATTAAAATAATGGTTTACAAGGATGTAATCAGCCCGGTAGGCATTAAATTAGTGATTAACAATGGCGGCTCGCAGGGTGAAATAAAAGTTTCCAATACGAAAATCAACGAATGGGAGGAACTCACTTTTGATTTCACGCCTCAGATACGCGAGGGATGGGTTATCGACCAGCTGGTTATATTCCCCGATTTCCCTGCAACCCGTACAGCCGGAAGTACAACGTATATCGACAATATTGTATATACACCGGATGTAGTTGTACCCGATACCGAAGCTCCAACCGCTTTCACAGCCACAGCCGGAGCAGTTTCATCTTCGGATGTGGTTTTAAAATTAAATGCCACTGACAATTCGGGTAATGTGAAATATACCATTACCTATGGAAGTACCGTTCTGAATACTTCCGGAACCTCAGGAGTGGAAAAACAGTTTACCGTTACAGGTTTGACAGCGTCAACAGCTTATAATTTCAGTGTGGTATGTAAAGATGCAGCCGGAAATCCAGCAGCCAATAACCCGATTGTGGTTCCGGTAACTACAAGTGCTGCCATGGCTGCAGCTCCCGTACCCACAGTGGCTGCCGAGAATGTAAAGTCTGTTTTCAGTGATACATATACTCCTGTGCCATCTACATTACAGGATTGGTATGGCAATACATTCTCCACTGTTTCGCTGGGAGGCAATGAAACCCTGAAGAATACAACTGTATGTTGTTTTGGATATGAATTTACAGCAAAACCAATTAATATCAGTGCAATGACCAGAATGCACGTGGATATTTATCCGGTAACTCTTCCAACAATTACAGTGGGTTTGGTGGCAAACGGAGAATATAAGAAATCAAATATCGGTTTAACCGCCGGACAATGGAACTCCATTGATTTTCCATTATCTGATTTTACAGGTATAGATTTAACTCAGGTAAATCAGGTTGGTTTCTGGGAAATGAATGGCACGTTCTACCTGGATAATCTTTATTTCTATAATAATTCCGGGGCGGGCTTTAATACCGAAAAAATGATCAGTATCAATTGCTATCCCAATCCGGTGATAAACAAACTGACTATCACTTCTCCGGTTGAAATGAGTGAACTAAACATTCTTAATGTGTTGGGTCAGTCTATTAAATCAGTTGTTGTCAATGGTCTGTCACAAACCATTGAATTGAATGATGTGGCAGCCGGAAATTACTTCGTAGTAGCCAAAATGAAAAATGGCGGAGTTTATACACAAAAATTCACGAAATTATAATTCATCAACCTTAAAAAGTCCGCAGTGAATTTCACTGCGGACTTTTTTTCTTTTCTTCTATTTTTTCATTTCACAAAAGAAACAACAGATATGACAGAAGTGAAAGTTATCCCGGTAAATGTTGCTATCGAGATAAAAGGAAGTTCAAAGTAACCTATCTGCCTACCACATCAGGATAACGCGAAAATCCACAGTGCCCGGAGGATCAACTGCAAAATCGGAATTGGTTACATAGAAATTAATCACTCCATCCGAAAAATCAAAATCAACGGTGCGCGTCCATCTTTCACCCTTGCTGTTTTCGTAATGACGAATATAGGGTAATGTCAGCTGATAACCATCCATCAGCATATAAGCTATCACTGCCCCTTTTTCATAAACCAGACTTTTCAAATCCCTGACTGATACACTGCAGGAATAGTAACGGTTCAGTCCGGCATCATCTGTATGTGCTACCCACTCCCTGCCATTGATAGTGAAATTATAAATCACTTTGGTAGTCAGGTCTTCGGGGACCGGTTCGCACGATGAGAACAGGAATGCAATCAGAAAAGGAAGCAAGAGTAGTTTTTTCATTGAATTTGTGTTTTTCTGTATGAGTAAAAATGTTAGTTTTAGCGTCAGTCAGGCTGTTACAATCCGGATGGACTGTGCAAAAGTATGAAATTATTTGAGTTAATTGCCAGACTTTGCTAATTTGTTAAAAAAAATCCGCTGGTCGGGAGAATGGGCAGTTTTTTGATGTGCGCATTGATCTGTTTTGACTTGTCTTTACAAATGATCCTACTTTATGAAAGAAGTTAAAGGGATTTTTTTTAAAAGAAAAAAAGAATTTGACTGATGTAAAACTTTTCACGAAATCATATGCAAATCGCGTCATTTTAAGGAGACAGTAACAAAAGACAAGGCGGTTCCGAAATCATTTCCGAAACCGCCTTAAAATAATTGACCAGCTTGCAGCCCGATGGTGTCTTTATTTTCTGCAAAAATAAACCTGAAACAGTTCAGCGCCTTTTTGGTCGATCCAGTGCACCATATTCAGACTGGTAGCCTTGTCAATAAGCGGAGCAGGAATAAACGGTGCAACAACTTCATATATTTCCGCCGGTTTCAGTTTGTTCAGATCAGTGATTACCTGGTTTACAGGCTGTTCACCCGCATTGAGCATTGCTCTGATATCGAGCGAGTTGACAATCCGGTCTTCGTCGTACCAATCGGGCTGAATGGTATTGAAAGTGCTATCTTCTGCCATTTCTATCAAATCCTCCCCCACTTCACTGCGAAACAAATTAATCAGCTCTTCCACTTTTACATTTCCTATCACTGCAGCTTGCTGCAACGTGGTAATTTTAGCAACGGTGTTTCGCAATACCGGATTTTTCAGTTTCCTGAAAGCAGGAACGTAACTGATTAATAACTCTTCCAGTTGCGGATATGTTTCGATAAGCTGTAGAACTTTGGTTTTAGGACTTATGATCAGTTTTGGTGTTTCCATCATTTTTTATTTTTTTGAATAGGATAAAATTCGCTGTTCATCTTCCAGGTCTCTGTAGGGCTGTACATTCTGTGATACTTCCAGCGTTCCCAGGTATTCGCCCTTTTCATTTCTGAGAGCAAAATACTCGATATGGATCATTTTTTTTCCACCCATGTTGATCCAGAAGGGGGCACGGTTTTCTCTTCCTGATTTGAAATCTTCGATAATTTTATCAACTATGTGAGCACTTGCAGGCGGATGACAGTGACGAACATCGCGGTTGAGGATGGCGCGGTTACGCTGAAAAATACGTTCTGCACCCTGCGAGAAGTATTTCACTTTGTCATCCTTATCAACAAAAGTCATATCCACCGGCAATGTATTTAAGATAGCCAGCAGCTCTTCGGCCGAGAAACTTCCACTCGGCAACTGTATATGGCTTCCGCTTTTTTGCGATTCGTTGATTGATTGTTCGGCCACCCATTCAGGGCGCCAGTCCACAGGAGGATCATACAAGCAAAAGCCTATTTCGATGGATTGTCTGCTTATTTCGTACCAGTCGCTTTCGTTGAGAGTATCGAGCGCCATCGGGAAGAGAATTTCCTCCTCTTTCGTAATCATTTCCTGTGCACCACGCGCAGCGGGTTTCAGTACCATTTCCGCAGCTGCTTCGAGTTCTTCTCTGGTCAGGTTGTCCACGTGCAGCACTTCAATGCTTCCCTTGATTAGTTCGCGTATCTCGTCGTGCTTGCCCCACATTACTTTGGGCGGACCGGTTATTTCGAGTTTTTCCAGATACGGAAAAAGGAGGTATTCTTTACGCTGATAATGTTTATCCACATCGTACAGATTGTTGTATAATCCGCGCAGCTTAATCACCTGCTCCCGGACAGATTCACTGCTGCTGTGAAGTATATCTGATATCAGTGCAAAAATGGCGTTTGTTACATTTCGTATTTCTTCATTTTCCTTGCGGAATACATCTACCGGATGCCCGTCGGGTACTGGTTTGAGTGCCGACAAGTCAACGCGTCCTTCGAGTACCGATGAGTGAGCATCACACAGGTCCAGTATTTCCTCTTCAGGCAGTCCTTCGGCTATCAGTTCCTGCTCTACTTCCACTACTTCGCCATAGGGTATCTGGCTGAGCGACAAGAGCAGTTCGTTGCGCACAGATTCCTGGGTTTCACCGTTGTGAAGTTTCAGAATCAGCGATTTTAGTTTTTCTTTTCTGCTTTGGGAATTGTTTATTAATTCACTCATAATTTTATTTTTTTTTGTAAATTGATTTTTACTCAGTTTTTTTTGAAGAAATTGATCCTTGAAAAATTAAAACGATTATTTACCTGTTTATGTTTTCGGTAATGTCCTGTTTTAAGAACCGTTCACGATCTTCCCTTTCAGCAGTTTGCGGTACGTTCACACTGACAGTTTCATTGCTTTGGGATACAGAATATTATTTTCAAGATGAACGTGGATATGCAGATCATCTTCAAATTGTTCGAGCAGCTTGTATGCCACGCGGTAGGTATTGCAGCCATCTTCGGGCACCGCATAGTGGTGGCTCAACTCATTGATTTTGTCCATGGCACCTCCTGCAAATTCATGTTCACCGGTCATTCTTGTTATTTCGCTGATGATGGTGGCTTTTGATTCGGCCGAATTGGTTTTCAACACTTCCCGGATGGCAGGGAAAAGCACTTCTTCTTCATTACATAGGTGCTGACGCAGTTCTGTGTCCACCTGTGCAAAGAGATTGGCAATTTCGGACAATTCAGGATGATTATCGCCGTGAACTTCGGCTATTTTTTGGGTGTAGAAGGTCAGTTCCGGCAACAGTTTCATCACCGTTTGATGGTGTGTGTTCACTATGTAGTCACACAGAAAATCCAGTTTCCATTCATTGAACTTATGCGACGAACCGGGTTCAGAATTTTCGAGTTTTTCCAATTCCGATTCTATTTCAGCCACATCCAGCTTCTTGTCGCGGCAGGCATCTTCGAGGCTTTGACTACCACCACAGCAGAAATCAATGCCTGCTTTTTTGAATACTTCGGCGGCTCTGAAATCCTTCGTAACTATATCACCAATTTTTGTTTGTTTGTATGTTTTCATTATGTTGTTTTTATAGAAAATTATTTCATATAAATCCGGCTTAGTTCTTCGGCTATTTTGAGGTACTTGTCTGCATATTCATTATTCACGGTGGCTGTAATGGCTACATCGAAATGTTCGGACATGGCCTGCATTACTGCGTCCGGAAGCAATCTTTCGGCCATCGGATACAGGATATTATTCTCTTTGTAAATATGATTGGTGAGTAAGGCGCAGTAATTCAATAAATTATCTTTTATTTCATTGACTGCCTGACTATTGCCTGATTTGAATTTTAAAATGGCTTCTTCTGCATGTTTCACGTATGCCCTACCCTGTTCGTGTTCGTGAAGCATGACACCTACAGGACCGCTTTGCCGGCTCATGCCGTGATGTTCCATTTCTACGAAAAGGACATCCTCTTCTTTCAGGTGATGGTATTTGTCGGCAAAGTTTTTGATAAAATCTAAGATTTGCTCCACGTGTCCGATATTGACTGTTGTTGTATCGGCCAACAGACGGCGTGTAACATCAATCATCCGCAGGATGACGTCATGTTCACCGACCAGAATTTTAATTGCGCTCATTGTCCTTTTCGTTAATTTTTCAACATATTCTCAATGGCTTGTCTGTTTTGGGCGGCTGTTGGCGAAGGAGTTTTTACCACCAATACACGGAAGTCGGCATCGCTTTCGTTGTAGAGACAATGCGGGATGTCTTTCGGGCTGTCGATGAGACAGTCTTTTGTTACGGTTTGCTTCTCATCTCCTATTTCTACCACACCTTCACCTTCCAGTACATAGAAAAATACATTCACCGCAGTGGTGTGTTTTTTCAGACTTTGTCCGGGTTTAAGGTGCATATGAACAACCTGAACATCTTCGTTTGCATGTAGTTTTCGGGCATCCACACCGTGAGGGTTTTGGGTAGTGACCAGTTCGTTGTAGCTGATTTTTTTCATTTTTTTTATTTTTTTTATCTGCCCCATAACCCTGAAAGGCCGGATAAGAAGGGTGCAGAAGTTTGGTTAGTAATTATAATTATCACTTTGTCTGTTCTATTTTTTGTGTTTTTATGCTTATTGAATTTTCATCATTTATAGTTGCGAATTATATACTACTTAGGAGTAGCATATAATTACAAAAAAACTAATATCGTAATATCTTGTCAAATTCCAAATCCGACAATTTGGTTTGATTAAAAACCTTGTTAAGCTTTTCTCTTATAATAATCCAGTCGTCGTGCATGGCACAGGGATTTGTGCACGAACATTCATTGAAACCCAACACACAATCGTTCAGCTGCTCCATGCCTTCCACCGAGTCGATAATATCGTACAAAAAAATATCATGAATGTCTTTCGCAAAGGTATATCCGCCATCCCGTCCCTGCGTACTCCTGATAAAGCCTGATTTTGACAGGTCCGTCATTAATCTGCGGAGGTATTTATCAGATACATTCAACTTTTCGATCAGGTATTTGGCAGTATATAATTCTTCAGGGTTTTTGGCCATGAAGATCAATATCCGCAATGCGTACTCTGATGTTTTTGATAATTTCATTAAATACTACCTTGTTGTATTATTTTCTGCAAAGGAAAAACATTTTTCTCGGATTAGCAAAAATCCGATCGATTTTATCTTTTTTTATGAAATTCACCTGTTTTTGCATACAAGCTGATATACTTCCCACCCAATCATATTGTCTGATAATTAATAAAAACAATTTTGATAAAAAACACGAAAGGATTTGTGCGGCAGCAAATGAAACAAACATTGAGATATGAATGGATGGTGTAACACGTTCTTATGTGTTTAAAAAAACAGGAATTGCTCATGTCTGTTTTGCATTACGCCTTGAACTGATTTATTTGTTTTGAGGTTTTG
>RRZT011407527.1_pt1 | contig 13353 bp, 12 predicted proteins | sample 2165551 | NCBI WGS metagenome assembly RRZT01 (sample SAMN10456910, study PRJNA506462) | wastewater metagenome | biome: wastewater; feature: sludge; material: wastewater sludge; isolation source: wastewater sludge with Escherichia coli K12::gfp cells carrying plasmid... | place: USA: Moscow, Idaho... | reverse complement strand
GGCGGCGGTCTTCGTCGATCTCGAGGATCATGACTTCGACTTCGTCGCCCAGGCTCACGACCTTGGACGGGTGAACGTTCTTGTTGGTCCAGTCCATTTCGGACACGTGCACCAGACCTTCGATGCCCTGTTCGATTTCGACGAATGCACCGTAGTCGGTCAGGTTGGTCACGCTGCCGAACAGGCGGGTGCCCGACGGGGAACGGCGGGACAGACCCACCCACGGATCTTCGCCCAGCTGCTTGAGACCCAGCGAAACGCGGTTCTTTTCCTGGTCGAACTTGAGGACCTTGGCTTCGACCTCGTCGCCCACGGCGAGCACTTCGCTCGGGTGCTTGACGCGGCGCCATGCCAGGTCGGTGATGTGCAGCAGGCCATCGATGCCGCCGAGGTCAACGAATGCACCGTAGTCGGTGATGTTCTTGACGATACCCTTGACGATGGCGCCTTCCTTGAGGCTTTCCAGCAGGGCCTTGCGCTCTTCACCCAGGGTCTCTTCCAGCACGGCACGGCGCGACACAACGACGTTGTTGCGCTTGCGGTCGAGCTTGATGACCTTGAATTCGATCTGCTTGCCTTCGAACGGGGTGGTGTCCTTGACCGGACGCACGTCAACCAGCGAACCCGGCAGGAAGGCGCGGATGCTGTTGACCATGACGGTCAGGCCACCCTTGACCTTGCCGCTGATGACGCCGGACAGGATCTTGCCGGCTTCCAGAGCTTCTTCCAGCTCCAGCCAGGCAGCCATGCGCTTGGCCTTGTCGCGCGACAGCTTGGTTTCGCCGAAGCCGTTTTCCAGGCTTTCGAGTGCCACGGTCACGAAGTCGCCGATGCTGACTTCGAGTTCGCCCTTGTCGTTCTTGAATTCTTCGGTCGGGATCAGAGATTCCGACTTGAGACCGGCGTTGACGATCACGAAGTTCGGGTCGATGCCGACAACTTCGGCGGTGATCACTTCACCTGCCTTCATGACCTGACGGCTCAGGCTTTCTTCGAACAGGGAGGCAAAGCTTTCCATGGTGTTAGTCATTGAGATCAGACTCGGTTGCGAGTCGCGAACGGCCCGCGGGGTTAGGTTGATGAAAAAAGGCAGCCCTGCCATCGTGGCGGGTGCCGGGCAAAAAAATCAGGCCCGCAGCGACAAGGTGCGATACCAGCCGACAATCCGGGCAACAGCCTCGTCGATCGTCATGGAAGTGGTATCGAGCAGTTTCGCGTCGGGCTCCTGTTTCAGCGGAGCAACCGGCCGCGACGCGTCGCGCGCGTCACGATCAAGAATGTCCTGCTGAATCTGCGGGAGGTTAGCAGACTCCCCCTTTGCGATCAACTGCTTATAGCGTCTTTGTGCCCGCTCTTCGGCACTGGCGGTCAGAAACACCTTGAGAGCGGCATCCGGAAAAACCACCGACCCCATGTCACGCCCGTCGGTCACCAGCCCCGGAGCCTGCCGGAAATCGCGCTGGCGTTGCAAAAGCGCACTGCGCACGGCTGGCAGCGCAGCAATCCGGGAAGCGCCCATGCCGGTTTCCTCGGTCCGGATGGCTTCGGTGACATCTTCCTGTTCCAGCCAGATCCGCTCGTCACGAAACACCACCGGCAAACGCACGGCAGCCAGCGCCAGTCGGGCCTCGTTGTCGAGGTCAACGCCCTGCCGCCGGGCGAACAGGGCCGTCACCCGGTACAGCGCACCGGAATCCAGATAGGCAAAGCCCAGCTCCCGCGCCACCCGTCCAGCCACGGTTCCCTTGCCAGAGGCCGACGGCCCATCCACGGTAATGACAGGAATCAACATACGTTCGGTCCAACCCATTGAAAAGCGAAAGCCGGACACATCATCCGGCTCTTCTGCAAACCGGGCATCCTAGCGAACCTTTACATGCCACACAATCCGGCTCGCACTGGCGCCGCAGGCTGTGCTAGCTTCGCCCTCCTGTGCCCTCAACCTGTATTCGTCATGGAATTCCTCGATCTCGCCCCGTGCGCCACCCTGCGCGGCACGGTTGCCCTGCCCGGCTCCAAAAGCATTTCCAACCGCATGCTGCTGCTCGCCGCCCTCGCCACCGGCAAGACCCTGGTTCATGGCGTGCTTGAGGCCGACGATACCGACCGCATGCTGGAGGCCCTGCAACAGCTGGGCATCCACCTGACGCAACAGGCACACAGCCGGACTTTCTGCATCGAAGGCTGTGACGGCCGCTGGCCGGTCCGGCAGGCCGACCTTTTCCTCGGCAATGCCGGTACCGCATTCCGGCCGCTGACCGCCGCACTGGCACTGGCTGGCGGCGACTATCACCTGCACGGCATCGCCCGCATGCACGAACGTCCGATCGGCGACCTGGTCGAAGCCCTGCAAGGCCTGGGCGCCGTCATCGAATACGCAGGCACACCGGGTTATCCGCCGCTGCACATTCATCCGGGCCATGTCACGCCGGGCAGCACCACCCGGGTCAAGGGCAACGTATCCAGCCAGTTCCTGTCAGCATTGCTGATGGCATTGCCGCTGGCCGGTGGCGGTACGGTCGAAGTCGAAGGAGAACTGATCTCCAAACCCTATGTTGACCTGACACTGCGGCTGATCGAACGCTTTGGCGTCACGGTCGGGCGCGATGGCTACTCCCGCTTCACCGTAGAAGCCGGCAGCCACTACCGCAGCCCCGGGGCCATCCATGTCGAAGGTGACGCTTCCAGCGCCAGCTATTTCCTTGCGGCAGGCGCACTGGGTGGCGGGCCGGTGCGCGTCACCGGCGTCGGACGCAACAGCATCCAGGGTGACATCCGCTTTGCCGACGCCCTCGCGGCCATGGGAGCCGGCATCGACATGGGGGACGACTGGATCGAGGCGCAAGCCCCGGCATCGGGACGCCTGCGCGCCGTCACCCTCGACTGCAACCATATTCCGGATGCGGCCATGACCCTGGCCGTCGCCGCCCTGTTTGCCAACGGCACAACCACCCTCACCAACATCGCCAGCTGGCGCGTCAAGGAAACCGACCGGATTGCCGCCATGGCCACCGAGCTGGGCAAGCTGGGCGCCCGGGTGGAAACGGGTCATGATTTCATCCGCATCACTCCGCCAGACCAACTGACACCCGGTGCGGCCATCGATACCTACGATGACCACCGCATGGCCATGTGCTTCAGCCTGGCGAGCCTCGCCGTTCCGGTCCGCATCAACGACCCGCGTTGCGTAGCCAAAACCTTCCCCGGTTATTTCGACGTCTTTGCCAGCCTGCGCGCATGAACGAAGACCGCTTTGTCGCCGACCGCCGCGCCTTCATGGCCGCGGCCGGCGAAGTCCAGCCGGTTCACCCGGTATTCCGCCCGCACAAGCTCGCCATGTGGGAAACCATGATTGCAGAGGAAACCGCTGAACTGGCCGAGGCACTGGCACACTACCGAACCGTCAATCCGGCCAATCCGCAGGCTCTGACAGCAGCGCAGGCCGAACTGTGCGCCGAGGGCTGCGACCTGATCAACGTCATCGTCGGCCTGCTGCTTTCGCAAGGACTGCCCGTCAGCGCCATGGCTGATGCCATTCACCGGGCCAATCTCGACAAGCTGGCCGGAGGTGTCCTGCGCCGTGAGGACGGCAAGGTACTGAAGCCGGAGGGCTGGCAACCTGCCGACAAACTGGCCGTGATCCGCGAAGCCTGCGGGCAGGCGCCGGAATGACCAGACCGGGGTTGCCGGGCATCCGTTTTGCGCGACAGCTCCCGGACATGGTAAACATGCCCGCCAGAGGATCTTTTCCGCCCGCCCGCGCACGATCGTCCGGACAGCGATACGCCGGACGATCGCACTGAGCAGATACACCGCTGCGGTTGCAACCACCTCCAACCGGAATCCGGCGGACAGCCAGTAAAACAACCCGGACCGGGTGCAACCGGTTCCTCCTGTCAGCCCTGCCGGCCAAACGATGCCGGCTGTCTACACTCGATAGGGACATGGCCGACTGGCCAGCCTGATTGAGCATGATTTGGCAGGAGATGACATGACCCCACAGGAACGCAGCTTGATCGAACAGGTTGCCGGACAACTGGCAGCCCATCCGCTGTCCCACAAGGACGCTGATGCCGATACCCTGATCCAGGAGCAGATCGGCAGCCAGCCCGATGCGCTCTACCGCATGACCCAGGTACAGATCATCCAGCAAATGACGCTGGATGCTGCACAGCGCAAGCTGGCGGATTTGCAGCAGCAATTACAGGGTTACCAGCAGCAGGGTGTGATGGGGCGCATGTTCGGCATGCCGCCCCGACGTACCGCCTCCACCGTCGGCGCCCGAGTATCAGCCGTCGGCATTCGGCGGCTTTCTGCGCTCGGCAGGCACCATTGCAGCCGGCGTGGCTGCCGGCAGCCTGCTGGCCGATGCTGTTGGCGGCCTGTTTGACCGGGACGGCAGCAGCAACTGGCCCGGTAACGGCAGCACACCGGAAGTCGTGGAAAACATTACCGAAAACAATTTCCTTGACCCTGACATGCTGCCTGTGGATGACAGCCAGGTTCCGGGAAACGACAACCCGGCTTCTGATGATGGCTTTCTGCCGGTCCCGGATGACGATACGGCAATGCCGGACACCGGTAACGATGACGATTTCGATGACGGCCAGGACGACAATTTCATCTGACCCGGAACAGGGAAAACAAAAGGGATGCAAATGCATCCCTTTTTGACATGACCGGGCAGGACCGAGCCGTCAGGCTGCGCTCTGGCTGGTTTCGCGGTAGGTGATTCGCGGTGCCTCGCCGTTGTCGATCACTTTTTCGTCAACCACTACGGTAGCGACGTTTTCAAGTGACGGCAGCTCGTACATGGTATCCAGCAAGGCTCGCTCAACAATGGAACGCAGACCGCGGGCACCGGTGCGACGGGCCAGCGCCTGTTTGGCGATTGCCAGCAGGGCCGATGGCTTGAGGTCGAGCTCTACCCCTTCCATTTCGAAGAGCTTGCGGTACTGCTTGGCCAGCGCGTTCTTCGGTTCGGTCAGGATGGTCATCAGCGCTTCTTCATCCAGCGGCTCAAGCAGTGCCACGACCGGCAGGCGACCGATGAACTCCGGAATCAGCCCGAACTTGATCAGGTCTTCCGGTTCGGTATCGCGCAGCAGTTCGCCTACGGCCTTCTGGTCATTCTTCGATGCCACTTCGGCACCAAAGCCGATCCCGCCTTTTTCGGTACGCTGACGGATGATTTTTTCCAGTCCGTCGAACGCTCCGCCGCAGATGAAGAGGATGTTGGTGGTATCGACCTGGATGAATTCGGCATTGGGATTCTTGCGTCCGCCCTGCGGCGGCACATTGGCCACAGTCCCTTCAACCAGTTTCAGGAGTGCCTGCTGCACACCCTCGCCCGACACGTCGCGCGTGATGGACGGGTTGTCGCTCTTGCGGGAAATCTTGTCGATTTCATCGATGTAGATGATGCCACGCTGTGCTTTTTGTGCGTCGTAATCGCATTTTTGCAGCAGCTTGGTGATGATCGACTCGACATCTTCGCCAACGTAGCCCGCTTCGGTCAGCGTGGTAGCATCGGCAATCGCAAACGGCACGTCCAGTACCCGTGCCAGCGTCTGCGCCAGCAGGGTCTTGCCGGACCCGGTCGGACCGATCAGCAGGATGTTGCTCTTGGAAAGCTCGACTTCGTTTTTGTCGTCGGATTTGGCGTTCAGGCGCTTGTAGTGGTTGTACACCGCTACCGATAGCGCCTTTTTGGCCTGTTCCTGCCCGATCACGTATTGGTCAAGCGCTTCGCGGATTTCCCGCGGACTGGGCAGATGCTCGCTCGGAGCAGCCGGTGCAGCACCGGCCGGCTCCGTCCCGTCGAGGTCTTCCACCAGTTTTTCGCAATCGCGCACGCACTCGTCGCAGATAAATGCCTGAGGCCCGGCAATCAGGTGCCGGACCTCCTGCTTTTTGCGTCCGCAGAACGAGCAGGCCAGCGAGGAGGTATCGTGTTTTTCGGACATTGGAAAGTCACACGGCCGCGCGGTTTTCGAGCACCTGGTCGATCAGACCGTACTCCAGCGCCTGCGCGGCATTCATGAAATTGTCGCGGTCGGTATCGCGCTCAAGGTCTTCCAGCGGACGACCGCAGTGTGCTGCCATCAGCTCGTTGAGCTTGCGCTTGAGGGTCAGGATTTCCCGGGCATGGATTTCGAAATCCGATGCCTGCCCCTGAAAGCCACCCAGCGGCTGGTGAATCATCACGCGCGAATTGGGCAGGGCAAAACGTTTGCCCTTGGCCCCTGCCGACAGCAGGAAAGCCCCCATGCTGGCCGCCTGGCCGATGCACAGGGTCGACACGCTGGGCTTGATGAAGTTCATCGTGTCGTAGATCGACAGGCCGGCCGTTACCGAGCCGCCCGGCGAATTGATGTAGAGATGGATGTCCTTGTCCGGGTTTTCCGACTCAAGGAACAACATCTGGGCCACGACGAGATTGGCGGTCTCATCCGTCACCGGCCCGACCATGAACACGATGCGCTCCTTGAGAAGCCGCGAGTAGATGTCGTAGGCGCGTTCGCCCCGTCCGCTCTGCTCGACCACCATCGGCACAAGGCCAAGCGCTTGCGGAGCCGGTTGCGACCACTGCCAATCCCGTACGTTTTGCATGATGTTATGCGTTCCCCATCAGTTCATCGAAAGACACTGCCTTTTCGTTAACTTTGGCTTGTGACAGCACAAATTCAACCACATTGTCTTCCAGCACCAGATTTTCCGGACCTTCGAGGCGTTCCGGGCTCTCGTAGTACCACTTGATCACTTCTTCCGGATGCTCGTAGCTGTCGGCCCATTCTTCGACGCGAGCCTTGATCTGTTCCGGCGAGGCCTTGAGTTCGTTGGCCTTGACGAGTTCGGCCAGGATCAGGCCCAAGGCCACACGACGGGCAGCTTGGTCACGGAACAGGTCGGCCGGCAGGTCCGGCAGGCTCTTGACGTCCATGCCGCGCTGGGCCAGGTCCTGCTTGGCCTGGTGCATCAAGCGGCTGATTTCCATCATCACCAGCGACTGCGGCAGCTCCAGCGGGTTGGCATCGATCAGCACCTGCATGACGGCTTCCTTGTTGCGGGCAGCCAGACGGCGGGCGATTTCGCGCTTGACGTTCTTTTCGATCTCGGCGCGCAGCTTGCTCACGTCACCGTCAGTGATGCCCAGGGCCTTGGCAAAATCGGCATCGATTTCCGGCAGGATGGCTTCGGCCACGTTCTTGACGGTGATGGTGAACACGGCGGTTTTGCCGGCCACGTCCTTGCCGTGGTAATCAGCCGGGAAGCTGACTTCCACGTCCTTGGATTCGCCTTCCTTCATGCCGATGACGCCGGCTTCGAATTCCGGCAGCATCTGGCCCTGGCCCAGCACGAACGGGAAGTTCTCACTCGAACCGCCAGCGAAAGCTTCGCCGTCGATCTTGCCGGCAAAGTCGATGATCACGCGGTCGGTATCGGCAGCGGCGCGCTCGACACGGTTGAAGCGGGTGCGCTGCTTGCGCAGCACGTCGATGGTCTTGTCGATTTCGGCGTCAGTAACTTCGCACACGGCCTTTTCGACTTCCTTGCCGTCAAGGCTGCCCAGGGTCAGCTCGGGGTAGACTTCAAAGGTAGCGCTGAACTTGAATTCGCCAGCGGCCGGATCATTGTCGGCAGCCGGTTCGAAACGCGGATAGCCGGCCACGCGCAGTTTCTGCTCGGCCACAGCCTTGGAGAAACCAAGCTGGACCTGTTCGCCCAGCACGTCTTCGCGCACGGAAGCACCGTAGTTACGCTCGACCATCTTCAGCGGGGCCTTGCCCGGGCGGAAACCGGCGATCTTGGCCGTGCGGGCCACGCGGGCCAGACGCTTTTGCACCTCGGCGTCGATGTCGGTAAGCGGCAGTGCGATATCGAGGCGGCGTTCGAGGTTGCCGAGCGTTTCCAGCTGAACTTGCATGTCTGTTCCTTAAAATTCGTGAACCGGTGACGGTAGTCTAATGGAGGCTTGCACAGAGCAACCGTACCGGCGGCTCCGGCGACAACCGTCCGCCTTGCGGTACGCGGCTCTGCGGCATGTGGGAAATTCAAAGTAGCCGATTGTAACCGAAGCCGAAGCCGCGTCAAAAAATGCGCGGCCGTCATCGTTGCGGGGCGTTGGCACCCAAGGATGCCGGGGCTGTTCAGCCTTCGCCCACCGCCACTTGCCGAATGCTGTCACGCCCGGCCTGCTTGGCCTGATAAAGCGCGGCATCAGCAGCTTGCAAGAGGGAAGTACTGGTTTGCCCGGCCTGCGGCACGCAACCGGCAACCCCCAGACTGACCGTGACGATGCCCCACGGACTGCCATGGTGCGGCAATACCTGTTCGTGCAGCACCGTACGGACATTTTCCGCCACCTGCCGGGCGGCAGGCTCCAGGCAGTCGGGCAGCAGCAGGACAAACTCTTCACCGTCATAACGGGCTGCCAGATCACCAGCCCGGCGGGCCTGCTGCGCCAGGATCCGGGCTAGCGTTATCAGCACCTCGTCACCAGCCAGGTGTCCGTAGCCGTCGTTGTAGGACTTGAAGTGGTCGACATCGAGCATGACCAGCGACAGCGGTCTCTGTCTGCGCTGCGCCCGCCGCCATTCCTGCTTGAGGGTGAGGTCAAAAGTACGCCGGTTGGCAATGCCGGTCAGCCCGTCCATCCGGCTCAGCTTTTCCAACCGCCGGTTGGCGTCCTCCAGTTCCCGCGTACGGGATTCGATCAATGCCTCCAGCTGACGGTTACGATTGTGCAGGTCTTCCAGCGGGTAGACCTCGCCGGCCTGGGCTGCCACGCGATAAGGCAGGGAAATGCCGCTGTGCGCCACCTTCCAGCCATCGGCTTCCTGCCGGAAGATCAGCACCAGCCGGGCGGTTTCGCTTGCCAGAATGGCATCCGGCACCGGCAGATGGATATGGAAGAAGGCGGTGACGGCGATAACAGTGTCGGCCAGATCCTGGAAGGCAATGTCCTGCATTTCCCAGCGGATGGGCTCGGGCACCTGGGAAAAATCCAGCCGGGTAATCTCGTGCCACTGCGACACGTCCTGGACCAGGAAATCACCGCAACCGGTATAACCGGAGAAATCGTGGCTGAAATGTTCCAGAAGCCTCGGATCCCGTCCCAGATAAAGCTCGGCATACTCGTCAAACAGCATCTGCATCAGTTGGCGTCGAGACATTGCCCCCCCCGGCATTTGGTCATCATGTCCAGCAGGCTGCCACAGACGCAGTCTCTTCCCTGGACATCCAGATCAACATCTACCGCAAACAGATCAGAATTTGACACTGTTTATGCATACAGGCATTCAAATCATCCATCAGCTGATCAGTATTTCTGGCAGATACTCCCTCGATACAGCCGGATTCCAGATCATTCGGCGGGTCAGCTTTGGGGCAGCAAAGTCCGGAAACAACACAAAGCAGACAAACAAAAAAGCCGTGAATCAAGGCAAGCACCTGATTTCACGGCTTTTCGGTCGTCAGACCCTTGTATTCTGGTGCGAGAGAAGGGACTCGAACCCTTACACCTTTCGGCGCTGGAACCTAAATCCAGTGCGTCTACCAATTCCGCCACCCTCGCAGGGAAGGGCTGCGAATCTACCGTAAAGGCGCAGTAGCAGGCAAGCTGCACCGCCGCCCTGCCCGAAGGGCAGACCGGTTCGCGCCACGCCGCCCATTCCATCCGGGCGCAGAAACCGGAGCCACCATGACGGTTTCAGCCGCGCTTAAGTCGGATGTTCTAGTTTGAAAGTGAGCCAGACCGGCTTTATCCCGCTTGGAGAACTCTCAATGAACTACAACCTCAACACTTCGTATCAGACCACGGTGGACACCGCGCGCCAGAACAAAGTGTTGCGCAACACGTATATGTTGCTCGCGCTGTCGCTGATTCCGACCATTGCAGGGGCGCTGATGGGCATCAACATGAACTTCGGTTTCATGCGTGCCAGCCCGATCATGTCGAGCCTGCTGATGATCGGCGGTATCTACGGCATGTTCTTCCTGATCGAAAAAAACCGCGACAGTGGCGTGGGCGTTGCCCTGCTGCTGGCCCTGACCTTCTTGCTGGGTCTGCTGCTGGGACCGTTGTTGCAGGTTGCCCTGAGCGTACCCAATGGCGGCCAGCTGATCACCATCGCGGCAGGTGGCACGGCCATCGTGTTTTTCGGCATGGCGACGCTGGCAACGGTGATCAAGCGCGACCTTGGTTTCCTGAACAAGTTCCTGCTGGTCGGCGGCATCACGCTGATGGTGGCAGTGGTAGCCAACCTGTTCCTGCAGATTCCGGCGCTGTACCTGACCATCTGCGCGGGCTTCATCCTGTTCAGTTCGGCGGCCATCCTGTTCCAGGTCAAGATGATCGTGGACGGCGGCGAAACCAACTACGTGTCGGCCACGCTGACCATCTACATGGGCATCTACAACATCTTCACCAGCCTGTTGCAGATCCTGCTGGCGCTGTCGGGCCAGAGCCGCGACTGACCCTGGCGGCAGACAGACCAAACGGGAGCCATGCGGCTCCCGTTTTTCATGCCGGCCCTTCCCAGGCAAAGCACCAGCCGCTCTGGCCGGGCCGGGCCGACAGCGCATGATCCTGCACTACCCCCGGCACTGCGACCAGGATGCCCCCGAGCCACAGACGAGGCCAGCGCCGGCGCTGCCAGTCGCTGATACCGGCCTCCTGCCAGCATTTTTTCAGGGTCTTGCGGCCAACGGCATGGCGGATGGTTTCAGCAACCTGTCCAGGGCGGACCTGCATGATGATTCCGTCCGGCAAGACCAGGCCGCGGCCGGCCTCCCGCCAGACGCGCAGCCGGCCATGCCAGCCGGGCCAGGCGTGCTCGCCCTCGGCCAGCGTCCAGTCGTGGCACATCGCGGGCTCGGGAACATCCGGCAACAGGCGCAATTCACCCTGCCCTGCCAGCAGGACGTACCCTGCCAGCCGGCTTTCCCTCCGGACAGACGGTTCGAACCAGTCCGGGCAGACGCTTGCCAGCCATCCGGGGGACACGGCGATACCGAACCGGCCCAGCCAGCGCACCAGCAGCAGACGCTGCCATGCAGGCGGGCGACTGGCGAGCACTGCCACCGGCAGGATGTGCGGAACACGGAGATGCTGCGCCAGCACGGCATCCAGGCAGTCATCCAGCACGCTGGCTTCGTCGGCTGCGCGCTGCGCGGTACGGGCCAGTTGCCGGGGATAATCCGGCCAGTAGCGGGCCAGGTGCGGGAACACCGCATGGCGCAGCGCATTGCGCCGGTAGCGCGGATCGGCATTGCTTTCGTCGGTGATCCAGCTCCAGCCCTGCTGCCGGGCCATGCTTTCCAGTTCGTTGCGACGCCAGCCCAGCAAGGGCCGCCAGACGGTCAACCCGTCGTGGACCCGCCACGCCGGCATGGCAGCCAGTCCGTGTGCACCGCCTCCGCGCAGGGCGGCCAGCAGCACGGTTTCGGCCAGGTCATCGGCGTGGTGCGCCAATGCCACGATCTGGCTGCCTCCGTTGCGGTAGGCGGCATAGCGTGCCCGCCGGGCCTCGGCTTCCAGGCTTTGCCCGCCACTGCGGACGACGGAAACCCGCTCGATGCGCAGAGGGACGGACAGCTCCCGGCACAGGTCCGAGCAGAAGCCGGCCCAGTCATCCGCATGGGGACTCAGGCCATGGTGTACGTGCACAGCCCGCAACGCGACGCCATGGCCGGTCGCGCAGCGGGACAGGGCCTGCAGAAGCACCACGGAATCCACTCCGCCGGACAGGCCGACCTCCAAAACACATTGGCCGGAAGACAGTGCCTCCGGCCAATGGGCATGCAGGTCATCCAGCAGGGCCGGAAGATGCCGCTCAGGCGGCACTGGCATCCTTGAACTTGCCATAATGCATCAGCCGGTCAAAACGGCTGGCCAGCAGCTGGTCCACCGGCTGCGTGGTCAGGCCCTTGAGGCTGTCGTGCAGGGCGCGTTTCATGCCCTGCATCATCTGGGCGTGATCGCGGTGGGCTCCGCCGACCGGTTCGTTGATGACCTTGTCGATCAGTCCCAGCGTCTTGAGACGGGAGGCCGTGATGCCCAGTGCTTCGGCAGCATCGGGTGCCTTTTCGGCGGTCTTCCACAGGATGGAAGCACAACCTTCCGGCGAAATCACCGAATAGGTCGAGTATTGCAGCATGTTGACCTGGTCGCCGATGGCGATGGCCAGCGCACCTCCCGAGCCGCCTTCACCGATGACGGTGCACACGACCGGCACTTTGAGACGGGACATTTCGTACAGGTTGCGCCCGATGGCTTCGGACTGGCCCCGCTCTTCGGCACCGATGCCGGGGTAGGCTCCGGGCGTGTCAACGAAGGTCAGTACCGGCAGGCCGAATTTTTCAGCCAGCTTCATCAGGCGCAAGGCCTTGCGATAACCCTCGGGACGCGGCATGCCGAAATTGCGCAGGATCTTTTCCTTGGTGTCGCGCCCTTTCTGATGACCGATGACCATGACCGCCTGCCCGTTGAAGCGGGCCATGCCCCCCACGATGGCGGGATCGTCGGCATAGGCACGATCGCCATGCAGCTCGTCAAAGTCCGTGCACACGGCCTGTATGTAATCGAGCGTATACGGACGCTGGGGATGACGTGCCACCTGCGACACCTGCCATGGCGTCAGCTTGCTGTAGATGGTTTTGGTCAGATCCTGGCTTTTCTTCTGCAGACGGGCGATTTCTTCGGAAATATCCAGTACGGAATCGTCCTGCACGTAACGCAACTCTTCAATCTTGTTCTCGAGCTCGGCGATTGGCTGCTCGAAATCGAGAAAGGTGGTTTTCATGCTGAGTTATCCACTTTTCAGAATCGGGCAATGATACCGGAGCCACCACGGCTTTGCATGTAGGACAATTCGCATGCGGGCCTCATGTCGTGTGCAAGGTTTTGGCTCCACGCCCGGCAAAAAAACGGAAATCCGCAAAAATGCTTGCCAAGCCGGGATTCGCATGATTAAATGCGCGCCTCTCGTCACCCACACGGTGACGCAGACGGGTGGTTAGCTCAGTTGGTAGAGCGTCTCCCTTACAAGGAGAGGGTCAGCGGTTCGAATCCGTTACCACCCACCACGGAGGAGTGGTAGTTCAGTTGGTTAGAATACCGGCCTGTCACGCCGGGGGTCGCGGGTTCGAGTCCCGTCCGCTCCGCCAAAGCACTCAAGCACCAGAATTCCGGGCGGTTAGTCTCAGTTGGTAGAGCGCTGCCTTCACACGGCAGAGGTCACTGGTTCGAGTCCAGTACCGCCCACCACTTTTCGCGGAGTGGTAGTTCAGTTGGTTAGAATACCGGCCTGTCACGCCGGGGGTCGCGGGTTCGAGTCCCGTCCACTCCGC
>RRZT011115574.1_pt1 | contig 13353 bp, 14 predicted proteins | sample 2165551 | NCBI WGS metagenome assembly RRZT01 (sample SAMN10456910, study PRJNA506462) | wastewater metagenome | biome: wastewater; feature: sludge; material: wastewater sludge; isolation source: wastewater sludge with Escherichia coli K12::gfp cells carrying plasmid... | place: USA: Moscow, Idaho... | reverse complement strand
TTTCCTTTGCTTCTTTCAAAAGCGACTTGTTCTGACAGTTTTAAAAGTCTATTTTCCATCTCCATTTAAATCTCCCCCTCAAAAGGAAATTTAAATCTGTATTTACGTTTTGTAAAAATCACTTATTGGGAGGACACTTTCAAGAAACGAATTATTAGAAAGCATTTGGAATATGACTGAACTTACAGATAAAAATATAATTGAAGTACAAATTAATCGTTTGAGGTCAAAATTAGACGAAGGGTTTGATAAAAAATTTATTAAAACGGTAAGAGGTGGTGGCTATATGTTTGATGATGGAATAGATTAATTTGAATAATAATTTGTTAAAAAACTTTTACGATGCAATGGGCAAATTCCAATATTTTGAATGATATTTAAGTGTTTTGGAGTACCATAGCCCTTATGCCCTGAAAAACCAAAAGAGGGATATAAAGTGTCTTGGTTAATCATGAAAGTATCACGGAAGACTTTTGCAATAATGCTTGAAAAACCTACACTAATAAATAATCCATCGGCTTGAGTCACTGTTGCTTGAATATTTTTTTCAAATTCTTTTGGTACTTTAATAAAATGTTTGCCATCCATTAAAATAATAGCCTGATTTAAATTAGGATAAATATTCGATTCTGATGACGATTTAAAAAAATAATAAAGATTTGTTAAAGCCCTAGCAATAGCAAGTTGTAATGCATTCCAAATATTAAATTCATCAACTTCTTGTGAAGATGCTTCTCCTAAAGAAAAATAAATACATTCAAAGTCATTTAAATGATCCGAATTTTTTTTATTTATAAATAAATCAGATTTATAATGCAATTTGGTATTTGAAGGAACAAGATGATTTAAATTGTTTGGATTTAATTTTGAGAAAGGGATACTAGATAAATTATAATCATAGTCATTTAGGATAAGATCAAAGCATTGAGTTCTTTTTTTTTCGGAGAGTTTTTTACTATCATCGATATACGAAACCCATTTTTGACTTTTGGTTTTAAAGCTTGGATCATAACCTTTAAGTGTCCAAAGACTAACACAACTTAACACAGGGCCTGCAACACAACCTCTGCCTACTTCATCAATAGATATAATCAAAGGAACATTGGTTTTTAACTTTTGTTCCTTTGCAATGGTATCTAAAAGAAATTGCTCATTCTGAAAGATATTTGTTTTTAAGTTCATTTAAAATGAACTTTATTGAAGAGCGTTAATTTGATTTAAAATAACTTGTTTAGGTTGATTTCCAACAAGTTCAGCTACTTTTTGTCCATCTTTAACAAAAGCTAAGAATGGAATATTACGAATGTTAAAGCTTGCAGCAAGTTGAGGATTGTCTTCCACATTTACTTTACAAACTTTGATTTTTCCAGTTTGCTCTTTTGCTATTTGTTCAAGAACAGGTTCTAAAGATTTACATGGTCCGCACCAATCTGCCCAAAAATCAACTAAAACAGGAATTTTGCTTTCTAAAACTTCAGTCTGAAAGTTATGATCTGTAATTTTAAATACTAAATCTGACATGAGTTACCCTTTCATAAATAAAAATGTGAGTTCTCATGCTTAAGAGAATCTCAACCAAGCTATAAGATGTATCGGGTAGGTGCATCGGTCAAGAGGTTCTTCTTGATTAATCTACCTCAATGTTCCTATGCTCAACCGTAACTAATGGAAAACTCTCCCTAAAGATTCTAGCAAGTTCTTCTGCAATGGCGACACTTCTGTGTTTGCCTCCTGTGCAGCCTATCCCTATTGAAAAATAATGTTTTCCTTCTTCAAGGTATAGGGGGTAGAAAAATTCAATTAAATCAATAACTTTTTTGATAAAAAGAGAAACATTGGGGTCACTAAAAACATAATCTTTAACGTGCTGGGTAAGGCCCGTCAGTTCTTTTAAATGTGGCTCATAATGGGGATTTTTAAAACAACGTACGTCAAATAGGGTGTCAAGATCGGATGGTGTGCCGTGTTTGAATCCAAAGGAAGTGATATTTAATAAAAAATGACTGTTTGAATCGGATATAGAAAAATGTTTATGAATAAATCTTTTCAAATATTGAGTTGGCATATTTGATGTATCTAGAGAGCGATGCGCTAAATTTTTGATAGGCTCTAAGGTATTTTCATCTATTTTGATGATATCCTGTAAACTAGATAATGGGTGCAAAACGCTTAATGGATGTTGCCTTCTTGTTTCTCTAAATCTCCTTAAAATAACCTCATTAGATGCTTTAATATAAATTATTTGTAAATTACATGACTTCATTAATCCAGGGTAGATACTTTCAAAGGTAACAGGATTATCGGGATCTCTTGAGTCTAGAGCAAGTGCAATATGGGTTGCTTTCAAATTATTAGATTCAATTGAGTCTGCAAAAGATTTTAATAAAACGGCTGGTAAATTATCAATGCAATAGTAACCTAAATCTTCTAGGGCATGTATTGCAATTGTTTTTCCTGACCCCGCAAGTCCAGATACAATAATTACATTTTTTTTATTTGTGATACTATTTTCAGTGGATTTATTCATGAATTCTCCAAATATAATAATATTTCTTGTAAATTATTTGCAGATGAAATTCTTTTTCGTAAGGTTTCTATTCGCATTGATCTGCAAATATTTGCCATAATATTTAATTTTGAAATTTTTGGGGTTTTTGGATATTTTGGAGATAAAATAACAAAAAATAACTTTGTTGGTTCATGGTCAAAAGAGTCAAATTCTACTCCCTTTTTGGAAAGAAACAAAAAGAGCTCTGTTTCGTTAATTTTTGAAATATATGTATGCGGTATCGCAATGCCAAATTCAATTCCTGTGCTTGCTTTTGTCTCTCGCTCTTTTAAACCAGTAAAGATTTCAACTTTATCATGATTTTTTTTTGAAACTGAAATTTTTTCAGCGATTTCTTTTAATATGTCTTCTTTTGAATCAGATTCAAGAAATAAGTTAGTTGACTGGTTTTTAATTAAATTGCGGATGATTTGGATTGTCATTTTATTTGGCCGCTTTTAGAAAAGTAACGTTTTATGGTAAAAGTTTATTTACCTGTATTCTAATAGGTAAAAAAAAACTTTCTGTCAATCATTACTATATCATTCTCGTTCCAGGAGAAAAAGAAGATCAAAAAAAGAGGTAGATAATTCATATCTACCTCTCTCTTTGCAAGTAAGAAGTTACTTTAACTTACTTTACGAATACGGTCTTCAAAGTTTGAAATATAGTGAGACTCATATTTATCAAATATATTTTCATCATTTTTAGCAAAACGTTTATTTCTTCTTAAATTAATTACATTATAATCGGAATCATTATTTACAGAAGAAAACTCTATTCTTTTGTGAATACGACGTTTTACATTTTTTCGAAGAGCAGATTCAAGTTTATTTACTGCTTTGTCAACGGAATGAGCTACATCATTTGCACTTGCATTTACGCAAATATTTATTTTACCTGAGTTAACAGCAAGTTTAACATGATGTTCAATACCATCTAAACTGAAAAAAGCTTTGACAATAGAAGAATTAGTTGAAAATTTTTCTACACATTCACTAATTTTATTTTCTATAAGCTCACGTACTTGCTTAGATTTAGGGAAATTAATAAATTGTACTTCTACTTGCATGTAGCCTCCTAAGAAAGGTAACAGAACTAAAGCAAATCAAAAGCTTTCATTTGTAATAAAAGAAACAAATGAAACTAAATATTGTATAATAATATACAATATTTAACTAAAAATACCATCAATTGGCTAAAGAGTCAACTTGAATTAGGTAAATCGTTAGAACCTTTGTATTCTTTTTGATGAGGACATTATGCCTAGTGATTCTCTATATTTAGCAACTGTTCTGCGGGCTATTTTAATCCCTTTATTTGATTCAATTTTTTCTGAAATTTCTTGATCAGATAATGGATTTTCTTTGTCTTCAGTTTTAATGATTTCTGCCACAAATTGTTTTATAGACTCATTTGCAAGCTCTTTTCCTGAATTATTTTCTACAGCAGTATTAAAGAAATACCTTAATTCAAATATACCTCTTGGTGAATAAAGATACTTGTCTGCAGTGGCTCTTGAAATTGTGCTTTCATGTAAATCGAGTTCTTGTGCAACAATTTTTAGAGTTAAAGGATTTAAGTGTTCTACACCATTTTCAAAAAAATTCTCTTGGTGTTTAATGATAGATTCAACAACTTTTATAATTGTTTTATCTCTATCTTTCAATGACTTTACAAGCCATTTTGCAGATTTAATATTTTCATTGATATATTTAAAAGTTTCTTTAGAATGAATTTCATTCAAATTGCTTTTAATGCTTTTGATTAAATTTGAATATTTTTTTGATAATTTTAGTCTTGGTAAACCATTTTCATTTGTACTGCATATCCATTGACCATCTCTTTTAAAAACATAGACATCAGGGATTATAATTTGATTTGACTGCTGTCCAAATTGTCTTGCTGGTCTAGGATCGAAATTTGATTTAATAAAACGAAAAGCATTTTTTATTTCTTCTACAGATGTTTTTTCTAATTTTGCTACTTTTATAAAGTTTTGTTTTTGAAAATCTAACCAATATTCTGTTAAAAGTTTTTCAATATACTTAGGTTTTTTCTTTAATTTATTGAATTGCAATAATAAGCATTCTTGAATGCTACTTGCTCCAATCCCAGTAGGTTCACATTTTTGAATGGTTTCTATTGCAAATTTTACATCATCATAATGAATATCATGATTTTCTGAAATGGTTTTTATATCTGTATTTAAAAACCCAGTATCGTCTATATATTGTAAAATAGTATTAATACATTCTTTTTCATAGGAGCTAAGTCTCATTACTGCGATTTGATTTTCTATATGAGAATGTATAGAGCTAATTGAAGAAGTATCTGCATATTCTCTTTTTTGATCATTTGAAGATATTTCTTCATTGCTTTTTATGTCATTGTATCTTTCCGTATAATCATTTTGGTTATAAGAATTTTGAAGGGCTCTTTTTAATTCTTCATAATGCAGCTGATTATTTTCTTCTTGTTTTGCAACACCAACAAGGCAAGGGTTTTTTTCAAGCTCATCTATTATCAACTTTTCTAGTTCAAAACGACCTAGGGTTAATATAGTAATGGAATGTTTTAGCTCAGCTGAAAGCGATATCTTTTGGGTTGTTTTCAGTCCTTGCTTTATTTCCAAAGCCATTCAAAGTTTCTCCAAGCTATCTTATTAAATGTAAAACGGTTTCTGGGATTTGATTCGCTTGCGCTAATACAGAGGTCCCTGCGGTAACAAGTATTTTACTTTGCGCAAATTTCGCTGATTCAGCTCCATAGTCTGCATCCCGAATTCTCGATTGAGCAGCACTTAAATTCTCACTACCAATATCAATGGAGGTGATAGTTGAGTTCAATCTGCTTTGCAATGCTCCAAGAGCTGCTCTTGTTTTGGTCACTTTTAGCATAGAATCATCAAGTGCTGAAAATATATCTTCCGTTTGACCACCTCCAAGCTCTCTGCCATTTTCTCCTTCAATACTCAATTCAGAAAGTGTTGTGAGAGAATCATTTAGCTCAGTTAAATCATCAAATTTAAGAGTGATAATTTCATTATCTTCATTTGTTTCACCATCTGATTTTCTAAAATTTACTCCAACTTGAATATTAATATCTGTTTGTTCATCAGGAGACAGTAATTTTCTTCCATTAAATTCTGTTTGATCTTTTATACGATTCACTTCTTTTCCAAGCTCTTGAAATTCTTTATTCAAAAACGATCTTTCTGTTTCCCCAACGGTATCGCTAGCCGCTTGTGTTGTCAGTTCTCTCATTCTAATTACTATATTATTTAATTCACTTAAACCACCTTCTCCGGTTTGTAAAAATGAAATACCATCAGAAGCATTTCGTTTTGCCTGAGCAAAGCTTCTAATTTTTGCTCTCATTGTTTCTGAAATAGCAAGACCAGCAGCGTCATCTGATGATTTATTAATTCTTAGTCCAGAAGATAATCTTTGCAAACTATCTGTTAATTCTGTTTGACTTTCACTTAGCTGTCTTTGAGCCATTAAACTATCAATATTAGATTTAATTCTAATTCCCATAAAGTAATTCCTTAAAAATATTTTTTAACGTAACAATGATAAAGCCATTTCTGGTCGTTGATTCGCTTGTGCTAGAATGGCAAGTCCACCTTGAGATAAAATTCTACTTTGTGATAATTTTGCAGTTTCTTCCGCAAAATCTGTGTCACGAATGCGGCTATTTGCAGCCATCATATTTTCAGTGTTTATGGAAATATTGCTTATTGCTGAATTTAATCTTGATTGTGTTGCACCAAGAGTTGCTCTTGTAGATGCAATCATATTTAAACTTTCGTCAATTGTATTTAAATTTGAGGCAATTTGTTCTCTATCTTCTCCAGCAAGAGAGGTGTCTTTTAAACCTAATGTTTCTGAATTAATTCCTGTAGATTCTTCACTAAATTGTAAAGTTAAAATATCATTTTCTGTTCCGTTATATCCAACTTGTAACGTTATTGGACTTTCGGAAGTTTGACCTGTTAATAATTTTCGACCATTAAATTCTGTTGTTTCAGAAATGCGATCAATTTCTTGTGTTAATTGTTGATACTCTTTATCAATATATTGACGTTCTTGAGCTCCAACAGTATCACTAGCAGATTGCATTGTTAATTCACGCATTCTAATTAGAATATTTGTTGTTTCGTTAAGACCGCCTTCTGCTACTTGAACTAAAGAAACACCATCATTAGCATTTCTTTTAGCTTGCATTAAGCTTCTTGTTTTTGCTCTTAATCCTTCAGAAATAGCAAGACCTGCAGCATCATCTGCTGACTTATTAATTCTTAGTCCAGAAGATAATTTTTCCATGCTTGAGGTTAAATCTGAATTATTATTTGATAAAAACCTTTGGGCTGTAAGAGATTCTACGTTGGTTTTTATGCGAAGACCCATAACTTTTTCCTCCTTGATAGCCTGATTGCCGCATAAGTGGAATGCGGGGCTGTTCGCAGTACCAACCTTGATACTTTGCGAACTTATGAGTCATTCACCTATGTTCCATGGTGTTTCCGTGACCCATGTTTTTCTTATCGAGGAAATAAATTGGTAAATTAGAAAAAATTATGGAATATCTAAAAATAATTAAATAGTGTAGAAAAATCAAATAATTGTATAAATTTGATTTTTTATCTATTTTTTGGGTTGTTTGTTACTTTTAGAGCGAAATTATTGAGATTTAGAAAGAACCATTTTTACAATAACTTACAAAAATCTTGCAATTTTCTTGACTTTTGGGGTGACTTCTGGTTCTCTTTCATAGGTTATAAATTGTTTTTTTTACATAAAAACTAGGGGTATCGTAATGAATCGTCTTGACTCGATTAGTTTTGGCAAAATTGTGCAAATTAGAGAGCAGCTGTTAAAGCTGCAAGCAACAGGAAAAAAGGTTTATCGCCTAGAGTCAGGTGATCCAAGTTTTTCAATTGCACCGCACATTACTGCTGCAATAGAAAAAGCACTTCATGATGGAAAAACTCATTATATTCCTAATAATGGAATACCAGAACTCTTAAAAGCTCTTTCCCAAAAACTTTATAATCAAAATAAAATTAAAGTAACAGAAAATGATATTTTTGTGACAAATGGAGCTATGCATGCTTTATATGTTGTTTTTCAATGCATGTTAGAGCAAGGTGATGAAGTTATTGTTCCTGAACCACTATGGACGGAAATTGGAGAAAATATTCGTTTAGCAGGTGGTGTTACGGTATCTGTTCCTTTAACAAGACAAAATAATTATCAATATTCCTACGAAGATATTGTTAAAAAAATTACATCACGCACGAAAGCAATCTTTGTCAACTCACCTCAAAATCCATCAGGAGCAATTGTTCCAAAAGAAGAACTACAACGCATTGCAAATTTAGCTGCAGAACGTGGTCTATGGCTAGTTTGTGATGAGGCATATGAAGATCTTGTATATGAAGGAGAGCATTATTCTCCTGCAAGTGGTTTAGAAGGATATGACAAAGCTGTTTCTTTATATTCATTTTCTAAGTCACATGCGATGAGTGGCTTAAGAGTTGGTTATATTGTAACAACAAATAAATCTTTAAAAGAACGAATTCCTAAGTTGTTACGTTGTACTGTAAATGGAATTAATAGTATTGCACAATGGGGCGCATTAGCTGCTGTAACAGGACCTCGTGAGCATTTAAATTACATGTTATCTGAGTATCGAGTTCGCCGTGAAATTATTTTTAATGCCGCTTCTGAAATTCCTGGAATTATTCCTTTCAAACCTCAGGGCGCATTTTACTTATGGTGTGAAGTAGAACCTCAATTACTACAAAAATTGCAAATTAAATCTGTTTCTCAACTATCTGACTTTTTAGCAGAGCGTGGCATTGGAAGTGCTCCTGGTGATAGTTTTGGAATTAGTTGTGCAAATGCAATTCGTTTTGCTTTTAGCTGTAGTACTCAACAAGTGACTGAGGGTTCGAAAGCTTTAAAAGAAATTTTAATGCAAGATAAATAATTAAAATTTCTTATTAACACTTTTCTTTAATAATCTTAGATCCTACCTATTAAATCATTGAAGCAATGTTATTTTTATATTTATTGTAATTTTAGCAATGCTTCTAAATAATTTTAATTTTGTAAATAAAATTTCTATTAAATGATCTCATTTTATTTAAATCCATATATAAATATTTATTTTAAAAATAGATTTTTTTTTGAGAAGAACAGTTAATTATTAATCTTCTAATTTTTATCTTATTTTTTACCATGGATAATAAATTTTTATAATTATTAAATAAATTAAAAAAAATTTATTTATTGACTTTAAAAAAAATAAATAATAATTTTTTAAATTATACAAACTTTATAAATATTTTGTTTGTATTTTATAAAATTAAATAATTTTAAATAATTTTTGCAATTAATTAAGGAGTATTTATGCAAAATAAGAATCCTATTTTTATAATATTATATTTAATCGTTTGTATTTTAAATTTATCTTTTTACACTTCCTCTTATTCAGCAATCATGCCAAAATTAAAGTCAAATGATCATTTTACTATTTTTTTGGATGTTACTATAGTTGATGTAGAATCTGGAAAGTTAAAACCGAACTCATGGGTTTTAATTAAAGATAATAAAATAATTAATATAGGCTCAAAGAATAATCTTGTCATTCCTAAAAAAGCTAAGTTAATCAACACAAAAGGGAAATATTTAATTCCTGGTTTATGGGATATGCATGTTCATATTTTAGATAATCAAAAAATAGCATTTCCAAGTTTCATAGCCAATGGAGTTGTTGGTGTTCGTGACATGTCAGCTTCATTTGAACAAATTGAAAAGTGGAAAAAAGAAGCTTCAAAAAGTATTTCTACTCCTAGAATATTTTATTCAGGACCAGCTCTCGATAATAAAATAAAATTACACTTTAGTATTAAAACAGAAGAAGAAGCTAGGCGTGCAGTAAGATCATTTCAAGAAAAAGGAGTTGATTTTATAAAACCATACTCACACATTGAAAAAAATATTTACTACGCTTTAGTTGATGAATGTAAAATAAGAAAAATCCCATTTGCAGGTCATATCCCGTCTGAAATTAGTCCTATAGAAGCTTCAAATTTAGGTCAAAGTAGCATTGAACATTTCACAGAATTTTTTATTGCAGCATCAAAATTAGAAGATGAAATTCGGGGCGATATATCTAAAACCAATAATATTGATGAACTTTTTTCCTTAGATTTAAAAGCAGCTAATAATATTGATTACGATAAAGAAAATAATATTATTAATACTTTTTCAAAAAATAAAACTTGGCAGACACCAACATTAGCTATACAAAAAGGCTCTTTTGTGACATCAATTGATGAAAGATCCAAATATATTCCAAAAAATATTAAAAAGTTCTGGGAAGAGGTTATTACTGAAAAAAAATCTTCTAAAAGTTCGCAAAAAATGAACGCTGAACTGTTTGATAAATATCTTATTCTTACTAATAAAATGAATAAAGCAAAAGTACCGTTATTAGCAGGTACAGACGCTAATTTATCAACTTTTGAACCACTTCCTAATGTTTTTTATGGCTTTAGTATTCATGATGAAATGGAACTATTTGTAAAAGCAGGGCTTAAGCCAATAGAAGCATTACAAACGGCAACAATAAATCCTGCTAAGTTTTTAGGAATAGAAAAAGATTATGGTAGTATTGAAATTGGTAAAACTGCTGATCTTGTTTTATTAACAGAAAATCCATTAATTCATATTGAAAATACAAAAAAAATAGATTCTGTTATGATAAATGGAATCCTATTTAATAAAAATGATATAGAAAAAATATTAAAACAACTGCAAAATCAATAAATATGATCTATTTATTAGGGTAACAATATTTTTCTCCAAATGTTGTTACCCTCTATGCAAATCATAAAAGCAAAATTATTTTTGCTTTTATCTTAAAGCTTAGCAATACTTCTGATCCACTTAAATTTAGCTTTCTGGCTTGAACTCGTTCTACACATATAAAATATTTTATGAATAAATATAAATGTTTGCCTATTTTGTTAAATTCAGTATTTTATGAGGATATCAAAAAGGAGAGTGGAATGACTTTTGAAAATGAATATGAGTGGACCGTGATTGGAGCTGGACCTGCCGGAATTGCTGCTGTTGGTAAACTTATAGACAATCATATTGATCCTAAAAAAATCCTTTGGATTGATCCTGAATTTAAAGTCGGAGATTTTGGTAAAAAATGGAATAAAGTACCAAGCAATACAAAAGTAAGTTTATTTATTAATTTTTTAAATTCTTGTAACTCATTTGAATTTTTAAAATCACATGAGTTATTTGATATTCAAAAAATTTCAGCGGATGAGACTTGTGAACTTGATCTTATGGTGAAGCCTTTGCAGTGGGTTACAAATATTTTAATGTCTAAAGTTGTTTCGAATTTTGATAGTGTTAGCAGTTTAAAAATGAAAAATCGTTATTGGTTGGTTGAATTTTCTAATCAGAATCCAATTATTTCAAAAAATGTAGTAATGGCCATTGGCGCTGAAGAAAAAACGCTTTCCATTCCAGAATTAAAAACAATTCCTTTAGAAATTGCATTAAATAAACAAAAATTAAAAGAATATTGTCACTCTGATGATATTATATCTGTTTTTGGTTCATCCCATTCTGCAATTTTAGTAATACGGAATATACTTGAAAATTGCCCAAAAACAAAAATTTTTAATTTTTATAAGTCACCCCTTTGTTATGCTTTAAATTGTGGAAATGCAACTTTAAATGACAATACGGGTTTAAAAGGAACAACGGCGCAGTGGGCTAAAGAAAATTTACATGGAAGTTTACCTGAAAACTTAAATCGTTTCCTTGCAAATGAAGATAATTTAAAAAATGAATTATACAAATGTAATCATGCCGTATATGCAATTGGATTTCAACGAAGAAAAATCATTATAGAAGGCTTTTCTGAGTTTGAATACAATTCAAAAACAGGAATTATTGCCCCCGGTTTATTTGGTTTTGGAATCGCTTTTCCTGAGCTAAAATGTGATTCCTTTGGAAATGAAGAATATCGAGTCGGATTATGGAAGTTTATGAATTATATTAATAATGTTTTGCCAATATGGTTACGTTATTCAATATAATTTTTAAATAAATGATATTGAAAAATTTTTGTTTACAAAATTCGTATTTACTTGTCTTTAGAATCTTTTCCCAAGTTGAATGAACTTATTCTCTACTCAATATGAATAATAAAGTTCAACTTATATTTTTAAAAATAATTTAGCAAAATTGTATCTTATATTTTATAAATCATTCTTTATTTTTTTTATTCTATTACTTTAATAACTCGAAAATAAAAATTCTATTAAATGAATTTGCTCTAAATATAAATACTTTTACATAAAATAAATACAGATTTAAATTTTATTTTAAAAGTGAAATTTAAATTGAATTAAAAATATTTTGTAGAGAAAATTTAAAAAAGATAACGGAAATTTTTTTTAAATGACATCACTTTCAATATATATAAATATTTTTTTTATTATCTTCCTGTATTATATGATTGTGAAATTGAGTGATTGATGGAATATTATTTTAATTAAAGAGCCTTTTTTTGGTATATCATCCGTTACGTTATCTATGTTGTATGGCAAGTTATCGCAAGAAAACAAGAATGATGCCCTTGGATTTAAATTAGTAAATAGTACCCAATTGAAATTGTTTAAAAATGCAGCAAGTACTCTGCAACCTTTTGTTTGTTACCTTGAATAAGAAGTTGCAAAATCCCCAAAACAATTTGAAAAAAAAATTATAAATTGTAAGATAATTAATAAAGTGATTGTACTATGTTGAGGGGAGATCCGTAGCAAACTTTTAAAGAAGTTCAGGAAGCGACTGAATAAATACTTAAACAACATCATAGAACAGAATCATAATATGAAAAAACCATCTAGGTATAGGATGGTTTTAAGAAATTGGGTTTAGCTAAAGCTACATTATGTGGCATGGGGTTTCATTACATGCTCAGAAAAGTTCGATTTAAATTTAAAAGCCATCTGATTAAAGTAACATCATTAACGTTACTTTTTTTACTTTGTGACACTAAATTATTAAATGGAGAATAAATGACAAATATAATTAATAAACTATTACCAATATTTAAAAGTGTATTTGATGATGACAATTTGATATTAACATCTTCAACTACTGCTAATGATATTGATGGTTGGGATAGTTTAGCGCATATTAGATTGATTGTTGCAATTGAAAAATTTTTTAACCTGAGATTTTCTACCTCTGAAATATCTAATTTAGAGAATGTCGGTCAAATGGCTAATTTAATATTACAAAAGTTGCCAAATGAATAATATAAGACTTTGGGATAAATATTTAGACGACTTGCATATTGAATGGTCATTTTCTTTTTCTATGGAAGATATGCAATCATTTGCAAAATTAAGTGGAGACTTTAATCCAATTCATACAAACTTAGAATTTGTAAAATCAAAAGGGTTTCAAGCTCCTTTAGTTCATGGGTTACTTTTATCAAGTCAAATTTCACGTTTAATTGGTCAGGAATTACCTGATAAAAACGCTATATTAGTTGCTATAAAAGTAGACTTTGTTTTGCCTTGCTTCTCAGATGATAAATTAATTTTTGGAGCAGATTTAATTAGGGTGTGTTCTCAAATATTGAAGAAGACTTGATTTTTGGCATGTTTCCCGCAAAAGTTGGATTACCACATCTAACGAAAGCGAGAAAACATGTTGAGGACAATGATAACAGATCAAATATGGTCGAGGCTAGCA
>RRZT010046077.1_pt1 | contig 13357 bp, 14 predicted proteins | sample 2165551 | NCBI WGS metagenome assembly RRZT01 (sample SAMN10456910, study PRJNA506462) | wastewater metagenome | biome: wastewater; feature: sludge; material: wastewater sludge; isolation source: wastewater sludge with Escherichia coli K12::gfp cells carrying plasmid... | place: USA: Moscow, Idaho... | reverse complement strand
GCCCTGGTCTCCACCGTCACGGACCTCGGCATGCCCGGCACCGCCACGGCGGCGCCCGGCGACGGGATGGCCGACGCCGACAAGACGGTCTGGTCCGCCTGCGTCATCAACTGCGGATCCCGCTGCCCGCTGCGGCTCCAGGTCAAGGACGGCACCATCGTCCGCGTCCTCCCCGACAACACCGGCGACGACACCCTCCTGAACCGGAACATCAAGGCCTGCGTCCGCGGGCGCAACATGCGCCAGCGCGTCTACAACCCGGACCGGATCAAGAAGCCACTCAAGCGCGTGGACGGTGCGAAGCGCACCGAGGGCCGGTTCGAGGAGATCAGCTGGGACGAGGCCCTCGACCTGATGGCCGAGAAGATCAGGTACACCTATGACACGTACGGCCCCGAGGCGATCTACAAGAACTACGGTTCCGGCGTCTGGAACGCGCACATCGGCTACTCGGGCGGCTGGGCTCGCCTCTTCAACCTCCTGGGTGGCTACCTGGGCTACTACGGCAACTACTCCTACCTCCAGGTGTCGCAGTGCACCCGCTACTTCTACGGCACCCCCGACGAGCAGCCGTCGAACTCGATCGAGGATTCGATCGAGAACTCGAAGCTGCTGGTGCTGTGGGGCAACAACCCGCAGGAGACGCGGATGTCGGGTGGCGGCATCACCTTCACCACCGCGATGGCGAAGAAGAAGGGCCTGAAGATCATCGTCGTCGACCCGCGCTACTCGGACTCGGCGTCCGTGCTGGCCGACGAGTGGATCGCGCTGCGGCCCGGCACCGACACGGCGCTGATCGCCGCCATGGTGCACGTGATGTTGCAGGAGAACCTGCACGACCAGGCGTTCCTCGACGCCTACTGCGTCGGCTTCGACGAGGAGCACCTGCCCGCGGGGGCACCGAAGAACGCGTCCTACCGGTCCTACGTCGAGGGCAAGGGACCCGACGGCGTGGAGAAGACCCCGGAATGGGCGGCGGAGATCACGGGCGTTCCCGCCAACCAGATCCGCAAGTTCGCGCGGGAGGTCGCGCTGGCGAAGCCGGCCAACATCACCCAGGGCTGGGGGCCGCAGCGCCACGCGCACGGCGAGAACCAGGCCAACGCCATCTACCTCCTCGCCTGCGTGACCGGCAACGTCGGCATCCCCGGCGGCGGCACCGGCGGCCGCGACGGCTACTACTGGCCGGTCACCCAGTGGCTCGACGACGGAGCCAACCCCGTCCAGACGCAGATCTCCTGCTACACGTGGACCGATGCCATCGAGCGCGGCCCGGAGATGACGGCGCTCGCCGACGGCGTGCGCGGCCGCGACAGGCTGGAGACGGGCATCAAGTTCATGGTGTTCTACGGCTCGGCGATGGGATCGTCGCAGCACGGCGACATCAACCGCACGCGGCAGATCCTCGACGACGAGTCCAAGTGCGAGTTCATCGTCGGTATGGACAACCAGATGACGTCGACGATGAAGCTGTGCGACCTCGTCCTCCCCGACACGACGACGTCGGAGCGCTGGGACCTCGTGCCGTCGGAGTACACCGGCGACATGGCCTACGAGATCATGTGCGAGCAGGCCATCGCGCCGCTCTACGAGTCGCGCACCGCGATCGACGTGACCACCGCGCTGGCCGAGCGCCTCGGCGTGGCCGCCGAGTTCGGGGGAGGCAAGAAGACCACCGAGGACTGGGCGCGGGAGCTCCAGGCCAAGAACAGGGAGGCGAACCCCCACCTGCCGGAGTTCGAGGCGCTGCGCGAGATGGGCGTCTACCGGTACCTCGACCCGAACGGGCTCTACGTCGGGCTCAAGGCGTTCCGTGAGGACCCCGAGGCGAACCCGCTCGGCACGCCGTCGGGCAAGATCGAGATCTACTCGTCCCAGCTCGCCGAGCTGGCCGCCACGTGGGAGTTCCCGAACCCGTTGCCCGGCGACGAGATCACGCCGATCCCGGTGCACGTCGCCACCTGGGAGAGCGCCGAGGAGGCGCGGACCAACGAGACGTACCCGCTGCAGTGCATCAGCCATCACTACAAGGGGCGCACGCACTCCACCTACGGCAACCTCTCCAACAATCTCGAGGCGCACCCGCAGAAGATCTGGATCAACACGCGCGACGCCGCCGCCCGCGGCATCGCCAACGACGACGTCGTCAAGGTTTTCAACGACCGCGGCACGATCCAGTGCCAGGCGCTGGTCACCCCGCGCATCGTCCCCGGCGCGATCTCCGTGCCGCAGGGCGCCTGGGTCAAGTTCGACGAGGCCGGCGTCGACCACGGCGGCGCCGCCAACGTCCTCACGTCGCTGCACACCACGCCGCTGGCCAAGGGCAACGGCCAGCACACCAGTCTCGTCCAGGTCGCGAAGGCATAGGGAATCAGATCATGAGCGAACCGCAGATCACGGCGGGGGCCGGCTACGGCTTCCACTTCGACCAGAGCCTGTGCAACGGCTGCAAGGCGTGCCAGATCGCGTGCAAGGACAAGCACGACCTGCCGATCGGCGTGAACTGGCGCCGCGTCGTCGAGTACACGGGCGGCACCTGGCAGACCGACGGCAACACCTTCAGCCCGAACGTCTTCTCGTACTACACCTCGATCTCGTGCAACCACTGCGAGAACCCGGTGTGCATGCAGGTCTGCCCGACGACGGCGATGACGCAGCGCGACGACGGCACGATCTACGTCGACGACTCCAAGTGCGTCGGCTGCCGCTACTGCGAGTGGGCCTGCCCCTACTCCGCGCCGCAGTTCAACGCGGCGACCGGCCACATGTCCAAGTGCGACCTCTGCTACGACTACCGCGAGACCGGCCAGGAGCCGGCCTGCGTGTCGGCCTGTCCCTCGCGCGCGCTGAGCTTCGGCCCCATCGACGAGCTTCGGGCCTCCTTCGGCGGGACGGACGCCGTCGCCCCGCTGCCCGACCCGAGCGTCACCAAGCCCCACCTTGTCATCACCCCGCACCGCGACGCTCAGCCCTGGGACGGCGGCACGGGCCAGATCGCGAATCCCAAGGAGATCTGATGAACACGCACGAGTTGCCGATGATCCTCTTCACGGTCATCGCCCAGTTGAGCGTGGGCACGTTCATCGCCGTGGGGGTCATGGACCTGCTGCTCTCGCACCGCAACGACGCCCGCACCGTGCGGCGGGTCACCGAGCCGGTGCTCTACGCGATCGGGCCGGCGCTGGTGCTCGGCCTGCTGATCTCGATGCTGCACATGAACGACGTCACCAACGTGTTCAACGTGGTCCGGCACTGGGACTCGTCGTGGCTGTCGCGGGAGATCCTCTTCGGCATCGGCTTCGCGGGTCTCGGGTTCCTGTTCGCGGCGATGTCGTGGTTCCGGGTCGGCAGCGACGCGCTGCGCCGCGTCGTCGGGCTGTTGACGGCGCTGGTCGGGCTCGGGCTCGTCGGCTCGATGTCGATGATCTACTACTCGCTGGTCACGGTTCCCGCGTGGAACACGCCCGTCGTGCCGTTCCACTTCTTCATGACGACGATCATCCTCGGCGCGCTCGCCGCCGGCTGCGCGCTGATGGTCACGGTGATGGTGCGCAAGCGGAACGAGGAGCGGCTGCAGCCGGTCGTCGTCCCGTCCGGGCCGGGCGGGGGCGTCGCGGTGGCGACGAGGCCCACGACGAGGTCGGCCGTCTCGGCGCGGATCGCCGAGATCAACGCCCCGACGACGACGGAGGAGTGGAAGGCCATCACGCAGGTGATGCAGTGGATCGCGGTGGTCACCGCCGTCGGCGGCATCCTCGTGCTGATCTCCTACCCGCTGCACATCTCCGCGCTGGCCGCGGGTGACGCGACGGCGCAGGCCTCGGCGACGGTGTTCTCGGGCACGTTCTTCGTCGGCCGGATGCTGCTGTTGGCGCTCGCGACGGTGGTGCTCGCGCTGTTCGGCTACCGGCTTGCGGGGCAGACGCTGCGGGAGCGGCCGCAGCTGCTCGTGCTGCTGATCACGACGGCGTTCGTGCTGGCCACCATCGCGGAGATCATGGGCAGGTCGTTGCATTACGACTCGATGCTCCGCATCGGCATCTAGCGAAGCTAGACTCCGGCCCATGCAAGGGCTGCTGCGCTGGATCGCCGCCCACGACGTGCCCCGTCGGGTCGTCCTCCTGTGCGACGACACGCCGCTGCCCGACGCGGGGCGCGGGGACTTGGTGGTGCGGGTTCCCGGCTGCCTCAAGGACGCGTCGATCGGCCTGCCCGCGCAGCTGCTGGCGTGCGGGGTGCCGGAGGTGGTCGTCGTCGTATGCGGCGACAGCCCCGACGAGGTGCGCGCGACCGCCGACCTCTGGCGGCGCACCATCCTCTCCGGCATCGAGGTCGACGACGACCCGGCGCCGCGCGTGCGGTGGCGGAAGACGCCGGAGGTGCTGCGGCTGGGCGCCGCGCCCGTCTCGCGGCGCGGCCTCCTCGGGCTGCGCTCCCTCGAAGGGTTTCCGCTCGACCTCGACGCCGACGACACCGCCCGCACGCTGGCCGCGCTCGGCATCCTGCGCGACCGCGGCCAGGCCTCCCTCGAGGCGTCGGAGGAGAGCGCGGCGCGCGCCCTCGCCGTCGTCGGCTGCACCGCCTGCGGGGTGTGCGTCGAGGCCTGCCCGCACGACGCGCTGACCCTCGTGCACGACGGGCCCACCAGCGTGCTCGCGCACCTGAGCGACGCCTGCCGCGGCGAGCTGGACTGCCTGCGCCTGTGCCCCGTCGACGCGGTCGCCGACGGCGGCGCGATCCCGCTGGAGGCGCTGGCCCGCGAGCCCAGGCGGACCCTCGCCGTCGTCGCCACCACGACCTGCCCGCGGTGCTTCGCGCGCCACGATGCGGCCTCGGGCTCGCTCTGCGCCGCGTGCGCGTTCCGCGTGGACAACGCGTTCGGGTCGTCCTTGCCGCCCGGCGCGGTCGCGCGGCTCGCCGCTGCCAGGCCTCAGGGGGCAAACCCCGGGGGAGGGCGCGCGACCCCCGCGTGATAGCGTCGCCCGCATGTCAGATCATTCGAGCGACGCTCCCCGGAACCCGAAGGAAGCAGCGATGCAGGAGTGGGTGGGTCGGGTCGCGGTGGCCCTCGATCTTCCCGCCGAGCTCGCGCAGCGCCACGCGGACGAGCTGCTCGACATGGTGGGCAAGGTCGCGCACGGGCCGAGCAGGCCGGGGGCGCCGCTGACGGCGTTCCTCGTGGGGCTGTCGGCCGGCGCGGCGGACGACAAGGACGCGGCCATCGAGCGCGCGCTCGCCGTCGTCGCCTCCCTCGCCGATTCGACGGACGTCTAAGATGGGCGAGGCGCGAATCACCTCTGGGATCACCGACGTCGACGTCGACTGCGCGGCCCTCCGCGCCGCCGTCACCGACGACCGCGCGGGCGCCATCGTCACCTTCGAGGGCGCCGTGCGCAACCACGATCACGGCAAGGCGGTGACCGGCATCGAGTACGTCGGCCACCCGTCGGCCGCGGAGATCATGGGCCGGATCGTCGCCGACCTCGCGGCCCGGGAGGGCGTGCACGCCATCGCGGCGCAGCACCGCGTCGGGTACCTGGGCATCGGCGGGGTCGCGCTGTACGTCGCCGTCTCCGCCTCCCACAGGAGGCAGGCGTTCGACTGCGCGTCGGACCTGATCGAGCGCGTCAAGGCCGAGCTGCCCATCTGGAAGAAGCAGCACCTGGTCGACGGCTCCCACGAGTGGTCGCAATGCCCCTGAGCGCGGAGCAACAGGAGCGCTACGTCCGCAACGTCGACGTCGTCGGCATGGGCGTGGAGGGCCAGGAGCGGCTGCTGGCGTCGTCGGTGCTCGTCATCGGCGCGGGCGGGCTGGGGTCGGCGGCGCTGCCGTACCTGGCGGCGGCGGGCGTCGGCCGGATCGGGGTGGTCGACGGGGACGCCGTCGAGCTGAAGAACATGCAGCGCCAGGTGCTGCACACGGAGCTGGGACGCAACAAGGCGGAGTCGGCGGCCGAACGCCTGCGGCTGCTGAACACCGACGTGACGGTTGACGAGTACCCCGAGTACCTGACCGCGGAACGGGCGCGCGAGCTGTTCGTCCAGTACGACCTCGTCATGGACTGCACGGACACCTACGGGGCGAAGTATCTGCTCTCCGACGCCGCCGAGGCGGTCGGCGCGCGCCTGATCTGGGCCTCCGCCGTTGGGATGCAGGGCCAGTGTTCCGTGTTCGGCGTGCCGGACGCGCACGGCGACAAGCTGTACCTCCGCGACCTCTTCCCGGAGGAGCCCCAGGCGGGGGACTACCCGCTGGCGTTGGAGATCGGCGTGCTGGGCGCGATGGTCGGCCAGATCGGCGCCCTGGAGGCGACGGAGGCGATCAAGCTGCTTGCGGGCTTCGGCGAGCCGCTCGTCGGCCGCGTGATGGTGCTCGACGCCCTCCGAGGACGCTGGTCCGTGCTGCCGCTGAGAAAGGGATGACATGCTGACTGTCGAGGAGTACCTGGACCGGGTCGTGGCGCTGGCGACCCCGCTGCCGTCCGAGCCCTGCCCCGTCGGGTCCGGGTTCGGGCGCGTGCTGGACGAGGACGTGGTGGCGCGCTTCGCCGTGCCGCCGTTCGACAACTCCGCCATGGACGGCTTCGCGGTCCGCGCCGCGGATGTGACCGCCGGCCCGACCCGGCTGAGGGTCGTCGGCGACATCCCCGCGGGCGCGGCGAGCGCGCCGACGGTGGGGGCGGGCGAGGCCGCGCGGATCATGACGGGCGCGCCGATGCCGCCCGGTGCGGACGCCGTCGTGATGGTCGAGGACACGGACCAGGAGCAGGGCGACGTGCCGCTGCCCGAGTCGGTCGCGGTGGTTCCCGTCGCGGCCGGGAAGAACGTGCGGCGCGCGGGCGAGGACGTGGCCGTCGGCGACCTCGTGCTGCGCGCGGGGGAGCGCTGGACCCCCGCCGCCGCGGGGGCCGCGTCGTCGATCGGGTACGCGACGGTGCGGCTGCGCCGTCGGCCCAAGGTCGCGGTGCTCGCGACCGGAACCGAGCTCGTCGCGCCCGGGGAGCCGATCGGCTTCGGCCAGATCCCCGACTCCAACTCCGTGCTCATCGCGGGCCTCGTGGAGAGGTTCGGCGGCGAGGTGGTCTGCGCGCGGGCCGTCTCCGACGACGTCGAAGACTTCCGCGCCGCGCTCGCCGAGGCAGCCGAGGCCGACGTCATCGTCACCTCCGGCGGCGTCTCCGTCGGCGCGTTCGAGGTGGTGCGCCAGGTCGTCGAGGGCGACATCGAGTTCGTGAAGGTCGCCATGCAGCCGGGCAAGCCGCAGGCGTGCGGGAGCCTCCCCACCGCGGACGGCCGCGAGCAGGCGCTGCTCGCGCTGCCCGGCAACCCCGTCAGCGTGTTCGTCTCCGCGTGGGCATACCTGCGCCCGCTGCTCGCCGCCTTCGAGGGCGCGGACTCGGCGTGGGCCTCCACCCGGGTCGTCGCCGCGGAGGGCTGGAAGACGCCGCCCGGGCGGCGCCAGTACGTCCCCGTCGTCCTGACCGCCGACGGCGTCCGCCCGGCCCACCGCCTGGGCTCGGGCTCGCACCTTGTCGCCTCGCTGCACTTGGCCGAGGCCCTCGCCGTCGTCCCCGCCGACGTCGAGGCAGTGGAGCCCGGCGACGTCCTCGACGTGTTTCTGGTTAGGTAGGTTCCGCTCCTTGAGCCGATCCCCGGTGCGAAGCGCCCGGATCGTGTCGAAAGGAACGGGCCGAGGGTACGAGGAGAGCCATGGAATTCACTCATCTGGACGCGCGCGGGCACGCCCGCATGGTCGACGTCACCGCGAAGCAGCCCACCGTCCGTACAGCGGGGGCGGAGGCGTTCGTGTCCTGCTCGGCCGACGTGGTCGCGGCGCTGCGTGAGGGCGCGGTCCCGAAGGGCGACGTCGTCGCCGTCGCGCGCATCGCGGGGATCGCCGCCGCGAAGAAGGTGCCCGACCTGCTGCCGCTGGCCCACGTCATCGGCGTGCACGGCGTTGTCATGGATGTGGAGATCGCCGACGGCGGCGTTCAGCTCCGCGCGGAGGTCAAGACCGCGGACCGCACGGGCGTCGAGATGGAGGCACTGACCGCCGTGACCGTCGCCGCGCTCGCGGTCGTCGACATGGTCAAGGGCGTGGACCGCAGCGCGGAGATCGTCTCCGCGCGCGTCACCTCCAAGTCTGGCGGTCGCTCCGGCGATTGGGTGAGATCACAATCTGACGGATAACTCCATCAAGATGCGATTCAAAGGCCCGTGAATGGGAGAATCCCGTTCTGACCGCACTTATCCGTCAGCGGTACGCGACGCGGGGCGGCTCAGGTCGTGATCCGCGCCGTCGAGCTGGTCGACGATGTGGGTCAGCACGGGGGCGAGCACGGCGAGGGCGTCTCGGGCGCCGCCGCGGGAGCCGGGCGCGTTGAAGACGAACGCCCGTGGGCCGCCGCGGTCGATGACGCCGGCGAGGCCGCGCGAGAGCGACGACAGCGGCGTGACGGCCAGGCCCGCGGCGCGGACCTGCTCCGCGATGCCGGGCACCTCATACGTCAGCAGCGGGCGCGTCGCCTCGACCGTCACGTCGCGCGGGCCGACCCCGGTTCCGCCTGTTGTCAGCACGATCCGCGCGCCGCCGTCGACGGCATCAGCGATCGCCTGGGCGATGAGCGGCGCGTCGTCGGGGAGCACGACGGGCGCGTCCACCTCGAAGCCGAGGTTCGCGAGCCCGTCACGGAGGACCACCCCCGAGCGGTCCTCGTAGATGTCGGCTGCTGCCCTGTCCGAGCAGGTGATCACGACGGCGCGGTACGACATGCCGCTCATGGTAGTGGCGCCCCTCATCCCGAGAAGCCCCACCCCGGCCTTTTCTCTGAATCACTCGTGAGAAAGGCCGTCGGGCAGGCGGTCGCTCAACCCGCTTGACGGCCCCTCCCGATCCACCTGTTCGGCCAGGACTACGGGTCTAGGGTAGGGAGCCATGAGCATCATCGACCGTTCGACGCATCGTGCGTGGCTTCTCGCTCACTTCGAGGATCTGTTGGATTTCGGCAGGCGGACGCCTGTCGAGGGCGGTGGGGCCGCGTGGCTGGACGACGACGGCGCGCCCATCGCGGAGGAGGGCGCGCAGACGTGGATCACGTGCCGCACCGTCCACACCTACAGCTTGGGCGCGCTGCTCGGGCTGCCCGGGGCTCGGCCGATCGCGCAGGCGGCCCTCGACGGGCTGACCGGCAGGATGCGGGACGTCGAGGGTTGGCACGGGCAGGTCGGCGGCGTGGTTCCCGAGCCCGCGGTCAAGGCCGCGTATCAGCACGCGTTCGTGGTGTTGGCCGCGAGCTCGGGCGTGCTGGCCGGGCTCGACGGCGCCGAGCAACTGCTCGCCGACGCCCTCCGGGTGATGGAGGAGCGGTTCTGGGACGAGGACCACGGCCTGGTCGTCGACACCTGGAACGCGGACTTCACCGAGCTCGAGGGCTACCGCGGGATCAACGCGAACATGCACACCGTCGAGGCGTTCCTCGCGGCGGCCGATGTGACGGGGGAGCGGTTGTGGCTGGAGAGGGCGGCGCGGATCGGCGCGTTCGCCGCTCGCGCCGCCGAGGCGAACCGGTGGCGGCTGCCGGAGCACTTCGACGCCGACTGGAACGCGCTGCTGGAGTTCAACGCGGACCGCCCGGCGGATCCGTTCAAGCCGTACGGCGCCACCGTCGGCCACGGGTTGGAGTGGGCGCGGCTGTTCCTGCACCTGGAGGCCGCGGGCGCGAAGGGCGCCGACTGGGCCGAGGCCGCCGTCGCCCTGTTTGACCGCGCGGTCGCCGACGGCTGGGACGACGAGCGCGGCGGGTTTGTCTACACCACGGACTGGGAGGGCACGCCCGTGGTCGCGGACCGGATGCACTGGGTGGTCGCCGAGGCGATCGGGGCCGCGGCGACGCTGTGGCGCCGCACGGGCGACGAGCGGTACGCCCGGCTCTACGAGAGGTATTGGGACTACGCGGCAGTCCACTTGATCGACCGCGAGTGCGGCTCGTGGCGGCACCAGTTGGACGGCGAGAACCGGCCCGCGGACTCGACCTGGCGCGGCAAGCCCGACCTGTACCACGCGGCGCAGGCGACGCTCATCCCGCAGCTCCCGCTGGCTCCGACCATGGCGTCGGCCATCGCCCGAGGGCTGCTGCCGAGCTGACGGCGCCCGGGCATCCCGCCCGTGACAACACGCAGACGTAGCCGGGTGCGCCGGAGGGCACCCCTTTTGCCTCAATCGATTTGTTTATTCCGCAACTACGGTTGGTAGGATCAAGTCATGACGCAAATACGGATTTCTGCCGCGGCGAGCCTCCTGGGGGTCAGCGACGACACGGTTCGTCGCTGGGTCGACGGCGGGCGGCTGCACGCCGTCGCCGACGAGGCCGGAAGGCAGGCCATCGACGGCGTCGAGCTCGCCGCCCTCGCGCAGGAGCTGGCCGACAAGGCGCTCGACCAGCTGGACGGCGGGACGGGCTCCCGCTCCGCCCGCAACCACCTGACGGGCCTGATCACCCGCGTGGTCTCCGACACGGTCATGAGCCAGGTCGAGCTGCAGTGCGGCCGCTACCGGATCGTCTCCCTCATCTCGACCGAGGCGGTGCAGGAGCTGGGCCTCGAGCCCGGCGTCGTCGCCACCGCGGTCATCAAGGCAACAAACGTCACCATCGAAAGGAACCGTGCATGAAGCGCTTCGCGCTCCTCGCCCTCACCGCCCCCCTGGCCCTGCTCGCCGCGTGCGGCGGGACAACCCAGCCCGCCGAGACCCCGGCCGCCCCCGCGCCGTCGGTCACCCAGACCACGGACGCCCCCGCCGCGCCGTCGACGTCGGACGCCATCGTGTTCGCCGCCGCGTCGCTGAACACGGTGTTCCCGGACATCGCCGACGCCAAGTACTCGTTCGACGGCTCCTCGGGCCTCGTCGACCAGCTGAAGGGCGGCGCCCCCGCCGACGTCTTCGCCTCCGCCGACAAGAAGAACATGGACGCTGCCGTCGAGGCCGGCCTCATGGACGGCGCCCCCGTCATGTTCGCCACCAACTACCTCGTCCTGGTCACCCCGGCCGACAACCCGGCAGGCATCACCGGCTTCGACGCCTCGCTGGAGGGCACCAAGCTCGTCATCTGCGCGCCCGACGTCCCGTGTGGCGCCGCGACCGTGAAGGCCGCCGAGGCGAACAGCCTCACGCTGACGCCCGTCTCCGAGGAGGCGAAGGTCACCGACGTGCTGGGCAAGGTCACCGCCGGTGAGACCGACGCGGGTCTCGTCTACGCCACCGACGCCACGGGCGCCGGCGACAAGGTGAAGGTCTTCGAGGTGCCCGGCGCCAAGGAGGACCCGAACACCTACTGGATCGGCAAGGTGAAGGGCGCCCCGACGCCGGACCAGGCCGACGCCTTCATCGCGGCCATCACCGGCGCGGAGGGTCAGGCGAAGCTCGCGGCGTTCGGCTTCGGCGCCCCTCAGTGACAACTGGCCTGAGCTACCCGAAGTGGGCGCTGGCGCCGATGGCGCTGGCGCTCACTTTGCTTGGCCTCCCCCTCGTCGGGTTGCTCGTCCGCGCCGACTGGGCGCGCCTGCCCGAGCTTCTGATGTCGGAGCGGTCCCTCGACGCGCTTCGGCTGAGCCTCTACACCTGCCTGATCTCGACCTTCTTCGTGCTGATCCTCGGCGTGCCGACGGCGCTGGTGCTCGCCCGCACGCGCGGCCGCTGGGCGTCGGCCGCCCGCACGCTTGTCACCGTGCCGATGGTGCTCCCGCCCGTGGTCGCGGGCCTCGCGCTGCTCACCACGCTGGGGCGCCGCGGGCTCGTCGGCCAGCACCTGTCCGCGCTGGGCATCGAGATCGGCTTCACGACGACCGCCGTCGTCATCGCGCAGACCTTCGTCGCGCTGCCCTTCCTCGTCGTCTCGCTCGAGGGCGCGCTGCGCTCCAGCGGCCAGGACTACGAGCGCGCCGCCACCTACCTCGGCGCCAGCCCCACCCGCACGCTGCTGACCGTCACCCTGCCGATGGCCGCGCCCGCGCTGGCCTCCGGCACCGCGTTGTCGTTCGCGCGCGCCCTGGGCGAGTTCGGCGCCACCTTGACGTTCGCGGGCTCGCTGCAGGGCACCACCCGCACCCTGCCGCTCGAGATCTACCTGTTGCGCGAGTCCGACTCCGACCTCGCGCTCGCGCTCTCAGTCGTCCTGCTGGCCGTCGCGGGTGTCGTCGTCTGGCTCGCCACCCACTTCCGCGCCTGGGGGAGCCATGGCTGAGGGCCTCCGCCTCGACGCCGGGGTCGCCGCCCGCGGCGTCCGCGTCGAGCTCGCCGTCGCCCCGGGCGAGATCCTCGCGCTGATCGGCCCCAACGGCGCGGGCAAGTCCACCTCCATCCAGCTCGTCGCCGGCGCGCTGCGCCCCGACGACGGGGAGGTCGCCATAGGCGCCGCGACCGTCGCCGACGCGCGCGGCTTCGTCCCCGCCAACCGGCGCCGGGTCGGTTATCTGGAGCAGCGCCCGCTGCTGTTCCCGCACCTCAGCGTGCTGGACAACGTCGCCTACGGGCCGCGCTCCCGCGGAGTCGGGAAGGTGGAGGCGCGGGCGCGGGCCGAGAGGGAACTCGCCGCGGTGGGGCTTGCGGGGTTCGAGAGGCGCAGGCCCCGCGAGCTGTCGGGCGGCCAGGCCCAGCGGGTGGCGCTGGCCCGCGCGCTCGCCTTCGACCCTGACGTCGTCCTCCTCGACGAGCCATTCGCCGCGCTCGACGCCAGCGCCACGCCCGAGCTGAGGCGCGTCCTGCGCGACCGGCTCCGCGGCATCACCACGCTGCTCGTCACGCACGACCCCCTCGACGTCCTCGTCCTCGCCGACCGCGTCGCCTACCTCGAGGCGGGCCGCGTGGCCGAGACCGGGGCCGTCGAGGACGTGTTCCAGCGCCCCGGGACGCCGTTCCTCGCCGACTTCGTCGGCCTCAACCTCCTCCACGGCACGGCCGACGACGGAGGGGCGGTCCGCCTCGACGGCGGGGCCGCGATCGCGGGCCTCGCCGAGTCGCCGCTGCCGCCCGGCCCCGCGCGCGCGGTCTTCCCGCCCGACGCGGTCAGCATCTTCCGCGCGGCCCCGCACGGCAGCCCGCGCAACGAGCTTCCCGCCGTCGTCGCCGGGGTGGAGGACCGCGGCCTCGTGCAGCGGGTCAGCCTGTTGGCCGGCGGCCAGCGGATCCACGCCGACGTCACGCCGTCGGCACTCCGCGAGTTGGCCCTGGCCGAGGGCGACGCGGTCGTCGCGGTGGTCAAGGCGACCCAGGTCGCGCTGCACCCGACCCGTTAGGGCGTCCGCAGCACCGCTACCGGGTCTCGGGTCGCGGCGAAAAGCGCCGGGGGAACGGCGCTGATCG
>RRZT010618725.1_pt1 | contig 13360 bp, 11 predicted proteins | sample 2165551 | NCBI WGS metagenome assembly RRZT01 (sample SAMN10456910, study PRJNA506462) | wastewater metagenome | biome: wastewater; feature: sludge; material: wastewater sludge; isolation source: wastewater sludge with Escherichia coli K12::gfp cells carrying plasmid... | place: USA: Moscow, Idaho... | reverse complement strand
CCTATGTGAGGCGTACACAGGATATAACCATCTGCACGATACGTGATTTTTTGCTATAGCTATACCATGCGTGTGACTTAACTTTTTAAGTCTCTCTATTCAATCAATTAGGTTGCTTACATTCATGTCGACACAGCATGTGATCTGGGATGATGCCCTGATCCAGAAATACAATTACAGCGGCCCGCGCTACACCTCCTATCCGACGGCACTGGAGTTTTCCGAATCGTTTGATTATCCGCAGTTTCTGCGTGCTGCCCAGCAATACCCGCAGCGCCCGTTGTCGCTGTATGTGCATATCCCGTTTTGTCACAAGCTTTGTTACTACTGTGCCTGTAACAAGATCGTGACCCGGCAGCGGCATAAGGCAGAGGAGTACCTTGGTTATCTGGAAAAAGAGATCCAACAGCAGGCGAAACTGTTTGCCGGCCGCACGGTGACGCAACTGCACTGGGGCGGTGGTACGCCAACCTATCTGTCGCATGAACAGATCGCCCGTCTGATGACCATGCTGAAAACCAACTTCAACTTTGCTGAGGAAGGCGAGTTCAGTATCGAGATCGATCCACGCGAGATCACGCTGGATACACTGGATGTGCTGAAACAGGTCGGCTTTAACCGCATCAGCCTCGGTGTGCAGGATTTTGATAAACGCGTGCAGGAAGTGGTGAATCGTGAACAGGATAATGACTTTATCCGTGCCATGATCCGCCATGCGAAAGAACTGGGCTTCCGTTCTACCAACCTCGATCTGATTTACGGTCTGCCGCTGCAAACGCGCGAAAGTTTCCGCCACACGCTGGAACAGATCGCCGAGTTACAACCGGATCGTCTGTCGGTGTTTAACTACGCGCATCTGCCGAGCCGGTTTGCCGGACAGCATAAGATCAAAGAAGAGTTGTTACCGTCACCGGCAGAAAAACTGGCGATGTTGCAGGAAACCATCGAATACCTGACTTCGCAGGGTTATCTGTATATCGGCATGGATCATTTTGCCAAACCGGACGACGAGCTGGCGCAGGCGCAACGTGCAGGTGTACTGCACCGCAACTTCCAGGGGTATACCACGCAGGGTGATTGTGATCTGCTGGGGTTAGGGGTGTCTGCCATCAGTATGCTGGGTGATGCCTATTCGCAGAACCAGAAAGAGTTGCAGGTGTATTACGAGCAGGTGACTCAGCTTGGCCATGCGCAGTGGAAGGGGTGTGCGCTGGAGCGGGACGATCTAATCCGCCGTGATGTGATCAAGCAGCTGATCTGTAATTTCACGCTGGATCCGCAGCAAATCGAAGCGATTTACGGCATCTCGTTTGCGGAGTATTTCGCCGAAGATCTGAAACTGCTGCAGCCGTTTGTGAATGATGGTCTGGTCGAGGTGGAGGGGCAGCGTCTGCGGGTGACCGCGACCGGGCGCTTGCTGATCCGCAATATCTGCATGTGTTTTGACGTCTATCTGCGCCAGAAAGCGCGTCAGCAGCAATTCTCCCGCGTGATTTGATGCGGTAACCGGAAAAGGGCATTCCTGCCCTTTTTTTGTGCCTGTTATTTCCCCGTAATCAGCCTTTCAGGTTTCCATTCGGAATAATGCTGCGTCATTACTATGATTGATAACGCATTATTCTGATTATTCCGGTTGGCATGTTATTTGTTTCTTTCAGATGCGCTATCTTTAGCGCGTTTCTCTGAATTTAAAGTAATAACAGGATCTGTAATGACGCTTAGTTTGTTTGATCTCTTCAAAATCGGTATCGGCCCCTCCAGTTCGCATACGGTCGGCCCGATGAAAGCCGGTTATCTGTTCAGTCAGTTATTACAGCAACTGGAGTTATTACATCATGTTGCACGGGTACAGGTTATTTTCTACGGCTCGCTGGCCGCTACCGGTAAAGGCCATGGTACGCCGCCGGCACTGTTGCTGGGCTTAGAAGGCGCACTGTCGGAATCGGTGGATCCGGACTGGATCACGCCCCGCTATCAGGCATTACAGGCCGGCGCTGAATTACAGCTGGCGGGTCAGCATACCATTGGATTTGATGAATCCCGTGATGTGTTATTGCGCTGGGAATGTCTGCCGCGGCATACCAACGGCATGCAGTTATTCGCGTTTGATGCAGCCGGAAACACGTTGCTGGCGAAAACCTATTACTCCGTAGGCGGTGGGTTTGTGGTGGATGATGACGAGGCAGATAACGCCGCATCAGTGGATGCTGTCAGTGTGCCGTATCCATTTACTTCTGCTGCCGAATTGATTGCTCTCTGCCATCAGCATCGGTTATCGGTTGCTGAGCTGATGCTGGCGAATGAGAAAGTCTGGCGTAACGAAACGGAGATTGCCGCCGGGATTGAGCAAATCTGGCACACCATGCAGTTGTGCGTACAACGCGGTATTCAGCAGCAGGGCATTTTACCCGGCGGCTTAAACGTTCGCCGTCGTGCCGCGCGCTTGCATGACAGCCTGCTAAAACAGCTCGGCTCTCCCGGCTGGAATGCGATGGAGTGGGTGAACCTGTATGCACTGGCGGTGAATGAAGAAAACGCGGCTGGTGGACGGGTAGTCACGGCACCAACCAACGGTGCTGCCGGTATTATTCCGGCGGTACTGCACTATTACATGCAGTTTTGCCCGCAGTTCAGCATTCAGGCATCGGCGGCCAAAGTGCAGGAGTTTCTGCTGACGGCTGCAGCGATTGGTATGTTGTGTAAGCTGAATGCGTCGATTTCCGGTGCCGAAGTGGGGTGTCAGGGCGAAGTCGGTTCGGCCTGCGCAATGGCGGCCGCCGGATTAGCGGCCGTGCTGGGCGGTACGCCGGATCAGGTAGAGAATGCCGCCGAAATTGGCATGGAACACAATCTGGGGTTAACCTGCGATCCGGTTGCCGGATTGGTACAAATTCCCTGTATTGAACGCAATGCCATGGCATCAGTCAAGGCGATTAATGCGGCCAGCATGGCATTACGCGGTGACGGTCAGCATTATATCTCGCTGGATAAAGTGATCGCCACCATGCGCGATACCGGTAAGGATATGCTGGATAAATATAAGGAAACCTCGCGCGGCGGGCTGGCGATCAATATTACGGAATGTTAAGCATCACTATTTTTTGATCTGCTGATGAAGTCGGCAGATCATGCTTCCTGTCTGTATCTCATCTGAAATTTGTGAATACAGAATCACCGGACTGGAAAGCTGATCTCAGTCACAAAGCCCTATTTTTGTTACAAAAATCCAGTTGATGAGCGCTTTTTCCAATATCTTCATTGATACAGACTGGAATAATGACCTGTTTATAAGAATAACAACATACCCCGCACACGAATGGAGCCAGATATGAAAGAACAGCTGCAGCGCTATAAGCAGTATCTGCTTACCGGCGTGTCCTACGTGATCCCATTTATCGCCAGTGGCGGGATATTGATTGCGTTGGCAGTGGCGTTTGCTCCTATGACCTCGCAGGGACCTTCGTTTAGCGACTCTCCTTTATTAAAACTGATTGTGGACATCGGCAATCAGGTCTTTGCGCTGCTGTTACCGGTGCTGGCCGGTTACATCGCCTACGCACGGGCCGGTAAACCAGCACTGGTTGCCGGTATGTTGGGCGGGCAAATTTCCTCCACTATTCATGCCGGGTTTATCGGTGCGCTGGCAGCGGGTTTGCTGGCCGGCTGGGTGGTGGAATTACTGAAGAAAATGCCGGTACCCAAGGCGTTCCGGCCGCTGACACCGATCCTGATCATTCCTATTTTGTCGGCACTGATTGTCGGTGCGCTGATGTTTGAAGTGGTCGGCGTGCCACTGGCAAACCTGATGGTTTTTCTCGCAGACTGGCTGAAAGGAATGGGTACCGCGAATGCGGCGGTATTAGGTGCGTTGCTGGGCGCGATGGTGGCGTTTGATATGGGCGGGCCTATCAATAAAACCGCCTTTTTCTTTGGTTCTGCCATGATTGCTGAAGGCAATCCGACGATTATGGGGGCGGTAGCCACGGCGATCTGTATTCCACCGCTGGGGCTGGGACTGGCGACCAAACTGAATAAAAAACTTTGGTCGGCACAGGAACAGGAAGCGGGTTCAGCGGCACTGGCGATGGGCTGTATTGGTATCACCGAAGGAGCGATCCCGTTTGCCGCGGCCGATCCGCTGCGGGTCATTCCGACTATCTGTTTTGGTTCGGCGCTCGGCAGTGTCATTGCCATGCTGTCCGGCGTGGCGGATCACGCCCCGCATGGAGGCCCGATTGTGTTGCCGGTTATCGATAACCGGCTGATGTATCTGGTGGCGATCACGGTCGGTGTTGTCGTAACTGCGTTACTGATTAATTTTCTGAAAGCACGTTCCGGTGCACCGGTCGTGGCTGATCATGAATAAGGATAAGAGGACGTAATCAATGAGAATCGTTGCTGTGACAGCCTGTCCGACCGGCATTGCGCATACCTATATGGCGGCGGAGAAACTGTTCGCTACCGCGAAAGCGCTCGGACATGAGATCAAGGTGGAAACACAGGGAGCGATGGGTATCGAGAATGAACTCTCGGCGCATGATATCAAAGCGGCAGACAGGGTGCTGATGGCGATTGATATCGTCATCGAAGGTGAGGAACGTTTTGAGAATCAGCGGGTGCTGAAAGTACCGATCCAGGATGTACTGAAAGATCCGAAAGCCGTATTCAAACGACTGGAAGGCTGATGATTCGTTGTCCGGGGTGGCCGGGAGCATGCTATGGGTAGTCACAAAATTGAATATCGTTGTAGTCTGCTGCATGGGTTGCATGCGCGTCCGGCCACACAATTAGAAGCCTTTTGTAAGCGTTTCAGCGCAACAATTGACTGGTGTAATCAGCGTAACGGTCGTTGTGCGAATGCGAAGAGCGTACTGGCGTTACTCGGCACGGATACCTTATATGACGATCTGTGCGAAATCACGTTGTCGGGTAAGGACGCCGGCCCGGCTGCCAGTGCGTTGCTGCATTTTTTGCGGCATGAAATGTGCGAAGAAACGGATGCGGAACCAGAACCAGAGAGTTGCAGCATCCGGGTGCCGCGCAGTCTGCGGGCGACTCAGAGTCTGCTGGTCCATGGCACAGCGGTAAGTCCGGGTATCGGTCGTGGCCAACTGGTGGTGCTGGATACGATAGCGCCGGTTCTGCCTGCGGATCTGCGACCGGAACGACTGAGCCGGCGTCAGCAGCTGTTACAGAATGCGCTGACCCGGTTGCAGCAACAATTGTTGTTACAGCTGCAGCAGGCAAAAGCGCAGACAGCACAGGTGCTGCAGGCACATCTGTCGCTGGTGAGTGACTGCGAGTTTCAGCAGGCTCTGCAACGATTGTTGCCGGAGGTTGCTACCGTTGCGCAGGCTATTCTGCAGGTACAGCAGCATTTTCAGACACAATTTCTGGCATCCGCAAGTGGCTATCTGCAGGAGCGGGAACTGGATCTGCGCGATGTCTGTCAGCAGTTGCTGGCACTGCTTTATCCCGAATGGGCACAGAAAGCGTCACTTACCTTAAATACCGCCAGTGTGGTGCTGGCCGATGAACTGACACCGAGTGAGTTTCTGCAGCTGGATCAACGCTATCTGCAGGCATTACTGCTCACTCATGCCGGGCAAACCTCACATACCATCATCCTGGCCAGAGCCGCGAATATACCGGTATTAACCGGGCTGACGGACAGCCGTGTGCAGCAAGCTGCCGGACAAGTCGTGATTGCCGATGCTGAACTGGGAATTTGTCTGCTGAAACCCGACGCGATAGCAGAACGTTACTATGCATTGTATGCGCAGGTGAAACAGCAGCGCTGGCAACAGTTGCAGCAGCAAAGTCTGTTGGCCGGCTGTAGTGCCGATCAGCAACGGCTCGAAATCGCCGCCAATATTACCTCGGTTACTGATGCACAAAATGCGTTTCAGGCCGGCGCTGAGGAGATCGGTCTGTTCCGTACCGAAATGCTGTTTATGGAACGGGATGCACCGCCGGATGAGGAAGAGCAGTATCAGGTTTATCGCGCTGTATTGCAGGCGGCAGAGGGGAAGCCGGTCATTATCCGCACCTTTGATATCGGCGGGGATAAACCGGTTGATTATCTGCCGTTCACCACCGAACGGAATCCGTATCTCGGACTGCGCGGTGTCCGGCTTTATCCGTATTGTGAGGCGCTGTTTCGTACCCAACTGCGGGCGTTGTTGCGCGCAGCTTTTGATGGCCCGCTGAAAGTGATGTTGCCGATGGTATCGCAACCGGAAGAACTGCTCTGGGTGCGGCAATTAATTACGGAAGAAGAGTCAGCGTTACATACCGCTCTTATTCCTCAAGCCTCATTTTCACTGGGCATCATGCTGGAAGTACCGGCTGCCGCATTACAGGTCAGCACGTTCTGCGCACTGGCCGATTTTTTCAGTATTGGCAGTAACGATCTGACGCAATATCTGCTGGCGGTCGATCGCAATAATCCACGAGTTGCCCGTTACTATCACTATGCACATCCGGCGTTGTGGTTATTGCTGCAACAGGTTGTCATTCAGGCACATCAACATGGCCGCTGGATCGGGCTCTGTGGTGAACTGGGCAGTGACCGGCGTTTTTTGCCGTTACTGCTCGGGCTGGGACTGGATGAAATTAGTCTGTCATCAGCCCGGATCACCGAGTGTAAAACGCAGCTGTCGCAACTGCATGCCGGACGGTGCCGTCAGTTGCTCCGGCAGGTTTGCGGGTGTGAAAACAGCGAGCAGGTGTTGTCATTGCTGGCAAGCAGTCAGGTCAGCGAACCCCGTCCCATTCTGAGTACGGAAAATATGATCCTGCAGGTTGACTGGCTGAACAAAGAGGAAGTGCTGAAAGGCATGGTGGATCATCTCTGGCTAACCGGCCGGACATCGCAGCCACTTCAGCTGGAAGATACGCTCTGGGCGCGGGAAGCAGCCTATTCCACCGGGCTTGGGCATGGGATTGCCATTCCGCATGCGATGACAGATGCGATTGATCATCCGGCAATCTCGATCTGCCGGTTAGCACACCCTGTCGACTGGGGATCTCTGGATGGTCAGCCGGTGGATCTGGTGATCATGCTGACCTTGAGCTCCCGGCAGGGGCGGGAGCAGCATTTGCGCATTTTCTCCCGGCTGGCGCGCCGCATTATGTATGAGGAGTTCTGTCAGCAATTACGGACAGCGGCTGATGAACAGGCGTTGTGCGCATTACTGCAGCAAGAATTAAATATGTAAGACTCCATGGCGTGTGCGCTATTTTTCCAAACGGTATTCGGTCGGTGTCCTGCCGGTTTTTTTCTTGAATACCCGGCAAAAATAGTTGGTATCACGAAAGCCACAACGATGCGCAATTTCTTCCAGATGCATCGGGTACCGACGCAGCATAAACTTCGCCCGGTCGATCCGTACATACACCATATAATCAGCAAAATTCATGTGTCCCTGCTGGCGGAACAGGCGGGAGAGATGATTCGGGCTGATATTAAAACGTCGGGCAACGGTTTCCCGGCTGATCGCCTTGTGGAAATTCTCCTGCACATAAATACAGATCCGCTGGAAGACACTCTGCGCGCGTTGATATTTTTCCGGCTGCGGCTGATGCAGCAGTTCCTGTGTGAACGTTAGCACAGTCATGAGCTGCAGTTGCAGACTCCGCGGTGTCTGCAGTTCCGAGGCCTGTAAATCGATGAGTGCCTGCAGCATGCTGTGCACCGGACTTTTCGCCGACAACGGATAACTGTATTTCTGCACATCAATAAAGTTCTGCTGTTGCTGGCTCCAGCTGACCAGACTGAGCCCCAGTTGCCGGCGGCCGAACAGCAGGCTCAGCACACAGACATCCTCCTGCCATACCGGTTTATTCCAGCAGTTGGCCGGGACAAACAGAAACTGCCCGGTCGTCAGCCGTTGCTCAATTTTATCGCCCTGACCGTCACAAAGGATGTTCTGATAATTGCCGGATAACACCCACTCCAGACGGGGGAAGGTCACCTGAAAAGCGTATTGCGGTGGCGGACAGGTATCATGGGCATACACCAGTTGATGCGTGTGCTCCGAGAGTTCCTCTTCGGTAATGACACTGAAAATATCCTGAAATACCTGCTGCATGATCTATTCTCAAATAAGGGCGTACATATTGTAACGCAACAGATTTGACGCAGATTGCGTCTTGTCCGAGAAAGTTATATTGTTGCCGCGAATATTGCGTTCATCATATGAACACCAAGTTCAACTGCAATAAGTGTCAGTATTTCCGTGGTAGAGCACCATACTTTTTATTAGCTGCGGTGCGATGGTAAATTGATGTCAGGAAGGGCTCGTATGAAATTTAAAGCGTGTGTAGTGTTGAGCGTTGTTTCTTCAATGTTCGTCGTGGCGGGATGTACCAATCTTCATTCTGGTGACGTGTATCAGGGAAATCGTGCCGGTATCGTACAGAACGTCAGTTACGGTACTGTAACCAGTATTCGTCAGGTTACTATTCAGGATGACAGTAGCAATATGCCTATCGGCGCTGTAGCCGGTGCCGTCGTGGGTGGTATTTTAGGTCATTCTGTCGGTGGTGGCACAGGTAAGCAACTGGCTACCGTGGGTGGTGTGGTTGCCGGTGGTCTGGCAGGTAATGCTATCCAGAATCAGACTAACAAAACCACAGGCATGGAAGTCGAAATTCGTCTGGATAATGGCCAGACCATCGCGGTGGTTCAGGCTAATGACCCTAACTTCCAGGTTGGTTCCCGCGTGCGTTTAGTGGATGCCGGTGGTCGTACTACAGCCGCACTGGTCAGCAATACAAACTCAGGTGTTGCGCCAGTAGTTGTGCAACCGGGTTATACTCCAGTTCAGTAATCTCTACTTTATACTTATCTTATTATCTTAAACCCGCCAACTGGCGGGTTTTGTTTTATGGCATCTGCTGGACGATGTTATTAAAGGCAGCGGAGAGGGTGGCACAGATGTGATCCGTGATTTTATGGGGAAGCTGATAATTCGTTATCGTTTTTTATCTGATTCATTCTGCTTAAGCATTTTTTCAATCGTTTGGAGAATACGGCGAATTTGATGTTCGTTATAAGGTGGCAAACGATGCGGATTCAGAATTAGTTGTTTCATCTCACACCTTCCAGAATCGTTTTATCGATACATTCTTCCTTGTCTCTTATCTCTATTATCGTTCATGAAAGGACAAGTCGCCGGAAATTGTTTCAATAGCGACTTAATTGCGCAATAAAATACTGTTTATCTGCAAATTGACCTGAAATCTTTCGAATCGCTTCACTGGTCGTCTGATGCAGTGCTTATCCCTGAAAAGGTATGTGGTGAGGCCAAAATAAAAAAGCGCCAGCAAATCAATGATGGCGCTTTTATTTCAATATCTTACCTGAACTAGTTCATGTCTAATTCTTTCAGTTTCCGTGTCAGGGTATTGCGCCCCCAACCCAGCAGGCGGGCTGCTTCCTGCTTATGGCCGTGCGTGTGCTGCAGCGCGGTATTCAGCATGATACGTTCAAATTCCGGCAATGCTTCGGAAAGAATATCCACTTCACCGCGCGCCAGTTTCTGCGCGATCCATTGCTGCAGCTGTTCCTGCCAGCGCAGTGATACCGGCTCTTTACCAGCTACCGGACGTTCTTCCACCGGATTCAGCAGTTCAGGCGGCAGATCAGACACCAGCACTTCCTGACCGGAAGCCATCACTGTTAACCAGCGGCAGACGTTCTCCAGCTGACGCACGTTTCCCGGCCATGGCAGACGGCTGATATAGGCTTCTGTATCCGGATGCAGCATTTTCGCTTCCACATTCAGCTCCTTTGCTGCGCGCAACAGGAAATGCTGAGCCAGCTTCGGAATGTCTTCACGACGTTCACGCAGCGATGGAATATGAATACGAATGACGTTCAGACGGTGGAACAAGTCTTCACGGAAATCGCCCGCAACTACGCGTTTTTCCAGATCCTGATGGGTCGCGGCAATGATACGCACATCCACCTGAATAGATTGATGACCACCGACCCGATAAAACTGACCGTCAGCCAGAACACGCAACAAACGCGTCTGTACGTCCAGCGGCATATCACCGATCTCATCTAAAAACAGCGTGCCGCCGTTCGCCTGTTCAAAGCGCCCCTGACGCACACTGTTCGCGCCGGTAAATGCGCCTTTTTCATGACCGAACAGCTCTGATTCAATCAGATCTTTCGGGATCGCAGCCATATTCAGCGCAATGAACGGTTTCGCTGCGCGTGGGCTATGGCGGTGCAGAGCATGGGCAACCAGCTCTTTACCGGTACCGGACTGACCATTGATCAGTACAGAAATGGAAGAGCGGGCCAGACGACCAATCGCACGGAACACCTCCTGCATCGCCGGTGCTTCACCGATGATTTCCGGTGCCGTGGTGGCAACCTGCTGGCGGGCGCGACGCTTGTTTCTTTGCTCATGCAGATGACTTTCGGCACGTTGAACCAGTGCGACAGCTTCATCGATATCAAACGGTTTCGGCAGATATTCAAATGCCCCGCTCTGATAAGCATTTACGGCACTGTCCAGATCCGAATGGGCGGTCATAATAATGACCGGAATATCCGGCTGTTTATCCTGGATCAGCTGTAATAAGGAAAGTCCGTCAATGCCAGGCATACGAATATCCGATACGATCACGTCCGGAATAGTCTGGTTATTATCCAGAGCCGCCAGCAGACTTTCGCCATCCTCAAATGACTGACACTCGAAATGTTCTGCACTCAGGGCTCGCTCCAGAACCCAGCGAATAGAGCTGTCATCATCGACAATCCAGACTTTGGCTGCCATGGTGTATATCCTTATTACTTACGAAGCGGTAAATAGATGCAAAATTCAGTGTGTCCTGGCCAGCTGACACATTCGATGCGGCCTTTATGCTGATCAATTAAATTCTGTGCGATGGAAAGCCCTAAACCGGTGCCGCCATCCTTGCCCGTAACCATCGGGTAAAACAAGGTATCCCGGATGTTTTCCGGTATGCCCGGGCCATCATCGATAATGCGGATTTCAGCCGCCAGCCGGTAACGTTTCCCGTGGATCGTGATCTGAAATACGGTACGGGTCTTCAACTTGATCGTGCCATGACCGTGCATGGCTTCTACGGCATTACGCACTATGTTCAGGAAAGCCTGTTGCAGCTGTTCCTGTTCCATCTCGAAATCAGGAATGCTGGGGTCGTAATCCCGTTCAATTTTTATTCCTGGCGGCAGTTCCATCTCGACCAGACGGCGAACCTGCTCCAGAACGGAATGCACATTATGTACCTGATGTCGTCCCGGACGCTGGGGTCCCAGCAAGCGATCAACCAGATTCCGTAAGCGATCCGCCTGCGCGATGATAATGCCGGTATATTCTTTCAGCTGTTCATCCGGCAGGGCTTTTTCCAGTAACTGTGCCGCACCGCGTAAACCGCCCAGCGGGTTTTTGATCTCATGCGCCAGTCCGCGCACCAGATCACGTGCTGCCAGTTGCTGTGAATGCTGTTGCTGTTCCTGGCTGATGCGTTTTTGCTGGTCAATTTTGCGTAACTCAACCAGTGCCATTTGTTCCTGATGGTCATAGACCGCAATGACGCTGACTTCCACACTGCGCGGTTCGTTTTCGACGACCAGCGTTACCTCATTATCGGTAAATCCCTGACCTTGTATCAGGCAATGCCGTAAGCGTTCCAGATCCAGCGAAATGTAATCCACCGCCTGTTCCAGCGCATGATCCAGCAAACGACGGGCACTCACGCCCATCAGTTGCTCTGCTGCCGGATTGACATACCGGATAATCAGATGTTTATCCAACAGAATGACGGCTGTCAGCAAATTATCCAGCAGCAATTTTGGTAAATCAGGACGGCTATTCAAGTGTTGATCTCCCAGATACTAATCGCACCAATCCGGTGCTTAGTCTTGTTATCTTCTGGTGCGCCTGAACCAGAATGGTGCCGGCACTTCGGATCAGGTTACCTGACGGCTATGACCCGGAACAGATAAACCGTAACTGTTCCAGATGATGCAAGTATCTTGCCGCTTTTTGATACCAATTCAGTTCTTAGCTGATGGGCACCTCGGTCGATATCACTGGCCTGACAACTCAAGGTTGCTGCATTACATGGATAACGGTTTGCGTCTACGTAAAGGAACAGTTCGGCGGGATCATCTTCAGGAATAGCTGGTGTGAGCTGATTTTGTACGGTGATGCGACCTTCATTGTCGCGGATCGTCTGCTCTGTCAGCGGGGAGGAGATACTCAGACTGTAAGCAATGGCGGGGGGAGTTTCTTTTTGAGCCTGCGCTGATGTATCGATAACCGGATTGGGATTGTTTGCCGGAGGATTCGCAATCTCAATCTGCATACGCTGCATTTGTTTGCCGGGTACCGGTCTGTCACTAAAGTGCATTACACCTTGTGCATCAGTCCAGTAATAGACGTTTGCATTTTCATTTGCGGCTTGTACTGCCCAGGATAATCCGAGCGCTAACCATATACCTGATATTATTTTCATAGTGCTATTCCCTGCTCGTTGTTATTAATAGAGTACAAATGAAAACATCAGGTTAAATCATAACCAAAAAAAAACCCGCCGGAGCGGGTTTTTTCAGAAACGTGACTATTACACAGAGTAGTACAGTTCGTACTCAACTGGTGATGGAGTCATACGCAGACGATCTACTTCAACATTTTTCAGATCGATATAAGCATCGATGAAATCTTCAGAGAACACACCACCACGAGTCAGGAACTCACGGTCAGCATCCAGAGATTTCAGAGCTTCTTCCAGAGAACCACAAACTTGTGGGATCTGAGCCGCTTCTTCTGGTGGCAGGTGATACAGATCTTTGTCTGCAGCATCGCCTGGGTGGATCTTGTTGATGATACCATCCAGACCAGCCAGCAGCTGTGCAGCGAACGCCAAGTATGGGTTAGCTGCTGGATCCGGGAAGCGAACTTCGATACGAGCTGCTTTCGGACTTGGTACCAATGGAATACGGATAGATGCTGAACGGTTACGTGCAGAGTAAGCCAGCATTACTGGCGCTTCATAACCTGGAACCAGACGCTTGTAAGAGTTGGTTGTTGGGTTAGTGAATGCGTTCAGTGCTTTTGCGTGCTTGATGATACCGCCGATATAGAACAGCGCCATTTCTGACAGACCGCAATACGCATCGCCAGAGAACAGGTTTTTGCCGTCTTTACCCAGAGACTGGTGACAGTGCATACCTGAACCGTTGTCGCCAAACATTGGTTTTGGCATGAAAGTTACGGTTTTGCCGTAAGCGTGAGCTACGTTATGGATAACGTATTTCTGCACCTGAACTTCGTCAGCTTTCTTAGTCATGGTGTTGAAACGAGTAGCGATT
>RRZT010035362.1_pt1 | contig 13360 bp, 11 predicted proteins | sample 2165551 | NCBI WGS metagenome assembly RRZT01 (sample SAMN10456910, study PRJNA506462) | wastewater metagenome | biome: wastewater; feature: sludge; material: wastewater sludge; isolation source: wastewater sludge with Escherichia coli K12::gfp cells carrying plasmid... | place: USA: Moscow, Idaho... | reverse complement strand
GCTCCTGCCGTCGGAGTACATGCGCCGCCAGATCTACGGGATGTACTGGTTCGAGCAGGAGTCCATCCAGCGCGTCGTCCACGAGATGGAGGACAACCTGATGTTCGAGACCGACTTCCCCCACGCCACCAGCCTCAGCCCGGGGCCGGCGTCCGAGTCGCCCAGCCCCCGAGACGTGATCGAGCGCTCGCTCGGCGGCCTCGACGCCACCGTGATCGAGAAGGTGCTGACCGGCACCGCCACAAAGCTCTACGACCTGGCGCCTCCGACCCGCTGAGCGCGACTACCCGCCGGCGCGCAGCTCGCGCTTGAGAACCTTGCCCGAGGGGTTGCGGGGCAGGGCGTCGATGAAGGTGACCGCCTTGGGCACCTTGAACTTGGCCAGCTGCGTGCGGCAGTGCTCGATGAGCTCGTCCTCGGTGACGGCGTCGGCCTCGGGCCGCAGGGCCACGTAGGCGACGGGCACCTCACCCCATCGCTCGTCGGGCCGGGCGACCACGGCGACCTCGAGGACGGCGGGGTGCTCGTAGAGCACGCGCTCGACCTCCGAGCCGGCGATGTTCTCGCCGCCCGAGACGATCATGTCCTTCAGGCGGTCGACGATGAACAGGTAGCCGTCCTCGTCGCGCACGCCGATGTCGCCGGTGTGGAACCACCCGCCGGCGAAGGCCTCGGCGGTGGCCTCCGGGTTCTTCCAGTAGCCCTTGAACACCTTGGGGCCCCGCAGCACGATTTCGCCCCGCTCCCCCGGCGCCACCGAGTTGCCCTGCTCGTCCCACACGTCGAGGTCGAGGTGGAGGCATGGGCGGCCGACGCTGCCCAACTTGGTGATGATGCTGTCGCGGTCGAGGAACGTGTCGCCTGAGACGGTCTCGGTGAGGCCGTAGGCGTCGGCGAACCAGGCCGACGGGAACGTGCGCTGGATGCGCTCGATGAGCGGGATGGGCATCTTCTCGCCGCCGTTGATGATCACCCGCACCGACGAGAGGTCGCGCTGCTCGACGTCGGGTAGGGCCATGATCGCGTTGACCATGGCCGGCGCCAGCCAGACGGTGGAGACCCGCGAGCGCTCCAGCTCGTCGACCACCGCGGCGGCGTCGAAGGCCCGGTGCAGGATGACGGTGGCGCCCGCCGCGATGAGGGTGGTGGTCGTGAGGTCGAGCGCACCCACGTGGTAGAGCGGGCCGCAGGCGAGGCCCAGGTCGGCGCTGGTGAAGCCGAACTCGACGAGGTGGGCGAGGTTCTTCCAGGCCAGGTTGGCGTGGGTGAGCATCACGCCCTTCGGGCGGCCGGTGGTGCCCGAGGTGTACATGAGGCGGTGGACGTCGTCGGCGGCGGCGACCGCCCACGGCGCGACAGCGGCGCCCTCGCCGGCGCCGCGCAGGTCGGCGAGGCGCTCCCACCCGTCGGCCGCGGCGTCGGCGATGCAGAGGCGGAGCACCGTCGCCTCCATCCCCCGGGTGGCCTCGGTGGCGAGCTCGACCAGCGCCTCGTCGCACACCAGCACCCGGGCCTCGGAATGCTCGAGGATGTAGCGGACCTCAGGGGCGGCGAGACGCCAGTTGATGGGCATGACGATGCCGCCGAGGTGGTTGGCGGCGAAGACCGTCTCGAGGAACTCGGGGCAGTTGTAGGACAGGAGCGCGACCACGTCGCCGGCGCCGACGCCACGTCCACGGAGGCCGGCGGACAGCGCCGCCGAGTTGGCGGCCAGCTCGGCGTAGGTGGTGGTGGCGCCCTCGAACACGGTGACGGCCTTGTCGGGTGTCGAGGTGGCGTGGTGCGCCAGCACCCCGAACCAGTTGACGTCGGCCTGCATCGACTCGCTCATGTGCTCCCCCTGATCAGGCCCGCCCGCCCACGGCAGCCGAGCCGGCTTCGACCTTCCCACGTACGCTCGCGGGCATGGCGTCCGACCGCACCCCGCCCACGCCGCCGACCTTCGCCACCGTCGAGGACGAGCGCCGGCACCGCAAGCAGCGCCTGGCGGCGGCGTTCCGGCTCTTCGGCCACTTCGGCTTCGACGAGGGCGTGGCCGGCCACATCACCGCCCGCGACCCCGAGCACGTCGACCACTTCTGGGTCAACCCGCTGGGCATGAACTTCAAGCACATCCGGGTGCGCGACCTGCTGCTGGTCAACCACGAGGGTGAGGTGGTCGACGGCAACTGGCCCCTCAACAAGGCCGCCTTCGTCATCCACTCGCAGGTGCACGCCGCCCGGCCCGACGTGGTGGCCGCCGCCCACGCCCACTCGAAGCACGGCAAGGCGTGGTCGGCCCTGCGCCGGCCGCTCGACCCGCTCACCCAGGACGCCTGCGCCTTCTACGGCGACCACGTCGTCTTCGGCGACTACACCGGCGCCGTGCTCGAGCTCGAGGAGGGCAAGCGCATCGCCCACGCCCTCGGCGAGCACAAGGCGGCCATCCTCGCCAACCACGGGCTGCTCACCGTCGGGCGCTCGGTGGACGAGGCGGCGTGGTGGTTCATCACCATGGAGCGCACCTGCGAGGTGCAGCTGCTGGCCGAGGCGGCGGGCACGGTGCTGCCCATCGACGACGAAGTCGCGGCGCTCACCTACACCCAGACCGGCGGTCACCGCACGGGCTGGCACCAGTTCCAGCCGCTGTGGGACTGGATCGTCGACCAGCAGCCCGACTTCCTCGAGGAGTAGCGCCGGCCGACCACCGACCTCTCGAACTCGAGGCAATAGCCCCCGGATTCCGGGGGGTATCGCCTCGAGAACGCCGGGTGCGGGGGTGGTCGATCGCGAGCGGGTACGGTCCGGGCCGATGCGACGGTGGGAGATCGGGCTGGTGGCGGCGCTGGCACTCGGCGCCGGCCTCGTCGGCGTGGCCTGCTCGGAGGACTTCGACCCGAACGACCGCCGCCTCGCCACCCAGGACGAGTACGCGCTGAGCGACCAGACCTGCTCGGTCGACGCCGGGCGGGCGGTCGCCACCGGGACCCTGACCAACCTCTCCGGCCGGGACACCGGCTTCGGGGTGATCGTGCGCTTCCTCGACGGCGACGTGGACCTCGGCCGGCCCCAGACCGTCGAGCACCCCGAGCGCCTCGCCGACGGCGACACCTGGGCGTGGGAGGTCGACCTCGACGTCGACGACTCGCCGGCGGACCTGCGCTGCAACGTCATCCAGGTCGTCCTCGGCGACGACGTGACCCACTCGGGCTGAGCCTGTTCGAACTCGACGCAATAGCTCCCTCAAGACACGAGTCATTGCGTCGAGAACGGGCGGACGGGGCGACGGCGCTCACCCGGGCGGGGGTAGGTGGTCGAGGAAGGTGCGGGACCACGCCACCAGGTCGGCGGGGACGGTGTAGCCCTCCTCGGCGTTGATGGCCTCCCAGTGGGCGGCGACGTCCTCCAGCGTGGGACCGTCGCCCTGGCCGCCGGCGACCCAGCCAGGGGTCGAGGCCAGGAACAGGCGGGCGAAGCGGCCGGCGCCGGCGGTGTAGATCTCGCCGGTGACGGGGCAGTCCTCGTGGGCGAGGTAGGCGGCGAGGGGCGCCACCAGGGCCGGGTCCATGAGGGCGGGGTCCGGCCCGCCGCCGCCTCCCGCCATGCGGGTGGACGCCGCGGGGGCGATGCAGTTCACCTTGATGCCCCGCTTGGCGCCGGCGGTGGCGAGGCTGCGGGCCAGGCCGATGACCCCGCCCTTGGCGGCGGCGTAGCCCAGGTTCTGGGGCAGGCCGAACACACCCGAGGACGTGGTCATCACCACCCGTCCGAAGCCCTGCTCGACCATCGTCGGCCAGGCCGCCCGAGTGGTGTGGAACGAGCCCCACAGGTGGACGTCGAGGTGGGCGGCGAGGTTCTCGGCGTCGGCCTCGGGGAAGCCCGCCCACCGGATCACGCCGGCGTTGTTGATGAGCACGTCGAGGCGCCCGTAAGCGTCCGTGGCCGCGTCGATCAAGGCGGCGGCGCCGGCCGGGTCGGACACGTCGTGGCCGTCGGGCACCGCAGTCCCGCCGGCGGCGGTGATGGTGGCGACCACCTCGGCGGCGGGGCCCTCGTCGGCGCCGGCACCTTCGATCGAGGCGCCCAGGTCGTTCACGACGACGGCGGCCCCCCGCTCGGCAAGCAGCAGGGCGTAGGCGCGCCCGATCCCCCGGCCGGCGCCGGTGACCACCGCCACCCGTCCGTCGAAGCGCAACCCGCTCACGTCCCGCCCCATCCTTCGCCCCGCCCGCCGGGTTCACCCGAACTCGACGCAATGGCTGTCGTTTTCCGACAGCTAGTGCGTCGAGTTCGGCGGATCCGGGGAGAGACCGCTGTCGCCGGCGCTGCCAACATCACGCCGCCGCCCACCCGACTCAGGCCGGGACGGGGGCGCTGAGGCCGAGCAGGCCGCCGAGGGTGCCGCCGACCATGGCCGCACGCTCGTCGTCGGGCACGCCCGCCATCAGCGTCGACAGCAGCTCGCGGCTGGCCCGGAAGGTGCCCTCGGCGTGCGGGTAGTCGTTGCCCCAGACGATGGTCGACAGCCCGGTGATGTGGCGGCACGCGACGGCGACGGGGTCGTCCTGGAACGAGATGTGGAACTGGCGCTTCACGTACTCGCTGGGCATCAGCGGGTAGGGCCACTTCTCGTTGAGGCGGAAGAGCTGGGCCATGCCGGGCTGGTCGTCGGCGGGGCGGGTGTCGTCCCAGACCCCCAGCCACCAGTCGGCGTCCTGGCCGATGCCGGTGATCCAGCACTTGTCCATCGATCCGACCAGCGACGACAGCCAGTGGGCGTTGAACTCGATGAGGGCGAAGTGCAGCCCGGGGAAGCGCTCGGGTACGCCGCCGCCGATCAGCTGGCAGATGACCTGCTGCGGGACGATCGGCTGGTAGACGGCCTGGGTGACCATGCGCTTGGCCGCGGCCTTGTCGGTCATGGGCTGGTTCACCTGTTGGGCGTTCTCCATGACGATCTTCAGGGTCAGCGCCTCGGGGTCGTCCACCTTCACGCCGCCGGTCTGGGTGTGGATGCAGACCAGCATCCCGGCGTCCTGGATGGCGGCCCAGACCGGGTCGTACTCGCGCCGGTAGTAGGGCAGCGGCGAGGTGGCGGGCAGCAGGACGGTCCGGAAGCCCGCCGCAGCTACCCGCTCGATCTCGGCGACGGCATCGTCGACGTCGGTGAGCGGGATGGGCGCGGTCGGGGCGAGGCGGTCGAAGTAGGACGAGAAACGCTCGACGACGTAGTCGTTGTAGACGCGGGCGTGGGCGATCGAGAGCTCGTGGTCGTCGGAGTAGAGCCCGAAGAGCGAGAGGTTGGGGTGGAGCACCTGGGCGTCGACGCCGTCGACGGCCATGTCCTCGAGGATGATCTCGGGGTCGCCTTCGGGCGTGCGGCCGCTGGTCTGGCGGTAGCGGGAGATGGTCCAGCCCTCGAACCCGGGCGTGTGCAGGCGCCGGAACACCCGAGCACCGCCTTCGACCAGCGGCTCGATCTCGAAGTCGTCCTCCCAGACCGCCCGCTCCCGGAGGTGCTTGGGCAGGCGGGTGCGGAACAGGTCGACGGGCTCGAGCAGGTGGCCGTCGGCGGAGACGACGAAGTCCTGGTCTGACATGGCTGGCGACCTCCTGGTGCAGCGTGTATGAGGACGACACGACCCGGCGGACCCCTCGGCGCCGGAACTCATGCTCGCGTTGTGCGAGAATCCCGTTCGCGAGAGTACGTCAGGCCCCGGACCGCCGCAACGGGCCCGGCCGGGGCCGGAGGGGGAGGACCCATGGCGCAGCGCTGGACGCACCGACCGGAGGGGTCGACCTGGGGGGACTGGGGCGACGACGACGAGCTCGGCCGCATCAACCTGCTCACCGCCGAGAAGGTGCGCCAAGGCGTGGCCGAGGTGCAGGCGGGCATCAGCTTCAGCCTGAGCCTGCCCCTCGACTTCCCCGGCGGCACCGCCCTCAACCAGCGCCGGCACCCGCCCCGCCTCGCCCCCACCGAGGACATGGAGGGCGTGGCCGACACCTTCTACAACGTCCACATGAGCGAGATGCCCGACTTCGGCGACCCCAAGTACGTCGACGTCTGGGCCGACGACGTAGTCACCCTGTCGCTGCAGTACTCGACCCAGTGGGACTCGCTGGCCCACGTCGGCGCCGAGTTCGACGCCGACGGCGACGGCGTCGAGGAGGCCGTCTACTACAACGGCTGGCGGGCGGGCACCGACCTCGTCGGCCCCAGCGTCGACGCCCGCGGCGACGGCAGCGGCCACCGGGCCTTCGCCCGCCACCTCGGCCTCGAGCACATGGCCGCCCACGGCGTGCAGGGCCGCGGCGTGCTCGTCGACCTGGCCCACCACCTCGGCCACGACTGGCGGGCGGTCGACCTCGACACCCTCCAGTCGATCATGGACGCCGACGGTGTCGTGGTCGAGCCCGGCGACATGCTCCTGCTCCACACCGGCTTCGCCACCGAGATCCTGGCCATGGACCGCAACCCGGATCCCCGCAGGATCTTCACCCTCTGCTCGTACCTCGACGCCCACGACCCGGCGCTGCTCGAGTGGATCGCCGACTCCCAGATCTCGGCCCTCGTGGCCGACAACTACGCCGTCGAGGGCCTCCTCGGCAGGGACAAGGACCCGAGCCGCCACTCGTTCCTGCCCATCCACCACCTCTGCCTGTTCAAGCTCGGCGTGCCCCTGGGCGAGCTCTGGTACCTCCACGACCTGGCGGCGTGGCTCCGCGAGCACGACCGCAGCCGCTTCCTGCTCACCGCGCCCCCGCTCCGCCTGCCCGGGATCGTGGGCTCGCCGCTCACGCCCGTGGCGACGGTGTAGCGGCGGCACCCGCTCGAGGACCGGCGTAGCGTCGGGTCATGCTCGACCACCTCGGGATCCACTGCCGCGACGTCCCCACCAGCGCCGCCTTCTACGACGCCGTGCTCGCCCCGCTCGGCGCCGCCCGGATGATGGACTTCGGCGCGTTCATCGGCTTCGGCGCCGGCAGGCCCGACTTCTGGCTCTCACCGCTCGGCGAGGACGAAGGGCTCTTCGAGGCGCACATCGCCTTCTCGGCGCCCGACCGGGCGACGGTGGACGCGTTCTTCGCCGCTGCGGTCGCCGCCGGCGCCGAGGTCCTCCACGAGCCCCGCGTGTGGCCCGAGTACCACCCGAACTACTACGGCGCCTTCGTCCGCGACCCCGACGGCCACAACGTCGAAGCCGTCTCCCACAACCCCGCCGAAGGACATCGCTAGCAGGCACCATATGAGCCAAGGCCAGCTAGAACGACCCGCTAGTGAAATGTAGTCCGACCCAGACATAGTCGCAGCCGGGACGAACTAGACGCCCTCGATCACGATCCGAGCAACCTCTGTAGTCCGCTCCAAGACGCCCTCGATAGCCAGCGAGCGCGTTGGCAGATCGAGCAACTCGGCTGTAGGCGACACATTGTACGATAGACATCCGACAAACCGTAGGCCGTTCGCCAAGTTAGAAGTCATAGGAGCGGCCCCCACAAGACGATATCGCTCCCGACTATGCCTCAGAATTTCGAAGTCCATGCCCTTTCGAGCGCCCTGACCAAAGTCTTTCCAAGAAGACTCATCGATCGAGCGATACGGCTCCTCGTCAAAGTCCACTTGAATCGCAGCCGAAGTACGCCAGCACTCGCCCACGATCCCTGTGCCCATCTCGAACTCTTTCCATACAGGCGACTTAGGTGCCGTGCGCGTCCGGGCGACGCGCACGAGCAACGGCGGGTCGACGCGCTCGTCGACAACCCAGACGTGCAGGCCTATTCCTGCCGAGACTCCCATCGCAGCCTGCAACTCACCAATGAAGGCCCGCAGGACCGCTTCGAGGCGGCCGGCGACCTCGCTGGGCACCAGTTCCTGCGGGAGCGCCAGAGCGGATCGCTTAATCGCTTCAACCGCAGGACCTAGCCCTTCATCGAGTGGATCTGTCCTCGAGAACCCGATGCAAGTCAGACCGAATAGATCACTCGGAACCCGGATCTCGCCGAGGTCTTCGAGAGCCAGCAGGGCCCTCCTCCTTCCGAATGTGGCCACAAAGAGCCCGAACTCAACCAGCAGATTATCGCGAACCGAGGCGAGCGACTCCCCCCTCGATAAGACTGTGTCATCAGCAGTACCAACTACGAGAGCACCATCAAACGACCGACTGTGCTCCACCAGCGTTTCCAGGGTGAACTCGCCCGCTGGAAAGAAATCCTCATTCCAGAGCTGAGCCTCGACGTCTGGAGACAACAGCTCGGCCAGGCGCCTAGCAATCTCCAAACCTTCAGACGAAGAGCCCATCAGAATCCGAGGCGCTCGATCAGATGCCAAGACTACTCCCCTCAGCAAACAAGAGAAACGACGGCTCGTGCCGTAGTCGAATCCAACGGCCTGCACACACCAATCTTGCTCCAACCGACGGCGAGATCCCCAACGGTCGACATCAGGTCGGAACGAACCGCCGCGACCAGGCCCCCACTCGTCTGTGGGTCATTGGCAAGCACGGTCTCAGCTACATCCAAGCACCCGAGGTCGAACTGCGGGTCGTCGAGCGCCATCAAGAGACTCCTATCACCGAGCCCTGTTGAGAAGCCGGCATGCACGAACGCGCTGGCCTCATCAAGAAGCGGCACTGTCGTCCAGTCGACCTCGACGGACCAGCCGTCGGGCAACATCGAGCGAAGCGAGAGGAGTAGCCCGAAGCCCGTAACATCAGTCACGCATCCTACGGCGGACGGGTCGACCGAGAGAAGATCACGGAGCGAGACCGACGCCGCCTCATTAGACGTCTGCATCCACCCCTCGAGTTCCTGGCGCGCTGTCGCCGAAACCTCCCCGTGCCTCAGGGCTGCGATATACACGCCGACACCTAACGGCTTTGACAGGAGAAGGTCGTACTCGGCCTCAGGATCCATCTCCATTGACCGACTGTCGACTCCCACGACACTTACAACCAAAAAGGCCGGATCCGAATAAACGGTGTGACCGCCTGCGGTCTGAAGCCGGAGTACCTCTGCGGCACCGACAGCCCCCTTCAGCATTTCAGTTGCGGCCCCACTCTCCAACCAAGCCGTCGGAACGCCGACGCATAACGAAGCACTGACCGGTGTTCCAAGCGCTGCATAAATGTCCGACACAGCATGGACGACGCCGATCCTGCCGAACTCTCGGGCGCTTAGGCCCGGATCAAAGATGCAGTCGATGGATGTAATGATCGACCTCGAGGGCCGAGGCAAACCGACGTGAGCCACATCGGCGAATGAGTCTATCGACTGATAGGCACCAAACCCGGTCGTCAACAGCTCACCTAGAGCCTTCGCATCGACCTTGAGTGAACATCCCCCCGCTCCACGCATCGTCCTAGACCAGATCTTCCGATAGCTTCTTGCCTAGTCGTTGGGCCACCGAGCGATCCGCCGATAGTACGTATAGAGCCTCCATGCGACTCGAGCGTGTCTTTGCCAAACTGCTCCGCCTTGTGATGGGCACAACGACAGCACCCGTATAGAGCGATCGAATGGAGCGGTCTGACGAGTTGCTTAGAATCGCCGTTGCCCCAGACGCTACGACACTGTGCAGGCATTCTGCGAGTCGTACTTGATCGGCCCAACGGAACGGCGGCCAGCTGTACCTAAGAAACGGCGATTCCCCTCTTGGAAGAGCATATGGAGGGTCACAATACACGAGGCTGTCAGAGCCAGCGAGAGTCAGCGTCATCTCGAAGTCGCCCGCAATGAGCTCAGCCGTTCCCAGCTTCGACCCAACGTCCTCGATGCGGCAACCCTCGAGTAGCGGCTCAAGCCGCCGGTCCCCACTAAAGGGCACGTTGTACTCACCCTTCGCATTCTCTCGATAGACGCCGCCGTATCCGCACCGGTTCAAGTACAGTATGCGCGCTGCTGCACTCACGTCGCTCCTCGGGCGCCACCTTGCTACCCGTGAGTAGGTGTCAGAGTCGACACTGAGTGACTTGAGTTTACTCCTTACACCGGCAGCGTCGTTCGCCAAACCCCTGTAGCACCGTATGAGTTCTACATTGACGTCGGCCAGGATCGCTGACTCCCAGTTTCCCGCCAAGAACACGGCGGCGCCGCCGAGAAAGGGTTCTACGTAGGTAGTCGCTTCCGTTATAGGTGCCATGGCGCGCAAGGCCGGTGCGAGCCACCGCTTTCCACCGGTCCACCGGAGCAGGGGCTTTGTCGATCCGCGACCAACTGCCAGTGGGGTGAGAGCGTCAGTCAAGTCGATCTGCCACTTGCCACTCTCGCAAGAGCCGAGCAGTGGCGGGTGGAACGAGCTCGCTCCACATTGGATCCTCAGCGGCCAGTAGGTCTCGAATCAGCTCGCCACTATGTGTCTTCGGATCTCTCTCGTAAAGCACGTCGACGCTATAGCCCAGGCCCTCAAGCAGCTCGATCTTCCGATCATTCCATTGATCCACTCTAGTTGTCAGGATCGGAATCGACGTGGGTAGATAGTCAGCAAGTTCATCCGGTTGTTCGATCGGAAAAGGAATGACGCAGTAGCGGTCCGCCGAGTAGCCGGCATCCGCCAGGACCTCATTGATGATAGTCATCCGTTCGAAATACGTGAGAGGGTTCGCACGCGGATCGGTTCGGTGCTCGCCCGCCCCGTCTACGTGCTGCAAGTGCATTCGGGCGAACTGCGTAATACCGACGTACAAGAACTCAGCGCGTCTAAACGCCTCTTCGAGATACTCGAGATGCGCACTGTGGAATGGCTGAAATCGTCCGTGGACCGATGCTGAGCTGATCATGGCCGCAGTCAGAGACGCACTCGGGTTGCGAGAAGAACGTCGCGGTACACGAGTTCCGACCAATTCTCAAACTCATCGACGTGTTTCTCGATGTCGTGCAACGTCTCGAAGCTAAGTTGCTGAAGGAAGCCACGCTCGCCGATTTCGATCGTAGCGTGGCTCGGCACCTCAACCAGGTAGATAACCCCGAGATGCTGCTTACTCACTTCGCGACGTGGGTCATAGATGCCGCCAAGTAGCGTCAGCCTCGGCTCGGGGGGCTTTATCCTGACCTCCTCGGATAACTCGCGAGTTATGTAGGCGCCACCATTTTCCGGATCAAACGGGCCAAAGAGTGGAGCTATGTCGTCTGGGTTCAGGTGTCCGCCGAATAGAAGCGAACGCTCGCCGTGTAGTCGCGCTTCGGGCAGCCGCCTCGTTCGCTTGTGTGTGGCCACTCGCCTTTGGTGGACCACGAGGAACTGAGAAACTAACTGTATGATATCGAATCTCTGTTCTGCTTCTGATCTCCGCATGGGATATGTCTGAGCGACAAGTTCCAGCCCTCGTGCTGCGGATAGCTCAGTGATCCCGTCGGAGGGAAAGTACTCACGAAGGATGTCAGCGTCGAAGACGACGATGTCTTCGTCTAGGAGTGCCTTTTGGAATCGGTCGGCTACGAATTCTGGTATATGGGTCCATCTCCGCAGGGCGAAGTGGTTTGGTGAGGCCCTCATAAAGCGAGAGCTCTCGCGCTTGTCCAGGATATCCCGAGAGAGCTTCGCCTTCATTGTCTGGTCGGGAGTGAGCCCACGGGTATCGAGGAGGCTCTGATCTAGCGCGCGACTTATGATCTCGTGAGGGTCAAGCGGCTCGCCTGCCCGTTCAAGGACGATCTCGGCTGAGTCCAAGAACGTCAGTGGGTGCGGATGCTTGATGCGCTCTCCGGCGACCTCCACGGCTCCAGAGACTAGCGGAGTTGGCAAGCTGTGTCCCGGGCTCGCACGCTTGAGTTGTCGCGAGCCGCCACGGGTAAAGAGATCGGACCCGTTCAGGACGCACCTCCTAGGAACGCCGCCCAGTCGTCGGCCTTCACCCGGTTCATCTCCTTGAAGAGCTTGGGGCGGCCGCCGGCGTTGAGGAGGTAGCGGCGGGGCTTGCCGGGGACGTTGGCGCCGAAGAAGTAGCTGCTCTTGCCAAAGCTGGGGGGCTGGTCGGCGGCGCGGTCGATCATGGCGGTCCAGCGATCCTCGGCCTCGGGGGTGACTTCGACCACGGTGGCGCCGCGGCGGCGGGCCTCCACCAGCAGGTCCTGGACGAAGTCGACCTGGTCGCCGTTGTACCTCGGGTTGTTGCCGGCGGCGGCGTGCGGGCCGCCGGGGAAGAACAGGTTCGGGAAGCCGGCCGTGGCCACGCCGAGGAAGGTGGTCGGGCCGTCGGCCCAGTGCTCGGTGAGGGCGAGGCCGTCACGGCCGACGATCCCCATGCGCAGCAGCGCCCCGGTGCCGAAGTCGAAGCCGGTGGCCCAGACGATGACGTCGAGCTCCTCGACGCCGCCGGCGGTCTCGATGCCCCCGGGGAGGACCCGCAGGATGGGCGTGGCCTTCAGGTCGACCAGGCGCACCTTCGGGTCGTTGTAGGTCTCGTAGTACCGCTCGACGAAGGGCGGGCGCTTCTCGCCGAAGACGTGGTCGGTGGGGATGAGCTGGTCGGCCACGGCGGGGTCGTCGACGATCGAGCGCACCTTGGCGGCGATGAAGTCGCACCACTCGCGGTTGGCGGCCGGGTCCATCAGGAGGTCGGTGTAGTTGCTGCTCAGCTTGGAGAAGCCGGGGCTGTTCCACATCTGCTCGTAGAACGCCCGGCGCTCCTCGGCGGAGTCGTCGAAGGTGGCCTTGCCGCTCGGCTCGTGCAGGAACCCCGCCACCGAGGTGTCGAGGATCTCCTTCATGCGCACGAAGCCGGCCCGCAGCTCGGCCTGCTCGTCGTCGGTGATGGGCCGGTTGTTCAGGGGCGTGCACCAGTTGGCCGTGCGCTGGTAGATCGTCAGCGAGGCGACCTCGTCGACGATGTTCGGGATGATCTGCACGCCGCTCGACCCGGTGCCGATCACCGCCACCCGCTTGCCGGCGAGGTCGACCGGCTCGGTCGGCCACCGCCCGGTGTGCACCGAGACGCCGGCGAAGTCCTCCCGGCCGGGCACGTCCGGATAGAAGGGGACGGACAGCACGCCGGTGGCCGACACCAGGAACCGGGCCCGCACCAGCTCGCCGGCGGCGGCGTTCCGCGGAACGCTCCCCTCAGGCGACACGTCGGACGCAGCGTCCCGCGGAACTTCTCTGGGCGCCGCATCGCCGCCGTCGGCGTTCCGCGGAACGCTCTCGACCGCACCGCCGGCACCGGCTGACGGACCGCCGGCGGGTTCGAGCGCCACCGACCAGCAGGCGCCGGCGTCCTCCCAGGCCGCCGACGTCACCCGGGTCGCGAAGGACAGGTGGCGGCGCAGGTCGAAGCGGTCGACCACGTGGTTCAGGTAGCGCTCGATCTCGGGCTGGCCGGCGAAGTGCTCCTCCCACACCCACTCGTCGAAGAGCTCCTCCGAGAACAGGTAGGCGTACGTGTAG
>RRZT012515758.1_pt1 | contig 13362 bp, 12 predicted proteins | sample 2165551 | NCBI WGS metagenome assembly RRZT01 (sample SAMN10456910, study PRJNA506462) | wastewater metagenome | biome: wastewater; feature: sludge; material: wastewater sludge; isolation source: wastewater sludge with Escherichia coli K12::gfp cells carrying plasmid... | place: USA: Moscow, Idaho... | reverse complement strand
TTGCGGCGCAGCACCGCCGGCGGCGGCAGGTCGAGCAGCTTCTCGTACGCCACGGGCAGGTCGGGGGTGAGCACCACCGCGTCGGCCGCCACCGCCTCGCCATCGGCCAGCCGGACGCCGGTCACCGCGCCGTCCGTGCGCCGCAGCACCCGCTCGACCGGGGTCTGACAACGCACGACACCACCGGCGGCGGTGATCGCCTCGGCCAGCGCGGGCCCGATGGCGCGCATGCCGCCGTCGGGAAACCAGACGCCCTCGATCGAGTCCATGTAGGTGATCACGGCGTACAGCGCGAGCGCCTGTGCGGGCGCCAGCCCGGCGTACATGGCCTGAAACGAGAACAACCGGTGCAGCCGCTCGTCGGCGAACCTGCGCTCGATGGCCGGCCCGAGCCGCCCGAAGGCGCCGAGTCGGAGCAGTTGCGCCGCCGCGCCGGGGTGCCGCAGCAGGTCGAGTGGCGAGTTGAAGTTGGAGTCGATGAAGTGCGGCAACTCGGCGGCGTACAGCGCCTTCAGCCAGGTGACGAACCCGTCGAACGCAGCCGCGTCACGCGCCCCGCAGTGGGTGGCGATCTCGTCACGCATCGCCTCGTGCCCGTGCCGCACGTGCAGCACCGACCCGTCGGCGAAGTGTGCCCGGTACGCGGGGTCGAGCCGCTGCAGCGTCAGGTGATCCTGCAGCCGGGTGCCGGCGGCCTCGAACGCCTCGGCGAGCAACCCGCGCATGGTCAGTACCACCGGGCCGGTATCGAAGGTGAACCCGTCTTGGGTAAGGGCACCGGCCCGGCCACCGGGCCGATCCTGCCCCTCGAACACCGTGACCCGGTGCCCGCGGCCCACCAGGTGGCAGGCGGCGGCCAGCCCGGCCAGCCCGGCGCCGACCACGACGACGTGGCTCATGCCTGGCGCCACGCAATCGTTGCGGCCAACGCGAGCAGCCCCGAGACCCCGTCGACCTCCAGCGGTGCGCCGGCCAGCGCGTCGCGGGCCAGCCGCACGTCGTCACAGATCAGTTCTTCGACCCTCGAATCGATGCTCGCCCGCTGCAACGCCCGCATCGCACCCGGCACGTCGCGTTCGGGGTGGCGCAGCAGGTCGGCGTCGTCACCCTGAACGGATTCTGCGGCCAGAGCCAGAATCACCGTGGCCTTGCCCTCGGCCAGGTCGTCGCCCGCGGGCTTGCCGGTCACCGCGGGGTCGCCCCAGATGCCGAGCAGGTCGTCGCGCAGGGCGAAGGCCCGGCCGATGTGGGCACCGAAGTCGGCCAGCACGGCGAGTTGCTCCGCTGTGGCACCCGCCGCCAGCGCGCCCAACTGCAGCGGCCGCCCCACCGAGTAGGCGCCCGACTTCAGCCGCGCGATGCGCTCGGCGTGCACCCGGTCGCGGCGTCCGGCAGCGGCACCGGTGAGGTCGGCCCGCTGACCGGCGATCAGCTCAAGGCACAGTTCGTGCCAGGTGCCGCGCAACGGTTCGGGCAGGCTCGCGGCCAATCGCGTGGCGCGGGCGTGGGCCAGATCGCCCAGCAGTATGGCCAAGTTGCGGCCGAACCTATCGGGGTCGCCGTCGGCGCCCGCCTCGCGGTGCCAGGCCGCCGCCTGCACGTGTGCCGAGGGCGCGCCCCGGCGCGAAGCCGATTCGTCCATCACGTCGTCGTGCACCAGGGCGAACAGGTGCAGCAACTCCAGCGCTGCGGCGGCCCGCACCATGTCGTCGTAGGCCGAACCGACGCGTCCGCCCGCGGCCACGAACGCCCAGTGGGCCAAGCGCGGCCTGAAACGCTTGCCGCCCAGGGCCGCCAGCGCGGCCAGCCATTCGGGCAGGTCGGCGGCCAGCACCTCGACGTCGGGCACCCAGGTGTGCCAGAGCCCGGTCAGGTCGGCCAGTTCAGCGGCCACCAGGGCGTCGACGGCGGCCACCGTGGCGGCCTCGTCGGGCAGGGGTTCGCACGCCCCCCGCTCGATCACCGGTGTGCCGCGCTCGTCGATCACGGGTGCCAGTTGCGGCACCTGAAGCGCCGCCCACGGGCTGAACGCCCGCGGCGTGGCGGTCACCGAGCGCACCAGATCGGGCCAGGGCACCCACTCGCACGCTGCGATCTCGTCGGGGTCGGGGTAGACGCCGGCCGGGTCGATGCGGCCGACCCACACCGGACAGATCTCGTTCTCGACCACCCCGCCGTCGTCGACGGCCCGGTAGCGAAAGTCGGGCAGCACCAGCGTCAGGTCGTCGATCTCGACGCCCAGTTCTTGCCGCACCCGCCGCCGGACGGCCTGTTCGCCGTCTTCGTCGGGGCTCGGGTGGCCGCAGCACGAGTTCGTCCACACCCCGGGCCAGGTGCGCTTGGCGAGCGCGCGCCGGGTGATCAGCAGCCGTCCGTCGGAGTCGAAAAGGTAGCTTGAGAACGCGAGGTGCAGCGGGGTGTCGCCGGTGTGCACGCTCAACCGAGACGCCGTTCCGATCGGCTTCCCGTGCTCGCTGAGCAGCACGACCGCGTCATCGGTCACCGAGCGGTTCAGCACTATCACTCCTCATCTGCGGCCGAATGGCCATCAGTCTGTCGCCATGTCGAAGCTTTGTCTAAGGTTAGCGGGTCGATACCATTCCGCAGAGCGGCGGCGGAGGCCCAGGTGTACACGATCAAGCAGGCGGCAGAGCTGACGGGGGTTCCCTCGGCAACCCTACGCGCCTGGGAGCGGCGCTACCCACTGCCCGCCCCGCATCGCTCACCCGGCGGCTACCGGCTCTACGACGACGCCGCCCTGTCGCGGGTGCGACTGATGGACCGGCTGGTCAAGGCCGGTTGGACGCCCCGCAACGCGGCCGCGATGGCCCTGCACGATTCGGCCGACGTCTCGTCGCTGCCGTCCCCGACCGAGTTCGTCGAGGCGGTGGCCGCAGGGCTGGCGCCCGGCCGGCGCGAGGCCGTGCTGGCCGCCCGGTTTCAGGCGGCCCCGCTGCCGGTGGTGATCGAGCAGTGGCTGATGCCGATGCTGCACGAACTGGGTCAGGCCTGGAGCTGCGGCAGAGTCACGGTGTGGCAGGAGCACGCCGTCGCCGCCGCCGTGCTGCGCCAGTTGCACGTGGCGTTCGAGTCGGCACCGGTTCCCACCGGCCCGTTGGTGCTCACCGGCCTGCCGAGCGGCAGCCATCACGAGGTGGGTCTCGCCGCGTTCAACGCGCTGGCTCGCATGGCCGGACTCGGCGTGGCCTACCTGGGCGCCGACCTGCCCGAGTACGCCTGGGTGGGCGCGGTCGAGGAGCATCCGCCGGCTGCGGTGGTGATCGCCGTGCCCACGGCCGACGACGTGGCCGGCGCACGGCGCTGCCTGCTCGCCCTGCACGAACTCGGCGGTGCCGACGCGCCGTTGCTGCTGGCCGGCGGCGGCAGCCAGGACGCGGTGGCCGACCTGGCACGTCCGCTGGGGCATTCGGTGAGCGCAGCCGCCGAGACGCTGCGGCACGACCTCGGGGCGCGAACCGACGGTCGCCTAGCCTGACCACGACCCCGAACCCAGGCCCGACGACGGCAGCTGGCGCTTCGCGAGCGAGGCGACACACTAGAGTTGAGCCTCACGTCAGCCCAGGAGGTCACCATGCCGGACGCCAGCGATCCGAACGCCGACACCAAGGCCGCCTTCGCCGCGGCCCTGGAGCGCAAGAAGCAGGCCCAGCAGTCGGGCGCCGATCACACCGACGCCGACCGCGGCAGCGCCAAGAACACTCACGCCCAGGGCGGCAAGCGCCAGTTCCGCCGCAAGTCGGGCGGCTGACCGACCGGGTCGCGATCAGTCGATGCTGTTGTCGCCCACCACGTACAGCATCACGATCTCGGCCCGCTTGTTCTCGGCCACTGTCACCGCGGGCGGATAGCTCAGGTCGGTCTGATCGACCACCACGCCGAGCCGCCAGTTGTTTCGCCTGACCTTCTTGAACGCCTTGAAGAACGTGGGCGAGAAGTCGTCGTGCTTGGTGAGGTACGCCGCGATGTGCTCGGGCACCGCAACCTTCGGCGTGCGCGCCTGCGCCAGTGCGCGCACGAACTCGAGCGCGCTGCGGTGGTTCACCTTCCAGGCCGCGGCGTAGAGCTGCTGCCGGTCGCCCGCGGTCGACCAGTCGTTCCACCACTGCACGAACCGGGCCGTGTCGACGACGTTGATGTCTTCGATGCCACTTTTGGGCATGGTCACTCCTTCTGTGTGAAGCGCACCCAGGCGGGTGCAAACCTGTGCGCGAGCGACGTGGCCAGGTCGCGGTGCCGCGCGCTCGCCTCGGCGTCGCCCTGCAGGGCGAGCAGCCGGGCCAGGTGGGCGTCGGCCGGCCCCACTCCGGCCGATCCGCCGACCGGCAGCCAGCAGCCGCTCAGCACGGCCAACTGATCGGCCAGTTCGCCGGCCAGCGGTTGAGCGGGCGCGTGATCGCCGCACGCCGCCACCAGCAGGGCCGCCCCCGCGCCGGCCCGAAACGTGCCCCGCACGCTCTGCCACAGTTGCGCCAGCTGGTCGTGGGGCACCGGCACGCCGGCCGCGGCCCCGATCGCCGCGCCGGCGATCTGGTACAGCGGGTCGACGGCGGTCATGTCGTCGTCGAGCGCGGCCATGTCGCCGGCCAGTTCGACCAAGGCGCCGTCGCGCAGCGCGTCGCTGAGCAGGCGTTCGTGATCGGCCACCAGCACCGTCTCGGCGTCCACCCCGTCGGCCAGGGCCGCCGCCCGCCCGGCGTGCCGCGCCGCCAGCGCCGACTGCCCGCCCAGGGTGGCCAGCAGTTCGAGCCAGCGGGCGGCGAACCACTGGTGCAACCCCGAGCCGGCGCTCTCGGCGCGCCGCGCGTAGTCGGCCGCCGAGGCCGCCGCCGCCAACCGGTCGGCCAGCTCGATGTGGCCCGCCACGATCAACCGCAGGGCGTCGAGTTCGGCCTCGGCACTGTCGACCCGGGCGGCCTTGAGCGCGATCTCTTGGGCCAGTTCGAGCCGCCTCCGCGGCGACTGCCCGCCGGGCCAGGTGAGCGAGTGCAGGGCCCGCAGGGCGTCCAGCGCCACGGCCGGGTCGGCGGCCGAGGCCTGCCGGCGCAGTTCGGGTTCGACGTCGCCGAGCCGCGCCAGCATGCTGAGGTCGCCGGCCTTGCCGGCACGCAGGTAGCCCTCGATGAGCCGGACGCGCCACGCGCCGTGCTCGAGCGGCAACCAGTCCAGCGCCTCGCCGATCAGCAACTGTGCGCGGCGGGCGTCGGCGCCCAGCGGCACCCAGGGGCTGGCCACCGCCAACGCCGCCTGCGCGAACAGCACGGGCTCGCCGGCCCGGCGGGCCGCCACCGCGACCTCGCCCGCCCGCTCCATGGCCTGTTCGATACGGCCGCCCAGGCTGAGCGCGTTCACCGCCTCCAACTCCCAGGGCAGCCAACTCGACGGAGGCAGCTCGGCGCGACGCGCCAGTTCGACCGCCCGGGCATACCCCTCGGCTCCGGTGAGCAGGTCACCGTCGGCGACGAGCCGGGCAGCCTGGTCGGCGCCGTCACGGGCCGATTGCGCGAGGGCTGCCGGGCTGGCCAGCGGCAGCGGGGCGTCGAGCACCGGATTCTGGTTCAACACGTCCGTTTCGAGCCGGCGGAAGGCGCGACTTGCGTCCAGGCCGTACTCATCGGCGAACCGGGTGATGAACGACCGGCACTCATCGAGCGCACCGATCGGGTCGCCGCTGCGGTACAGCGCGATCACCAGGCTCGAGGCCAACGCCTCGGACTCGGGAAACTCCATGGCCCACCGGCGCAGGTCGGCGACCGCACCGGAGTGATTGCCGGCGGCCAGTTCGAGTTCGGCCAGCTCGGTGAGCAGTTCGGCTCGGCGGCGCTCGAGGTAGCTGCGCATCATCGTGATCGGCTCGATGCCTTCGATGCCCTCGAAGGGCACCCCGCGCCACTCGAGCAGCCCATCGCGCAACGCGGCGGCTCCCGCCGGCGGGTCACGCCCGTCGATCTCGCGGCCGCGACCCAGGGCGGCTTCGAAGCGTGACGCGTCCAGTTCGTTCGGCGCGACCTGCAGCCGGTAGCCGCCGCCCGCGGTGGCGAGCCGTGCCGACTGCCCCGGCCCGAGCGCCGAGCGCAACCGGTCGACGTGCACCCGAATGGCGGTGCTGGCGGTGCGGGGCGGTTCACCGCGCCACACCCGATCGAGCAGTGAATCGAGGCTGACAACGCGGTTCGCGTCGGCCAACAGCACGGCCAGCACAGTGGTCTCCATCGGACGCAGCCGGCGCGGCTCGCCGTCCACGGTCACGCCGACACGGCCGAGAACGCGAAAATCGACCGCTGGCATCGAACCTCCGAGGGCGGCAGGGGGTTACTGGGCACCCTAACCAACCCGCGCGCCGCGCGGGAGAGTTCTCGGTGTTCAGTGACACGCGCCGCCCCTGGCCTGGTTGACGCAGACCAGCCTCTCCGCACGGCGTAAACGTGCGATAAACGACGTCGGGACTACAACCCTCTCAACCGACGAGGGCGACCCATGCGGTTCCACACATAACCGGCGGCCAGCAGGGCGGCCAGGCCGGTGGCGATCGCGCCCACGAGCAGCGTCCACCGCGGGCCCCAGGCGTCGCCGACCCAGCCGATCAGCGGCGCACCCAGCGGCGTGCCGCCGGTGAAGATGGCCATGTACAGGCTCATCACCCGGCCGCGCATGGCCGGCTCGGTGGTCAGTTGCACCGTGGTGTTGGCAGCAGTCATCACCGTCAGCGACGACAATCCCACCGGCACCAGCAGCGCGGCGTACACCCAGTAGGTGGGCGCCAGGGCCAGCAGGGTGGTGATCACCGCGAACCCGGCCAGCGAACCAACCAGCAGGCGCAGGCGGGGGCGGCGGCGCCGGGCCGCCAGCAGGGCCGCGGCCAGGGTGCCGGCCGCCATCACCGAGCCGAGCAGGCCGTAGCCCTCTGGCCCCACCCCGAACACCTGCGTGGCCATCAGCGCGTTGGTGATCTGAAAGTTCAGCCCGAACGTGCCCAGCATGAAGATGCAGAACAGGATCAACTGCAGGTCGGGGCGGTCGCGCACGTAGGCCAGGCCCTCGCGAATGGCTCCGCGGCCACGCCGCACGGGGGCCGGGTGCAGGTCGCCGGGGTTCATCGACACCAGGCCCGCCAGCACGGCCACGAAGCTCAACGTGTTCACCGCGAACACCGGCCAGATGCCCACCCAGGCGATCATCAGGCCGGCGATGGCGGGGCCCAGCAGCCGGGCCCCGTTGAACGACGCGCTGTTCAGGCCCACCGCATTACTGAGCAGGTGGTCGGGCACCACTTCGCTCACGAAGGCCTGCCGGGCCGGGGCGTCGAAGCCCCACAGGACGCCGGCCAGCACGGCGCTGAGGTAGACGTGCCACAGTTGCACCGTGCCGGTGGCCACCAGGGCGGTCAGGGCGGCGAACACCAGACCTGTGCCGGCCTGGGTGACCATCATGATGCTGCGCTTGCCGAACCGGTCGGCCACGGCGCCGGCGATGGGCGAGATCAACACCCCGGGCGCGAACTGCAGTGCGGTCACGTAGCCCAGGGCGGTGGCGGAGTTGTCGGTGAGCTGGGTGAGCACCAGCCAGTCCTGCGCCACACGGGCCATCCAGGTGCCCACGTTCGAGGTGAGTGACCCCAGAAACAGCAGCCGGTAGTTGCGCACGGCCAGCGAGGCGAACGTGTGCACGGGCGCGAGTGCGGCAGCTTCGCTGTCTGTTTCACTCATGTCGGCCCGTGGTCATCCGTACCATCCTAAGTCGAATAGTCGTTCGGTGACGAAATCATCTGTTCGCCTCGCTACAGTCGGTGCCATGAGCGGGCAGTCGAACCGAGTCGCGCCGACCATTTCGACCAGTGCCGGCACGGTCTCGGGCGTGCAACGACCCGATTCGGCCGCCTATCTCGGGGTGCCGTTCGCGGCACCCCCCACCGGTGAGCGCCGCTTTCTGGCGCCGCAACCACCGGTGCCGTGGCACGGGGTGCGCGCCTGCGACGCGTCGGGGCCGACGCCCCAGCGGCGTCCGTTCGGTGACGTGACCACGATTCCCGAGCCGTCCAACGCCGGCGACGACACGCTCAACGTGAACGTGTTCACGCCGGCCCCCGGCGACCGTGACGCCCTGCAGCCGGTGCTGGTGTGGGTGCACGGCGGCGGCTACTTCGCCGGGTCGCCCGCCAGCCCCTGGTACGACGGACGCAGCTTCGCGCGCGACGGCGTGGTCACCGTGGTGCTGTCGTACCGGCTCGGTTTCGACGGCTTCGGGTGGATCGACGGCGCTCCGCTGAACCGCGGCCTGCTCGACCAGATCGCCGCGCTCGAGTGGGTGCGCGACAACATTCGCGGCTTCGGCGGCGATCCGGCTCGCGTGACGATCGCCGGCCAGTCGGCGGGCGGCGGCAGTGTGCTGGCGCTGCTGACCTCGCCGCGCGCTGCTGGCCTGTTCCGGGGCGCCATTTCTCAGTCAGGTGCCGCCGGCGCGCTGTCGGCCGCTGGTGCCGAGCGGACCGGGCGTCGCTTCGCCGCCGCCATCGGCGTCTCGCCCGACCTGTCGGGCTGGCGGTCGCTCACCGAGGATCAGATCCTCGACCGGCAGACCGAGTTCAACCAGGTGCCGGACGTTCCGGGTATGGCCAGCCCGCCCACCGAGCTCATCGCGGCGGCACGCCGCACGCCGGCCGGCTCGCTGCCGCTGGCCTTCGCGCCGGTGGTCGACGACGAGATCGTGCGGGCTCCGGTCGAGGCGATCCGCGCCGGAGCGGGCGCCGAGGTGCCGCTGCTGCTGGGCGCCACCCGCAACGAGTTCGCATTTCCCATTCCCGGTGCGGCGTCGGTGCGCGAGATCGTGGCCGCCGCGAGCGCAGCCGGTTGCACCGAGGCGGCCGTGGCGCGCTACCGGCTTGAGGTCGACCGGTTGGGCCCCGCGTACGCGGCCAGCCAGCTCGCGGTGGCGCAGATGTTTCGAGCACCGGCGGTGCATGTGGGGGCCGAACGGTCGCGCCAGGGGGCGGGTCAGCGCACCTGGCTGTACGACTTCGCCCACCACTCCGCGGTCGACGGCACGTCGAGCCACTGCTACGACCTGCCGTTCAGTTGGGACGTGCTCGACGCCCCGGGAGTCGAGCGGGTGCTCGGCGCCGAGCCGCCGCAGCAGTTGGCCGACCGCATGCACGCCGACTGGGTGCGGTTCATCACCGACGGCACCGTGGGGTGGCCGGCGGTGGCCGAGGCGCCGATCGGCGCGGCTCGGGTCTATGGCGACGAGCCGGCGTTCGACGAGTCGGCGTATGGGTTCGAGGTCGAACTCACCGGCGATCAGTGATTCGCAGACGTCAATCCGGCGGTAAGGAGAGGAACCCCCCAGTCCTCTCCTGACCGCCGGTCATAACCCCTGCGCGGCGCTCCGGCCCCCGTCGATGGCCTTCCCCCTGGCTACCACCGGCTCCACAACTGGGATTGCTAGAAGTCTGCGCCCGCGTTGTAAACGGCCTGTAAACGCATTCGTAAACGTCGCGCCACCACCGTCAGGGGGTGCGGTTGGCGCACCTTCTTGATCGGGTGTTGTTGCCGGCCGGGTCAAAGGTCTGCGGCAGTGCGTCGGCGATGGCGAACACGCCCAGGTCTTTGCCCGAGTCGTCGGGGTTGGGCAGCACGTCCACCACCAGTCAGTGCCTGCGGGTGGACTGCTGCGCCATCCACTGCCAGATGTGCTGACCGCGCCGGCTCGGATCGTTGCGTGCCACGTAGATCCACGACCAGTGGCCGGCGAACTGGTGGCCGTTCCAAATCACGTGGTCGTACAGGCTGAGGTACGAGCGGGCGATCAGGTCATGGGCGTGCACGCTGTTGGTCACCGGGTCGACGGTGGTGTCGTCGGCAGAGGCGACGAGCCACGTCGGGGTGCGAATCGCCTTGAGTTCGGCGTCGGTGATCATCGGCTCGGTGGTGCGGAAGGGTGCCACCACCCCGCAGATCGGCACGGCGGCGGCGAACGCCCGCGGGTACTCGACCGTCATCTTCATGGTCATGTAGCCGCCGTTGCTGCAGCCGACCACGTGGATGCGGTCGCGATCGATCGGGTGCCGGCGGGCGACCTCGGCGATCACGTCGGCGATCATCGGGGCGAACGCGTCGCCGTCCTCGAGCCAGTACGAGGTGGACTGCGGCGCCACCACGTAGGCGCCGCCGAAGATGCGCTGTGCCTCGGGAGTAGCGAAGCCGAGTGCGCCGCGGTTGGCGCGCAAAGTGGTCTCGTTGTCGTAGTAGCCCTGGGCCAGCGCACCGCCCTCGCCGCCGCCGTGCAGCCACACGATCAACGGACGGCGGTCGCCGCGCCGGCCGTCGCGGGGCGCGTACAGACGGTACTTCAGGTCATCGGTGGCGGCGTAGCCGAAGGCGTCCACCTCGGGGTTCGCCAGCTTGCCCTGCACGAGCCGGCTCAGGGTGAGGCTGCGGCCGTTGCGAAGCTTCAGAGGTGCGTTCTGGGTGACGGTGTAGGCCAGATCGAGGCGCACGTTGCGGGCCAGGCTGACGATGTACCCCAGGGTGCCGCCGCCGACCACGCCCTCGGCGTATTCGAGGTCGAGCACGATGTTGCCGCGCCGGTCCAGGCGTGCTGCGGTGACCGTTCGGTCGAGGTCGTACACGCTGTAGATGTCGGTGGCGGGCACGTCGATGGGGCTGGTCGCCTTGACGTGCACGCTGAAGGTTGCCGCGGTCAGGCTGCGGGGATCGATCGGGCCGAGCCCCGCGGTGTTCAGGGTGAGCGCGACGACCTGCTCACCGCCGTCCAGGGTCTCTGCGTTGAGGGTGAACGTGGTGCGGCCGCCGCTGCCTCGGTCACCGGCCTGGGCGGTGACGGTCGGCAGGGTGAGCGCGGCGGTGGCGGCACCGCCCACGAGCAGCGTGCGGCGGCGAACAGGGGTGGACATCGACGAAACTCCTTCATTCGACCTTGGGGGTTCACCGGCCGGCCTCATTGCCGACGGGGTGTCGAATGCTCGAAGTCAACTCCCAACGCCCTCTTGCAATCTACAATCATTTGGTTGTACGTTTTGAATCGTGATCGAGAACGACGAGGATCGGGCGGACGCGCTCTTCCACGCCCTCGCCGACCGCACCAGGCGCGACATTCTGCGCCGAGTACTGGGCGGCGAGCACTCGATCAGCGCCCTGGCGTCGCACTACGACATGAGCTTCGCCGCCGTGCAGAAGCACGTCGCGGTACTCGAGCGCGCGGGCCTGTTGACCAAGCGTCGGCAGGGCCGCGAGGCGCTGGCCAGGGGTGATCTGCAGGTGGTGCGGTCGACCGCAGCACTGCTGACCGAACTCGAGCACGCGTGGCGCGGCCGCATCGACCGCATCGACGCCCTGCTCGACCAACTCAAGGAGTGACCGAAATGCCCGTTGTCGACATCACCAAAGACCTCGACGCCCTGACCCTGACGATCGTCGCCGACTTCGCCGCCCCCGTCGAGCGGGTGTGGCAGTTGTACGCCGACCCCCGCCAGCTCGAGCAGGTCTGGGGGCCGCCCGAATACCCGGCCACCTTCGTCGACCACGACCTGGCCCCCGGCGGCCGGGTGACCTACTACATGACCAGTCCCGAGGGCGATCGCTACCACGGCTGCTGGGTGGTGGGCGAGGTGGCCGCTCCCGACCGATTCGCCTTCGACGACTTCTTCGCCAACGCCGATTTCGAGCCCGACACCTCGCTGCCCGCGTCGCATTGCACTTATGCCTTCGTCGAACGCGACGGCGGCACCCGGGCCACCTACGTGAGCGGCTACGACTCGGCCGAGGCGCTGCAGCAGGTGCTCGACATGGGCATGGAAGAGGGCTCCCGCTCGGCGATCAACCAGATCGACGAATTTCTGGCCCGGTAGGGTTCGTTGCGGGCGGACACTCCGTCCCCACGAACCGAAGGAGCAGCCGGATGGCAACGCACAGCAAGGCGCACGCGCACTGGGAAGGCACCCTGATGGACGGCGCCGGCAACGTCGAACTGGTCACCTCTGAGGTCGGTCAGTTTCCGTTGACGTGGGCCAAGCGGGCCGAGGCGTCCGCGGGTGGCACCAACCCTGAGGAGCTGATCGCCGCGGCGCACGCGTCCTGCTACTCGATGGCGCTGTCGCACGCCCTGGCCGGCAACGGCACCCCCGCCACCTCGATCGACACCGTCGCCGTGGTGGGCTTTCAGCCCGGCGTCGGCATCACCGGCAGCGACCTGACGGTCAAGGCCAAGGTGCCGGGGCTCACCGAAGACGAGTTCAAGACCTTCGCCGAGGGGGCCAAGACCGGCTGCCCGGTGTCGGCCGCCCTGGCCGCGATTCCGATCACGCTGACCACCGAGTTCGTCGCCTGATCCGATTCAGGGGGACGGTTCTTCAACCGCTGGAGAACCGTCCCCAACCCCCGCCACTCTCGACCAACTGCGCTCAGGTGGGTAGCTCGAACCAGAACACGCTGCCCTGGCCAGGCACCGACGACACCCCGTACTGCCCCCGGTGGGCGCCCACGATGGCGGCCACGATGGCCAGCCCGAGGCCGCTGCCGCCACTGCCGCGGCCCCGGCCCGGGTCGGCCCGGTAGAACCGGTCGTACAGGTGCGGCAACTCCGCCGCGGCAATGCCGGGGCCGCCGTCAGACACCTCGACCCGCACCCGTTGCTTGCCCACCTTGAACCCCCTGATGGTCAGGGCCGCGGTGACCGGCGTGTAGCGCAACGCGTTGGACGTGAACGCCGTGACCGCCTGCACCAACCGATCCTGGTCGCCCGTCACGATCAGCCCGTCGCCGGCCTCGACCTGCACCGGACGCTCGGGCTGAATCACCCGCACGTCGGCGGCAACGTCGCGCAGCACGGCCCCCAGATCGACCTCCCCGCCCACGCCGGCCGCCCCCGCGTCCAGCTCGTTGAGTAGAAACAGGTCGTTCACGATGCGGGTCATGCGGGTCGCCTCGGCGTTGATGCGCCGCATGGCGTCGCCGATGCCCTGGGTGTCGACCAGCCCGTACGCCCCCTCGGCGGTCGCCGGGCGCGTGTAGAGCGACGAATACCCGGTCAGCGTGGTCAGCGGGGTGCGTAGCTCGTGCGAGGCGTCCGCGACGAACCGACGCATGCGCTCTTCTGACGCCTGGTTCGCGTCGAGCATCGTGTTGAACGCCGTGGCCAGCTCGTTGGCCTCGGTGCCGGACGGCCCGGGGTCGACCCGGCGCCGCCGCTCGCCGCGGGTGATCGCCCGGGCCGCGGCGGTGAGGTCGGCGAACGGCTTGAGCCCCAGCCGATAGGTCCACCAGATCACCAGCCCCACCACGCCCAGCACCGCGAACCCACCGGCAGTGAGGGTGGCCGCGAGCTGGGCGA
>RRZT012087959.1_pt1 | contig 13362 bp, 10 predicted proteins | sample 2165551 | NCBI WGS metagenome assembly RRZT01 (sample SAMN10456910, study PRJNA506462) | wastewater metagenome | biome: wastewater; feature: sludge; material: wastewater sludge; isolation source: wastewater sludge with Escherichia coli K12::gfp cells carrying plasmid... | place: USA: Moscow, Idaho... | reverse complement strand
TGACATATTTTTTGGCCGTGTAATCAACGCGAACATTCTCATTTGCATTCGCCTTGCTGAAATAGACCGCAAGAGACGAACAAAACATAAGCATCTCCTGCTTGATATCGTCTGTTACGAGACATTTTAAACGCAAGACTACGTGCGCTCCTGGCACTCCCTGTGCGTGAAACCAGATATCATCAGCAGAGGCAGCTCTGAAGGTCACATACCTGTTCCCTTTGGCGGATAACCCAACATAAACCAATGCTTGCTCAAAATCAAAACGTTTGTGAGGCGGAAGTTTTGTTTCCGCTTTATGCGGTGATTTTTTAAATGTGACGTGCTTTGCGAGCCCCAGTTCCTCTTCAATCATTGTCAATGATTGACCGTCATCGGTGCGCATCGCCAATATTAACTCTTCTCTCAGGTCCTCAAGTTCTGCATTAACTTTGTCAAGCAGCATGGAAGCTCTTATCTGCGCTGATGTTATTTTTTTATACTTAGCAAAGTAAACGGCTGCATTTTGCGATGGGGAGATGGCTGGATTGAGCGGCACTGCGCTTTGGCACTCGATCCCATTTTCATCATAAAAAGTCAGATCTGCTTTTGAACTACCCTTGGGAATTTTCCACATGTTGGCGACAATAATTTCGCCGTATGATCTATATTTCTCCGGTGCTTCTTCATACAAGAGATGCTCAATGTCCTCACTCTGTCTCTCTCTGCGCTTAATTTCCTTACATAGTAAATCTGAAATTTTCTTTTTCCTGGCAGATGTGGAAACTGACAGCAAGGGTTTCGTGACAATTTCCTTTGATGCTGCTTCCATCGAAGAAAATTGTTCCGCTTCTGGTGAAAGCAACTGAGGAGAGATCGTAATATATTTGTTAATGCGCTGAGGAATCATAGAACTCACTGTCCCATGGTAAAAACAATTTAATATCGCCGCTTTTTCTCTAATTGATAGCGAGGCAATTGTCTTTATTAACGATCTGCCAAAGCCGATAATATTTGAAAAAGCCTCATCTGAGGGTGCTTTGAGCCAATTTTCAAGCTCGAGGCCGGTAATCTGAGGCGGCATGGTGTAGTCAAGCCCCGGTAACACGGAACGATATGGATTATCCGCCGGGTAAATGTGTTTAGCCGTTTCTATAATCACATTATTCTCATCGGCAATAATAATGTTGCTGTACCTTTCCATTAGCTCAACGATAATTTTTTTATAATTAGAAAATCCCGCGCCGACTGTTTTTTTAAAATTCAGCACGAGGATTCTGTCTCGCCGCAGCTGCTCAGCGCTGATAAATTCCGAACCGGAAAGGTGGCTTTTAATTGCTCCGGTTATTGGGGGCGTTTGTTTGGCGACAGAGAGCAGCTCTTTTTTTTCATCTTCGTTAATAAAGGCAACGCCGTTATTCTTTGAGCCCCAGGAGAGTAATAAAATTTTGCCGCCTGAAAATGAAAGGGCCGCCCAACAATCTCCGCCGTCTATTTTTTGTAATTTATGCAGAGAGGCATTATTGATCAAATCGCTCCATGCCCACACCAATTCCGCTCCGTACGCCATTTTTTCACCTGCTTAAGTCTATATTTAGCTTCTATTATACAGCCAGAGAGGGCTGATTGCTTTTATCGTTTTGTACTCTGTACATAAGCTATCTTTAGCTATACAATCATTCACGCTGTATTATGAACAGCTAATTTAAATGGAGGTGTTTGAAATGAGCAAAGAACGGTACCTAATTTCGTCGGAATCAGTGACGGAGGGACATCCTGACAAACTCGCAGATCAAATATCCGATGCAGTACTTGATGCTATCCTTGAAGCAGATCCTATGGGACGCGTAGCATGTGAGACTCTTGTCAGCACGGGACTTGTGGTAGTTGCGGGAGAAATAAGCACCAGCTGCTATGTCGATATCCCTAAAATTGCGCGCGATACGATCAAAGAGGTAGGCTACACCAGAGCCAAGTATGGTTTTGACGGAGATACTTGCGCGGTTCTCACTGCTATTGATGAGCAGTCAAATGATATTAAAATCGGTGTTGACAATGCTAAAGAGTCAAGGGAACTTTCCAGTGATGAGATAGATAAAATCGGCGCCGGAGACCAGGGATTGATGGTCGGCTATGCTTGCAATGAAACAGAGGAGCTCATGACGCTGCACATTTCTTTGGCTCAAAGACAGAAACGTGTACATGCTGAAGTACGTAAAAATAAAAAAATCCCCTACCTGCGCCCAGACGGAAAGAGCCAAGTGACCGTGGAGTATGCTGACGGAAAGCCTGTCCGTGTGGACACCGTTGTAATCAGTACGCAGCACCACCCACTTACATCGCAGGAGCAAATTGAAGCTGATATCACAAAGTATGTTATCGAAGAGGTCATTCCAGCTGATCTTATAAAAGACAGGCCTCGCATACTTGTAAATCCAACCGGACGTTTTGTTGTCGGCGGTCCTCAGGCTGACAGCGGGCTTACCGGCCGAAAAATAATAGTGGACACATACGGCGGAGCAGTACCACACGGGGGAGGCGCTTTTTCGGGAAAGGACCCTACGAAAGTAGACAGATCTGGTGCTTATATGGCTCGTTACGCTGCTAAAAATGTTGTCGCCGCCGGACTGGCCTCTTCATGTCAGATACAGGTTGCTTATGCAATAGGCGTCGCAAAACCCGTCTCGATAATGGTTGAAACATTTGGCACTGGACGTATTTCAGATGAAAATATTACCGTTCTTTTGCGCGAATTTTTTGATTTCCGTCCCGCAGCCATTATTAGAGATCTCGAATTGAGAAAACCACAGTATAAGCGTATCGCCGCATATGGACATATGGGTCGAATTGATATTTCTCCTATGCCGGCTTGGGAGCGCACCGACAAAGCGGAACTTCTTAAAAACGCCGCTTGCAGATATCTTTAGTACATAGAAAAGCATTAATATTCAGGGTCTGCCGATAAGGCCGGCCCTGAATATTTTAATAATGATAATGGAGACCAATGTATTTAAACTTGCAGCTGACATTGCGGCGCATTTAATATGGCCGCTGACGTGCCCTGTTTGCGGTCGCATAGGCGTCTCGCACTGCCCTGAATGTCTTGCCTCTGTTTTTGCCCCGTTCCCCCAATTTTGTCTTGACTGCGGCGGTTCATACTCTGCTAAATGCTGTCATTTATCAACACCGGCCTATGCTGCGTCATCTCATGATGGATTGCCGAGACAATTTTTATTAAACCTGAAATATCGCAACATACGTGACTTGGGGATACCAATGGGGCGTTTGGTGGCAAGTTGTGCGCCGTTGGCAAAGGCAGATATCATTGTTCCTATACCACTGCACATTAAAAGCAATAGAGAATATAATCAGGCAGAGCTCTTGGCTAGGGGAATGGGCGAAATTTTAAACTTAGATATTGCCGCTGATATTTTGTGCTGGGATAAGGAACTTTCGCGTCAAACAGAAAAACATGGAAGGGAACGTAAATCTTTACCGCCCAATTCATTCTCTGTTAAGCGAGAACTAAACGGACTTGATATAATTTTAGTTGATGACGTATATACAACCGGAGGAACAGCGCGGGCAGCAAAAGAGGCTGTTTTAAAAGCAGGCGGCAATGTTACAGGAGCCTTCTTTTGGTCAAGGCGCACAACTCATGGAGAAAGTGATGCCTCTTGGCGCGGGATAACAGAAGATTAGCTTCATGCAATTTGCTATAATATAGATTGTCTTCAAATAAAATATATTTTTAATCATCGAAGGTGAAAAGCATGATAAAAACTATCGGTGTACTGACGAGCGGAGGAGATTCCCCCGGTATGAATGCCGCGATTCGTGCGGTTACTCGTACAGCTTTGTATCATGGGATGCAGGTTGTCGGCATTAGACGCGGATATGAAGGGCTTCTCGAAGGTGACTTTATTCCCATGATGAGAAGCACTGTCGGTGGAATTCTGCTCAGAGGCGGAACGATACTGCGTACTGCCCGGTGCCCTGAGTTTATGAGACCGGAGGGTGTAAATGCCGGAGTAAGCAAACTGAGGGAAAATGACATTGATGCCTTAGTCGTGATCGGCGGAGACGGTTCCTTCCGCGGTGCGCAGCAGATTCACGAAAGGGGGTTTCCTGTTGTCGGTATTCCAGGAACAATAGATAACGATATGGCCGGCACCGATTGCACGGTTGGATTTGACACTGCCTGTAATACTGCTTTGGAGTGCATCAGCAAATTACGTGACACTGCATCAAGCCACGACAGAATGTTTATCGTGGAGGTTATGGGTCGTCATGCTGGGTTTTTGGCTCTAGAAACTGGTGTCGCATGCGGCGCAGAATTTGTTCTGGTTCCAGAAATTCATGTTGATTTGAATGTTATCTGCAAAAAAATACATGAAGCCAAGGAAAGGGGCAAAACACACTCCTTTATAATCTTAGCAGAGGGAGTTATGTCCGCTTCGGAGCTTGCTTCTAAACTTAGAGAAATATCTGATTTTGACCCAAGAATAGTTGTGCTGGGGCACCTGCAGCGCGGTGGGGCTCCCTCTTGTTTTGATACAGTTCTTGCTTCAAAACTAGGATTGGCTGCCATCGAAACTCTTGTAAGAGGAGACATGGGAATGATGGTGGGGAGAATTTCCGGCACCATTGTCTCATCGCCCCTCTCAACAGCGTGGCAGGAGCGCAGAGCACTAGACAGGGATATGATAGAGCTAATGGAAACCCTCAGTATATAGGCGAGATATGACAGCTAATCTTGAGCTCCCTAATGAATTTACAGACGAACTTGTGTCTCTTGTAGCTTCCGACAGGGGCGGTCGTGGTGTATCAAAACTTTGCACCGGCGGGCATTGGCTCCGTGCTTCGGCAATACTATCTTCTCTCCGTCGAGTTGCGATAGTATCAGGATTCTTTGTGCCCAAAGCCGGTGCGCCTGAAACTGATGGCCCGGGCGGAGCGCTTTTACTGGCCAGAGCCTTTTACGAAGAAGGGCGCGAGTCAGAAGTATGGACAGATTCTCTGTGTGTTGAAGCGTTCAAAGAATGTGCAAAATCCATCGGATTTCCTACACAGCTGGTGAAAGTCCCCGATGTTAACGTTGTTTTGGACGAATACAAGCCGGATGGCATTGTTTTCACGGAACGCTTGGGCCGTGCGTCTGACGGCAAGTATTATAATATCAGGAAGAAAGATATTTCTGAATGGACTACACCTCTGGATGAGCTTGCGTTAAAGGCGGCAAAGAGCGGCATTGCGACCGTTGGGATCGGTGATGGTGGCAACGAAGTTGGAATGGGTAATTTTTACAACGAGCTGAGTTTTCTTTTGCCTGATTATAAAAACTGTCTTTCTGTTATAAATGTTGACGCTGCATTACCAGTTGATGTTAGTAACTGGGGGGCGTATGCGCTTGTAGCCTCACTTTCACAACTATGGCATAATTGGAGAGGGCACCGCGGTGATGACGAGAGGAATATGCTTTGTGCGTTAAAAGCTTGCGGTGTTGTCGATGGCATAAGCTGCAAACCGGAATCATCGGTAGATGGCTTTCCTATGGATATTCAAATTAGCATTACAAACCAACTTTATCGATTGTGGAAAAATTTTACGTAGGACACGTCTGTATTTTGCCGGCTTCTCATGGTAAAATTACCATTCAGTGATAGGTGGTTCTCTCATTATGGAAATACATTGTAAATCAAAAGATAAGCCTTTTATTATATTAGGCTGCATAATTGTTGTCTTGCTTTTTCTTGTTGCTTGGAGTTCAAAGCCGGAAATTTTCGGAGAGCAGCTAGATATTAACAATGCGTGTGTATGTCTGGAATTAGATGATAATCGACAACCCCTGCATATAAGTAATAATATCCCCTACGGTTCCCGTCAAATATGTTTATGGTTCAATTACAAATCATCACGAGATGGGACGCATGTAGATGTAACTTGGTATTATGGCAAAGACGTCGTATTAGACGAATCTATGAAGTTGATGGATAAGGAAGGCACGAAAGCTTTTTATTTGCTCAGGGAAGAGGGAACGGCTCTTCCCGCCGGCAAGTATAAGGTGGTTTTGTCTACTAACAATAAAATAATCACAGAAATACCATTTGCAATTTTGAAGAGAAAATAGCACTAGACCGGAGGTCCAGCGATTTGCCAAGAAAAAAATCGGAATTTACAGAGACAGAAATTGAAATTATGGCTGAAGAACCTAAAAAGAAGCGCGTAAGAAAGGCGCCCTCAGTAGTTGAAGAACCGGCGACTGTTTTAGCTGCTGACATCAATGTTACGGAAGCAGCAATAGTCTCCGTAAAAGAAGAGGATGCACCGAAAGAAGAAAAAAAGAAACGGGTACGAAAAACTTTAGCTCACAAAGAGTCTGAGTCTCTTGTTTCATCTCAAAAAACGAAAAAGGATAGCACCGCAGATGAACAACCGGAAACAGACATGGAAACTAAAATGGATAGCAAACCAAATGCTCATGAAAAGATAAAAAAGAGAACCGCGGCAAAGAAACCGGAAACAAACACAGAACCCATAAACAACCAGCCCGAAACAAAAGAAAATGACGAACAGGATAATAAGAGCGAAATAATAAATACATCCGTACCTCAAACAGAAATTTCATCGGAGGCAGAAAAAGAAGCTGAGCAAGTTTCCGCAGAAGAATGTCCTAAAGAAGATACTGCCAAAGAAAGTCTAAGCCCCGTTGCCAAAACAGTGGATGCTCAAGCGAATGAAACACCTGCACTAAACGAGACACAAGATACTTTTAGTGAAAACCACCCGATTATTTTGCAGAATAACACAAATACTGCTTCACTGCCGAATGCTCCGGAAGCGGCAGCTGTTGAAACGCTTAGTAAAAACGAAAACACCGAGAACGCTGTAAAAACTGATCAATACACTGTTCCTGAAAAAAATCACCGCCAGCAATATAAACATACTCATCCCAAATTGGGATTTAACTTTCTGGCCGCGCAGACTCTGGCAGAGCTTAGGAAAATAGCCAAAGAAATTGGTGTAAGTTCAATTTCTGCGAGGCGCAAAGATGATTTGATCGTTGATATTCTTAAAACCCAAGCCGAGACAATGGGATACCGTTTTAACGGTGGCACACTTGAGTGCTTAGCGGAAGGGTATGGTTTTCTGCGCCCCTCCGGTCTTTTACCAAGCAACAATGATATCTACGTTTCTGCTTCGCAGATACGCAGATTCGGGCTACGTAACGGAGATGTCGTGTGGGGGATTATTCGCCCACCTAAGGAGCAGGAGCACTACGAGGCATTGCTTAGGGTCGAAAACGTGAATTTTACTGACCCGGAGGCGGCAAGAAAAAGACCCCATTTTGAAAATCTAACCCCGATATTCCCTACGGAAAAACTCAACCTTGAGACAGACCGCAAACTTGTTGCCACCCGTACTGTTGACCTGTTCGCCCCAATAGGCAAAGGACAGAGAGCACTGATTGTCTCTCCGCCAAAAGCAGGTAAAACGACTTTACTTAAAAACCTGGCAAATGCGATAACAACCAACCACCCTGAAGTAATTTTAATGGTGCTTCTTATTGACGAACGTCCGGAAGAAGTCACCGATATGGCGCGTTCTGTTGACGGAGAGATAATCGCTTCTACGTTTGACCGTCCTGCAGAAGAACATATGCGTGTTGCAGCCCTCGCTCTTGAAAAAGCAAAAAGACTTGTTGAAGTATCCAAAGACGTCGTCCTGTTGCTTGACTCAATCACCAGGCTTGCGAGAGCTTCAAACCTCATTGTTCCACCGTCAGGAAGAACCTTATCCGGAGGTATGGATCCGGCTGCACTTTATTTTCCTAAGAAATTTTTTGGAGCAGCACGTAATATAGAATTTGGCGGCAGCCTTACCATTATAGGTACATCTCTTGTAGAAACAGGCAGCCGAATGGACGATGTAATTTATGAAGAATTTAAAGGTACGGGCAACATGGAAGTCCATCTCTCACGTAAAATATCAGAGATGAGAATATTCCCTGCCCTCGATATCACGAAATCCGGGACACGCAAAGAAGAGCTGTTGGTCCCTGATGACGATCTGCAGCGTATCTGGGCACTGCGCCGCAAGATAGCTAATATGGATGAAGCGGAAGTACTTAATTTAATTTTGGATAAATTAAGAAACACTGCTACTAATCGAGATTTTCTTGCTACAATAAAAGTAGGTTAATGACCCTGTATTTTGCATGCATCTGATTTTACAAATGATTTTATTCGGAGTGAAAGATAGATGTCTGAGCCTTTAAAAGTAAATAAAAATAAGAGCAAGACAATTTTGTTTTGTCTGTTGATCTTCGTTGTACTTTCAGCCTCTGTTGTATTTGCGTCAATGGCGGCGGAAAGAAGCGGAATGTATTGGGCTACTTTGGATGTGAGCAAATCGGAAGACGCTCCTGAGAGCAACCGAGGTTTTATGATGGTTGACGTTTCCGATTTACTTGGCACCAGCGGGCTGTCCAATGAATCATCAGAGGTAGAAAATGAGATCGTACCAATTGGAATAGGACCGCTTCCAAGCGTACCCTCTTTGACCACTCAGGAACTCGAGCTATACGGAATTTTGTCCAAAGGCGATGGGCTTATATCTAGTGAAGATGCCTCCGCTCTTGACGGAGATATACATTGGCAGGAAGTTGTCCTTGAAGAAGGAGATACCATTGAATCCATAGCGAGGGAATATGGTGTTTCCGCAAGTGACATCAGAAAAGCTAATGCAATGAAGCCCGGTCAGAAAGCTAACTATTCCGAAGTTCTCTATGTACCGGACAGCCACAATGATGTTGCCAGCACTCTTGCACTCGTACACCGTTTGCAAAAGGCCGAAATAGCTGAGAACAGCCAGACAAAACCGCTGTCGATAATAGCTTATGTTGTCAAAGGCGGGGACTCTCTTTGGTCAATTGCAAACAGTTTTAACTTGGATATTGATACAATTGTAGGCTCAAATAAACTCAAAAATATAAATATGCTGAAGTTAGGAACAACTCTTAGAATTCCCAACCAGGATGGTATTTTTGTACGGGTGGGCAGCGGGGAAAGTATTTCATCTCTTGCCAATAAATATGGCTCATCAAAAGAAGCGGTAATGATTGCAAATTCACTTTACGGCAAAGTGGCGAAAGGGCAGGAAATATTTCTGCCTGGAGCTAAAGTCGTCGCTGTTGTTGAGTCTGGAGGACGCAGAGAGTCCCGAGGTATTAATTCAAGTATCATCGAATCAAGTTCACGCAGATTTGGTTGGCCGGTAATGGGGAAAATATCCAGTAACTTTGGCTGGAGGCGCAGTCCCTTTGGTAAGCGGCGCGTATTCCACTCTGGATTGGACATACGTGCTCCGCGCGGAAGAGGAATTGTTGCAGCCGGAGACGGCAGAGTTGTACACTCCGGCTGGATGGGTGGTTATGGCAAGGCAATTGTTATTGCCCATCCCAATGGTTTAACCACTCTTTACGGACATTGCAGCGCTTTGGTAGCTAGAAGAGGTGCTGTTGTCAGAAGGGGGCAGGTAATAGCGCTGGTAGGAAGCACAGGGCGTTCTACCGGAAACCACCTACATTTTGAGGTTCGCAAAGACGGCACCCCCATGAGCCCAATCAGGTTCTTACGGTAAATTATTGCAATACATTTAAAATAATTTATAGATATAAAATGAAGGAGCGTTACTCTATGACAAAGTATATTTTTGTAACCGGAGGGGTTGTTTCCTCATTAGGTAAAGGGATAACAGCCGCATCACTGGGAGCTTTGCTCAAAAGACGAGGCTACAAAGTCAGCATTCTCAAGATGGACCCGTATATCAATGTTGATGCAGGGGCTATGAGTCCGTTTCAGCATGGAGAAGTGTTTGTTACATGGGATGGAGCAGAGACAGACTTGGATCTTGGTCACTATGAACGCTTTATTGATGAAGCTATTTCTGCGGCTAACAGCTGTACCACCGGTAAAGTATACTCTGCGGTAATTACCCGCGAACGCGAGGGCGGGTATAATGGCGGCACTGTGCAGGTAATTCCCCATATAACTAACGAAATTCAAGACCGTATCCTCAAAGTGGGGGAAGACAACGATGTTGTTATCGCTGAAATAGGCGGTACAGTAGGTGATATCGAGGGGCTTCCTTACCTTGAGGCGATACGTCAGTTGGCCGTCAGAGTTGGACGTGAAAATATTCTCTACTGCCACGTAACTCTTGTTCCGTACATCGCGGCGTCAGGAGAACTTAAGACGAAACCAACTCAGCATAGTGTTAATGAATTAAGACGTATCGGTATACAGCCCGATGTCATTGTCTGCCGTTCACAATATCCTGTTGGTGCTGATCTCAGGGAAAAAATAGGTCTATTTTGCAGCGTGTCGCCCGAATGCGTGGTAGAGGCTAGAGATGCGGACTCGATATATCGTATTCCTGCCGTTTTACACGAGCAGGGATTTGATGTGATGGTACTGAGGAAGTTGGGACTTGCTTCAGATACAGAGCCGGATATGAGAGACTGGAACGAATTCCTCCGTAAATATGATAATATGGAAGGTGAAGTTACTGTGGCTCTGGTTGGCAAATACACAGAAATCAAAGACGCCTACCTTAGTGTCAATGAAGCCTTGGCCCATGCCGGTATCGCTAATGGAGTAAAAGTAAAAGTTATGCCTGTCGAAGCAGAAGATCTTGAGACAGGAAATGCGGAGGTAATTCTCTCCTCTGCTGATGCTATCCTTGTTCCTGGCGGTTTTGGCCAAAGAGGTGTCGAGGGTAAAATCAAAGCGGCGGAATACGCCAGAGAGAAGAAGATTCCTTATTTTGGGCTTTGTCTTGGTATGCAGGTTGCAGTAATAGAGTTTGCTCGTAATGTTCTCGGATTAGAGGGAGCTAACAGCCTTGAAATGGAAGAGGAAACGCCTCATCCCGTGATACACTTGATGGAAGAGCAAAAAGATGTCGTCGATCTTGGCGGGACATCACGTTTGGGTGCATATCCGTGCAACTTGGCTGTGGGGTCCAAATCTGAAGCAATATACGGAGCTGGTACAATCAGTGAAAGACATCGCCACCGCTTTGAGTTTAACAACAGTTACATTGACATGTTTGATAAAGCCGGAATGAAAGTTGCTGGAATTTGTCCTACAGGTGGTCAGGTTGAGATCATGGAAAATATTAACCATCCATGGATGATTGGTGTGCAGTTTCATCCCGAGTTTCTCTCAAGACCAGTGAGACCTCACCCATTGTTCAAAGATTTTATTGCTGAGACTGTAAAGTTAAAGCGAAAATAACAAGGAGGTATTTCTAATGAAAAACAGATTCTCGATTTTTCTTTTAACGGTTGTTCTTTTTATTTTCGCCGTTACTTCGGCTGTTTCCGCTGATGAAGTGACCGCGGCTGACGCTACTCCTGCCTTTCAGACGTTAGAGAGAATAGAAACCATCGTGTACGGCGCGCCTCAGGGCGGCGGGCTTCTGCCAAGACTCAGTAAGGCAGAAAAAGATGTGTTTGGCAGGGAGCTTCCCGGAAGTTTAACCGAACGTCAGACCGCAATGTTGGATTTCCTGGAAAAAGGAAACGCCACCCTTCCGTCCTTGCTTTTCAAACTAGGTGTTGCCGAGTGGGCGGTTAATCAAAAAATGCACCCGACATGGGCTCTTGCCAGACGTGTTGACACACTTGAAGCTTCTATAGAAGGCAACATACAGTCCGGTGCGCTTGCTGCACGCATAGAGAGACTGATTACCAAAATACTGCCCGAGGGTGTAACGGCGACTCAGACAAATGTGCCAAGCTCAACTGTTGTTAAGACATCACTCTCTAAAACACTGTCTGTGCGAAATATCAAAGTAGACGATAAGGTCGTTTTAAACTTAATAGATGAAGTTAAAATCGGCGATATCATTATCGCACCCAAAGGCAGTCGTGTCTTTGCTCACATCACCAAGGTGAAACCTCCGCGCAGTTTTGGTCGTTCTTCAGAAATCGAAATGGCTTTTGATGCTCTTGAGGCTCTTGGCCCTAATTCCATTCCCGTTACTATGGGGGAATCTGCTAAAAAAGCTATGGAGGCAGACGCTGCGCAAATCGGCGCTGCTGGTGCCAGTTTTGCCGGCGCTGTCCTTCTCGGCCCGCTTGGATTAGCCAGCGGATTTTTGATCAGAGGTTCAGACAAACAGTTGAAAGAAGGCACTCTGTTTTACGTTGAAACAATGTCGGCTATGATGGTTCAAGGCTATAAGGTACCCAGCCAAATTTCATCAATGGTCGTTTCAGGTGATGTCGCCACTCCGCAGGGCAATGCACCTGCCGGCAACTAATTACTTTATATAATGCTAACTACGATGTTGTCCCGCAAAAGGATTATTATATTTCTTGCCACGGCAATTGTTGCCGTGCTTGGACTATACCTTTGGCGGGACCTTCGTCTTTCTGCCAAATCGGCGATACCTGTTCCTGATATTGTAGTGGAAAATATTGAAGTTAAAAGAACCATAGACGGCAAAGACTGGATTCTTTTATCACCAAAAGTTGAACACAAAGATGGTATTGTTCAAGCGATTTCTCTTGATGTGACAATTACAGATAAACAGCAAAAAACCCACCTTTTATCTAAGACAGGGACTTTTTCTCGCTCCAACAACAATATAACCCTGTATAACGCAATTGGTGTTTTGAAGCAGGGCAAAGGAGCAGGCTATAAGATGACTTCAGGAAAAGTTGATTACAATTACTCACAAAAAAAATGGTTTTTTGCAGACAATCTTTGCATAAATGATGAAAAAATGGAAATATCTGCTCCTAGCGGATACTTTGATACTAATAGTGGTGAATGCGTTTTATCCGGCAGGGGGCGTATAACGTGGTAACTCTAAATATCTTGCAACAATCCATAGCAGTCATTACAAGTTTTAATAAGACAGTCAAAACAATATTGACGATCTCTATGTTTTGCCTAATATTTGTGGCTGTGCCGGTTTATGCATCCGAAGAAGAAAGCAAGGTAAATATCGACGCAGACAAATTGTCGTATGAAGATGCCAGCGGCATAGCTACTGCGGAGGGGAACGTTGTTGTCAAGAACAAAAATATGCGGATGTATGCGCCGTTTGCCAAGTATGACACTTCAAATGAGCAGATAGAGGCTTTTTCCGACCAGTATAATGAGGTCTCACTGCTTGTTGACGGTAAAAAACTCTCCGGCAACAAGCTGAATTATAATGTCGCAACCAGAAGAGGCGTTATGTCAAATGCTCATGGAAAAATGGACGCGATTTTTTTTAAAGGAAAAGATCTGCAGGTCATGCCGTTAGACGATGCTGTCAAACAAAAGCTGATATCAACTAAGCAGCGCAAGAAAACGGAAAAAGATG
>RRZT011153467.1_pt1 | contig 13362 bp, 15 predicted proteins | sample 2165551 | NCBI WGS metagenome assembly RRZT01 (sample SAMN10456910, study PRJNA506462) | wastewater metagenome | biome: wastewater; feature: sludge; material: wastewater sludge; isolation source: wastewater sludge with Escherichia coli K12::gfp cells carrying plasmid... | place: USA: Moscow, Idaho... | reverse complement strand
GCGGTTCGCCCCACACCGAGCTTGTATGACCACCATTGCCGCGGCCGACGCGCCGACATCGGGCCAGTTTCAGAGCTTTCCCGATTCCCCTTTCCAGCTTTACCAGCCGTACCCGCCCGCGGGCGACCAGCCGACGGCGATCAACCAGCTTGTGGAAGGGGTTGAAAACGGCGAGAGCTTTCAGACGCTGCTGGGCGTCACCGGCTCGGGCAAGACCTTCACCATGGCCAACGTGATCGCGCGCCTGGGCCGGCCGGCCATCGTGTTCGCGCCCAACAAGACGCTGGCCGCGCAGCTGTACAGCGAGTTCCGCGAGTTCTTTCCGAAGAACGCGGTCGAGTACTTCGTCAGCTACTACGACTATTACCAGCCCGAGGCCTACGTGCCGCAGCGCGATCTGTTCATCGAGAAGGACTCGGCCATCAACGAACACATCGAGCAGATGCGCCTGTCGGCCACCAAGAGCGTGCTGGAGCGGCGCGACGTGGTCATCGTGGCCACGGTGTCGGCCATCTACGGCATCGGTGCGCCGGACGATTACCTGCAGATGCGGATGATCCTGAAGGTGGGCGGCAAGCAGGGCCAGCGCGACGCCATCGCGCAACTGGTGCGCATGCAATACCAGCGCAACGACACAGACTTCAGCCGCGGCACCTTCCGCGTGCGCGGCGACACCATCGACGTGTTTCCCGCCGAACACAGCGAACTGGCGGTGCGCATGGAGTTATTCGATGACGAGGTGGAGAGCATCAGCCTGTTTGACCCGCTTACCGGCCGCATCCAGCAGAAGGTGCCGCGCTTCGTCATCTACCCGAGCAGTCACTATGTCACGCCGCGCGAGAAAACGCTGGCGGCGGTGGAGACGATCAAGCAGGAGCTGAATGATCGGCTGAAATTCTTCGTCGGCGAAGGCAAGCTGGTCGAGGCGCAGCGGCTCGAGCAGCGCACGCGCTTCGATCTGGAGATGCTGGCCGAGCTGGGCCACTGCAAGGGCATCGAGAACTACACGCGCCACCTGTCGGGCGCCGCGCCGGGCGATCCGCCGGCCACGCTGACCGACTACCTGCCCAAGGACGCGCTGATGTTTCTGGACGAGAGCCACCAGATGATCGGCCAGCTCAACGCCATGTACAACGGCGACAAGGCGCGCAAGACCACGCTGGTCGAATACGGCTTTCGCCTGCCTTCAGCGCTGGACAACCGGCCGCTCAAGTTCGACGAATTCGAGCGCCGCATGCGCCAGGTGGTCTTCGTCAGCGCGACGCCGGCCGACTACGAGAAGACACACGCCGGCAACGTGGTGGAGCAAGTGGTGCGCCCCACCGGCCTGATCGACCCGGAAGTCGAAGTGCGCCCCGCCACGCACCAGGTGGACGACGTGCTGCAGGAAATCCGCTTGCGTAGCGACAAGCGCGAGCGCGTGCTCATCACCACACTCACTAAGCGCATGGCCGAGCAATTGACCGAATACCTGACGGACAACGGCGTCAAGGTGCGCTACCTACACAGCGACATTGAAACCGTGGAGCGCGTGGAGATCATTCGCGACCTGCGGCTGGGCGCGTTCGACGTGCTGGTCGGCATCAACCTGTTGCGCGAGGGGCTCGATATCCCTGAGGTCTCGCTGGTGGCGATTCTGGACGCCGACAAGGAAGGCTTTCTGCGCGCCGAGCGCAGCCTGATCCAGACCATTGGTCGCGCCGCGCGCAACGTCAACGGCAAGGCGATTCTGTACGCCGACCGCGTGACCGAGTCGATGAAGAAAGCCATCGGCGAAACCGAGCGTCGCCGCGCCAAGCAGATCGAGTTCAACACCGTGCACGGCATCACGCCGCGCGGCATCGTCAAGCAGGTGCGCGATCTGATCGACGGCGTCTACAGCGACAAGGGCGGCGGCACCGACAGCCAGGTGCTGGCGGCCGAAATGGCGCGTGCGCGCGTGGAGGACATGTCTGAGAAAGACGTGTCACGCGAGATCAAGCGGCTTGAAAAACTCATGCTTGAGCACGCGCGCAACCTCGAATTCGAACAAGCCGCCCGCGTGCGCGATCAGTTGCACGTGCTCAAGCAAAGCGCGTTTGGCGCGCCCGGCGCCGACAACCTGCGCAGCATCGCCGGGCGCAGCGCCGCTTAGGTCCAGGCGCTGCGCTTCGCAAGACGGCGAATCAACCGACCTTGAGGTTGTTGGTCACGTTCTTCACGCCTTCGACCTCGCGCGCAAGTTGCGACGCGCGGTCCTTGGCGGCCTGGGTCGGCGCTGGGCCGCTCAGGGTCACCGTACCGTCCTTGGTGTCGACGTCGATGCGCAGCGCGCTCAGGTCGGCGTCCTTGGCCAGCTTGGCCGAGATCGATGCGGTGATCGCCGCGTCGTCCACCGCAGCCTTCACCGCGGCGCCGGCTTGCGATGCCTCGGCACGGATCTCGCTGGTGGCGCTGGCGGCGTCGGCCTTCAACTCCTGGCCGGCCTGCTTGGCATCGGCCGTTGCGTCTCGCGCGGCGGCTGCGGCGTCGCGACCGGCTTCCTGAACGTCTGCCTTCATTTCGCGGCCCGCCTCTGCCGTCTTGGCGGCGGCCTGGTCGACCTGGCGCGCGGCCTGATCCTGCTCGCTCTTGCTGCAGGCGCCGAGTGCTGCGGCCATCAAGACAGCCAGCGCCAGTGCGGCAGGGCGGGTGGTGCGTGATTTCGTCATGGAGGGTCTCCTTGGGTTGAAAAAGGTGGGTGGAAAGAAATCAGTGCCTGACGTCCAAGCGGTTGCGCACCGCCACCACGCCATCGGTGGCACTTGCCGCCTGCTCGGCCTGTTCCTTGGCCGCGTCCGACGCGACGCTGCCGCGCAGCCACACCACACCGCCGGCGGTGTAGAGCTGGATCGGCTGGCCGCGCAGCGCGGGCTGGCGCTGCAGGCGGGCGCGCACCGCTGCGCTGATGAGTTCGTCCTTGTCGGCCGCAGGCGCCGGTGCGCGCGCGCCACTGGTCGCCGCCGAAGCGGCTTGGCGCGCTTCCTTCGCCTCCGCCTCGGCTTCGGCGGCCGTGCGTTCTGCGTCGCGCGCCGCCGCCTGGCTGCGCGATACGGCGGTGTCAAAACTGCCCGCCGTCATCACGTTCGAAGCCGATTGATCGTCCCGCGCGCACGCCGCCAGACCACCGGCCAGCAGCAGTGCGGGCAGGGTGTGGAGCAGGCGCGTGTACAGGGTGTTCATGGATAACTGCAGTCATGGCCAGCGCCGTCGCGGCCAAGAAAATCTGTCGATGCCCTGAATTTAGGAGCGCGCCGCGGCCGCGCGTGTCCGCGCGAAAGCCCCGTGTGTGTAGGACAAACAGGTGCCCATTGCGAGGGCCGCGGACGACGCCGCGCCGCGATCTATAGCCCCACGCCGCAGTGGGAAATGGTGTATACTTGATAAAAACACTCGGAATTGAATGCGCAGGGCTGTTGCTTTTAAGTCACATGCTTTCGAGTCCACTGAAACCACGCCAAGGAACACCGACATGCGCCTCACCACCAAGGGCAGATTCGCAGTCACCGCCATGATCGACTTGGCTTTGCGCCAAGACAACGGGCCCGTCACGCTGGCGGCCATCAGCCAGCGGCAGCACATTTCGCTGTCTTATCTTGAGCAGTTGTTCGGCAAGCTGCGCCGGCACGAACTGGTCGAATCCACGCGCGGCCCCGGCGGCGGTTATTCGCTGGGCCGCAAGGCGAGCGAGATCACCGTGGCCGACATCATCACTTCCGTTGATGAGCCGCTGGATGCCACCCATTGCGGCGGCAAGGAAAACTGCTACGGCGACGGCGGCCGCTGCATGACGCACGATTTGTGGACTTCGCTCAACGCCCGCATGCTCGAGTTCCTGGAATCCGTCACGCTGCAAAAGCTGGTGGACGACCAGCACGCCAACGGCATCGAGATTGAAGACAAACCCGCCACCAAGCGCGCCATTTCGTCGGCGCCGGTGGTCAAGCCGATCCGCATCAACGCGCCCAACTCGGTGTTTGCGTTGGGCGGCATTACTACCAAATAAATAGCTGCTCGCGCTTGATTGGCAAGCGCCAGAGGCCTAAAACGTTTAAAAAACGAATCACCCGCGATCGCAGATGTCCGCCATGAGCCAGACCCCGCATTTCCCCATCTACATGGACTACGGTGCCACCACGCCGGTTGACCCGCGCGTGGTTGACGCCATGGTGCCGTGGCTGTATGAACACTTCGGCAACGCCGCCAGCCGCAGCCACGCTTGGGGCTGGGAGGCTGAAAAAGCCATCGAAAACGCCCGCGGACAAGTGGCCGACTTGATTGGCGCCGATCCGCGCGAAATCGTGTGGACTTCCGGCGCCACCGAATCGACCAACCTGGCGCTCAAGGGCGCGGCCAATTTCTACAAGGGCAAGGGTAAGCACCTGATCACCCTGAAGACCGAGCACAAGGCCACGCTGGACACCATGCGCGAGCTGGAGCGCCAGGGCTTTGAGGTGACCTACATGGACGTGCAGGAAGACGGCCTGATCGATCTGGAAAAGTTCAAGGCCGCGATCCGCCCCGACACCATTCTGGCCAGCGTGCTGTTCGTCAACAACGAGATCGGCGTGATTCAGGACATTGCCGCCATCGGCGCCATCTGCCGCGAGAAGGGCGTGCTGCTGCATGTGGATGGCGCGCAGGCCACGGGCCGCGTGAACATTGATTTGAAGACGCTGCCGGTCGATTTGATGAGCCTGACGGCGCACAAGACCTATGGCCCCAAGGGCGTCGGCGCGCTGTACGTGCGCCGCAAGCCGCGCGTGCGGCTCGAGGCGCAGATGCACGGCGGCGGCCACGAGCGCGGCATGCGCAGTGGCACGCTGCCCACGCACCAGATCGTCGGTATGGGCGAGGCCTTTGCCATCGCCAAGAAACAGATGCATGACGACAACGCCCACGCCGCGCGCCTTCAAAAGCGGCTGCTCGATGGGCTGAAGGACGTCGACCAGGTGTTCATCAACGGCAGCCTGGACAAGCGCGTGCCGCAAAACCTGAACATGAGCTTCAACTTCGTCGAAGGCGAGTCGCTCATCATGGGCATCAAGGGGCTGGCGGTGTCGTCCGGCTCGGCCTGCACGTCGGCCAGTCTGGAGCCGAGCTACGTGCTGCGTGCGCTGGGCCGCAGCGACGAGCTGGCGCACTCCAGCCTGCGCATGACCATCGGCCGCTTCACGACGGAAGAAGAGATCGACTACGCGATCAAAACCATCCGCGAGAACGTCGCCAAGCTGCGCGAACTCTCACCGCTGTGGGAGATGCACCAGGAAGGGATCGACCTGTCCACCATCCAGTGGGCCGCACATTGAGTTTGGAATTTGAATCGAATTGACCGCCGGCGCGCGCCAATCAAGCGCAAGCAGCTATCAATAAAGGAGTAATCAACATGGCCTATTCAGAAAAAGTCATTGACCACTACGAGAACCCCCGCAACGTCGGCAGCTTTGACAAGGGCGACGACAGCGTGGGCACCGGCATGGTCGGCGCGCCGGCCTGCGGCGACGTGATGAAGCTGCAGATCAAGGTCAATCCGCAAACCGGCGTGATCGAAGACGCGCGCTTCAAGACTTACGGCTGCGGCTCGGCCATTGCCTCGTCGTCGCTCGTCACCGAGTGGGTGAAGGGCAAGACGGTGGATGAAGCCGCCACGCTGAAGAACAGCCAGATCGCCGAAGAACTGGCGCTGCCGCCGGTGAAGATCCACTGCTCGATCCTGGCCGAAGACGCCATCAAGGCAGCGGTGGACGACTACCGCAAGAAGCACGCGGCCTGATCTGCCATGGCGCTGCAGCACGCGAGTTCCGGCGATGTGATCGATGTGCGGCCGTACGGCGCGCGCATCGATGGCGCGCAATCCATCGCGCTGTTCAAGTCGACCCAGCTCGAAGTGATGCGCCTGGTGCTGCCCGCCGGCCACCGCATGCCGCCGCACCACGTGCCGGGCGAAATCACCATCCAGTGCCTGGAAGGCGTGGTGCGGGTCGATGTGGCGGCTGCGTCACACGACTTGCCGGCGGGGCATTTGATGTATGTCGCGGGCGGTGTCGAACACGCGCTCACGGCGATCGAGTCGGCCTCGGTGCTGGTCACGATCGCGCTTTGAAGTTCACGGAAATCGGATTCCCAGGCCATGGCCGTCTCTCTCACTGAAGCCGCCGCGCGGCACGTCACCAAATACCTCGCCAAGCGCGGCAAAGGCGTGGGCGTGCGCCTTGGCGTCAAGACCACGGGCTGCTCGGGCCTGGCCTACAAGCTCGAATACGTGGACGAGGTAGCGCCCGAAGATGAGCTGTTCGAGCAGCACGGCGTCAAGCTGATGATCGACCCCAAGAGCCTGGCCTACATCGACGGCACCGAGCTGGACTACGTGCGCGAAGGCTTGAACGAAGGTTTTCGCTTTAACAACCCGAACGAGCGCGACCGCTGCGGCTGCGGCGAGTCTTTCCGCGTCTGATGGCGCCGGGGCAGCTGGGCGATCTGGCCCACGCCCGCGTGGGCGTGACGATCGACAACGAGCGCGAGGTGAGGGCGCTCAACGCCTGGTTCCAGCGCTGGGGCCCGCGCATCCGGCGCATGGACGATCAAGGCTGCGATTGCTGCCTCGACGCCTGGGACGTGCAGGCCCCGCCCGAAGCGCTGGCCGAACTGCCGCGCGGCATGGTACGCCCGGCGCTGCACGCGGCCGCTTGAGTTGTTGCCCATGAACCTGCAATCCACCGACTTTGAGCTGTTCGACGTGCCGGCGCGCTTTGCGCAAGACCGCGCGCAGCTCGACGCGCGCTGGAAGCAACTGCAGCGCGAAGTGCACCCCGACCGCTTTGCCGCCCAAGGCGCTGCCGCGCAGCGCGTGGCCATGCAATGGTCGGCGCGCATCAACGAGGCGTACCAGCGCCTGAAAGACCCGCAGCGCCGCGCCGCCTATTTGTGCGAGCTGCACGGCGCGCCGATCCAGGCCGAGAACAACACTGCCATGCCGGCCGAATTCCTCATGCAGCAGATGGAATTGCGCGAGCAGATGGACGACGCAGCCAGTACAAAGGATTTGGACGAAATCAGCCGCTCGTGCTTGTCTGCCCAGCGCGAGATGCTGCAAAAAATAGAGCATCAGATGGACGTCGAGCACGACTGGCCGGCCGCCGCACAATCCGTACGCGCACTGATGTTTCTGGACAAGCTGGCCGCCGACATCGAGCGGCGGCATGAGACACTCGAATCGAACTGAAATCCCTTGAGCCCGCGCAGCCCTCGGCGCGCAGGCCGCACCGAAACTTCATGGCGCTGCTTCAAATCTCCGAACCCGGCCAAACGCCCGACCCGCACCAGCGGCGCATCGCGGTGGGCATCGACTTAGGGACAACGCATTCACTTGTCGCCGCCGTGCGCCACGGCGTGGCAGAGTGTCTGCCCGACGAGCAGGGCCGCGTGCTGCTGCCTTCCGTGGTGCGCTATTTGGCGGGCGGCGGGCGGCAGATTGGCCAAGACGCGTTGATTGATGCCGTGGCGGATGCCGAAAACACCATCGCTTCGGCCAAGCGCCTGATGGGGCGGCGCCTCGCCGACATCGTGGGGCGCGATCAACTGCCGTATCGCCTGCTCGACCAACCCGGCATGGTCACCATCCAGACGTCACATGGTGAAAAGTCGCCGGTGGAAGTCAGCGCCGAAATCCTCGCCACGCTGCGCTACCGCGCCGAAGACACCTTCAACGACGACCTGTACGGCGCCGTCATCACCGTGCCCGCGTACTTTGACGACGCGCAGCGCCAGGCCACCAAGGACGCGGCCAAGCTGGCCGGCATCCACGTGCTGCGCCTCATCAACGAGCCTACGGCGGCGGCCATCGCCTACGGGCTCGACAACGCCAGCGAAGGTGTGTATGCCGTGTTCGATCTGGGCGGCGGCACGTTCGACGTGTCGATCCTGCGCCTGACGCAAGGCGTGTTCGAGGTCATCGCCACCGGCGGCGATTCGGCCCTGGGCGGCGACGATTACGACGCGGCGCTGGCCGACTGGGTGCTGGCACGCACCGGCGCCACCGCCGCCACGCCGGCCGACAAGGCCGCGCTGAAGGCGGCGGCGCGCCGGGCCAAGGAAGCGTTGAGTGCTTCCGATAACGTAGCGTTCAGCGCACGTCTGTCAACCACTGAAGCCCGATTTGATCTGAAGCCTGAAGATCTCGAAGCCGCCACCGCCGCGCTCACCGCGCGCTGCATGACGACCGTGCGCCGCGTGCTGCGTGACGCCAAGCTGGCGCCGGATGAAATCAAAGGCGTGGTCATGGTCGGCGGCTCCACGCGCATGCCGGTGATTCGCCGCGCGGTGGCCGAATTCTTTGGCCGCGAGCCGCTCACCAACCTGAACCCCGACGAAGTGGTGGCACTCGGCGCCGCCATACAGGCCAACCAACTGGCGGGCAATGATTCGGCGGGCGATTTGTTGCTGCTTGACGTGATCCCGCTCTCGCTCGGGCTGGAGACCATGGGTGGCCTGGTCGAGCGCATCGTGCCGCGCAACCAGACCATTCCGGTCGCCATGGCGCAGGATTTCACGACTTACAAAGACGGCCAGACCGCGCTGGCGCTGCACGTGGTGCAGGGCGAGCGCGACCTCGTGCAGGACTGCCGCAGCCTGGCGCGGTTTGAGCTGCGCGGCATTCCGCCGATGGCGGCCGGCGCCGCGCGCATCCGCGTGACCTTCACCGTCGATGCCGATGGCTTGCTGAACGTGTCGGCACGCGAGCAGATCAGCGGGGTCGAGGCGCAGATCGACGTCAAGCCGAGCTACGGCCTGAGTGACGAGCAGATCGCGCAAATGCTGCAGGACTCGTTCAGCACCGCCGAGGCGGACGTGAAAGCACGCGCGCTGGTGGAGGCCAAGGTCGATGCCGACCGCATGCTGCTGGCCACGCAAAGCGCGCTGGCTGCCGATGCCGCGTTGCTCGCTGAATCAGAGCGCGCCGAGATTGACGCGCTGATGCTGTCACTGCGCGGCATCGCCGCCAACAGCGTAGATGCCGCCGCCATCGAGGCGGCCACGAAAGCGCTGGCCGACGGCACCGAAGCCTTTGCCGCCGCGCGCATGAATGCCGGCATCCAGCGGGCGCTGGCCGGCAAGTCTTTGGAGTCGATTTAAGTCATGCCCACCATCAAAGTTTTGCCTCATCCCGAATACGCGCCCGAGGGCGCCGAGATTCAGGCCAATCTCGGCGATTCGATTTGCGAGGCGCTGCTCGACAATGGCATCGAGATCGAGCACGCCTGTGAGATGAGCCGCGCCTGCACCACCTGCCATTGCATCGTGCGCAAGGGATTTGACTCGCTGCAAGAAGCCGAGGAAGAGGAGGAGGATTTGCTCGACCGCGCCTGGGGCCTGGAGCCGCAATCGCGCCTGTCGTGCCAGGCCATCGTGAACAAGGAAGATTTGACGATCGAGATTCCGCGCTACTCGATCAACCACGCGAAGGAAAACCACTGATGTCGCGCCAGATCGTCCTCGACACCGAGACCACCGGCCTGTCGGCCGAAGGCGGTGACCGCATCATCGAGATCGGCTGCGTTGAACTGGTGGCACGCAAGCTGACCGGCAACAACCTGCACTTCTACATCAACCCCGAGCGCGATAGCCACGAAGACGCGCTCAAGGTGCACGGCATCAGCAACGAGTTTCTGCGCGACAAGCCCAAGTTCGCCGAGGTGGCCGAGGACATCCTGCGATACGTCGATGGCGCCGAAATCATCATCCACAACGCCGCCTTCGACGTCGGCTTTCTCGACAAGGAGCTTGAGCGGCTTGGCAAGCCCGTGTTCACCAGCTTCGTCGGCGAGGTGACCGACACGCTGCGCATGGCCAAGCAGTTGTACCCCGGCAAGCGCAACAGCCTGGACGCGCTGTGCGATCGCCTGGGTGTCGACAACTCCGGCCGCACGCTGCACGGCGCGCTGCTGGATGCGGAGCTGCTGGCCGATGTCTACATCAACCTCACGCGCGGGCAAGAGGCGCTGCTGATCGACCTGGGCGATGTGGGTGCGCAACAGGGCGCAGGGCAGCGCATCGATCTGACGGTGTTCGAGTTGCCAGTGCTGTGTGCCAACGCGCAGGAGGTGGCCGCGCACGAGGAAGTGCTGCTGCAGATCGACAAGGGCAGCGGCGGCAAGACGGTGTGGCGCCTGTTTGACGTGGCAGTGGGCGCGCCAGCGGCTGGTATATAATTCCATGCTTCGCCGATGTGGCGAGACGGGTGATTAGCTCAGCGGTAGAGCACTGCCTTCACACGGCAGGGGTCGCAGGTTCAAACCCTGCATCACCCACCAGTTTTCAAGGCTCCGGTGCTACAAACATCGGAGCTTTTTGTTTTTTGCGCGGCCGTCGGTGCACTATCGCACGGTGTCCTGCTTTAGAGGCTGCAACCCATTGGCCTTTGCGGCCGCAAAGCGTCTAATCCCTCTTTTCCCCGAAACCCCATGCTGCTCCACGCCGACGATTGCCAACTGGTGCTGATCGACTATCAGGCCCGCCTGATGCCGGCCATTCACGATGCGCCGGCCGTGCTGGCCAACGCGCGCCGTCTGGCGCAGATGGCCAAATTGTTCGATGTGCCGGTCTGGGCGACCGAGCAAAACCCGACCAAATTGGGCGCCACGGCCGAATCGCTGGCGCCGCTGTGCGACCGCATCGTCGCCAAGATGGCCTTCAGCGGTGCCGACGAATTGCAACCCTTGCTGGCACCGCCAGTGGCCGCGCCGCGCGGCAACGCGCGCAGCCTGCCCAAGCATTTGCAAAAACCCCAGACGGCGGCGCCCGAGCGCGGCACGGTGGTGATTGCCGGCTGCGAAACGCATGTCTGCCTGCTGCAGACCGCGTTGATGCTGCTGGAGGCCGAGTGGGATGTGTGCGTGGTGACCGACGCTTGCGGCTCGCGCACCGAACGCAACCGCGACGCCGCTTATGACCGCCTGGCCGGCGCGGGTTGCGAACTGGTGACGACGGAGATAGTCGGCTTTGAGTGGTTGCGCGATTGCGAGCACCCTCAGTTCAGGGCGGTGCAGGCGCTGATCAAGTAGCGCCTGGTCAAGTTTTCAAGTGTTTTGGGGCTCCAGCGCTTGTCTGGCAAGCGCAAGCAGCTTCTTTATTTGTAGCGTTTTCAGATCGTGCGGTGCCAGTCGCCGGCCGACCAAGGAGTTTTTCCGATGGCTTTTTCCAAGCAACTGCGCCTGAGCCGCGACACCGCACAGATGGCCGCCGCCGTGCCGCAAGTGATTGCCCACCGCGTGGGCCGCATGATGACCGCCGGCATCCTGCCCAACGGCCGCGACCAGCAGGAGTTCTACATGATGGGCGCCGAGAAGGTGGCGGCGTTCAACGAATCGTGGTCCGCTATGTCTTTGCAGGCCGTGGCGGCGCAGCAGCAGTTTGCCCTGTGGTGGGTGCAGACCTGGTGGAAGGTGGCGATGGGCGGCTGGATGAATCCGCCATCGCTGCAGCATTTGTCGAACAGCGCGCAGCAGCGGCTGTTTGATTCGATGCTGGACGTCACCAGCCGCGGCATGGCGCCGGTCAAGCGCCGGGCGGTGGCCAATGCGCGGCGACTGAAGCGCGCGACGCGCTGATTGCTGCCAGTCCGGCACGCGCCATATGCGCGCGCCGCCGCCGGAAATCTCTCGTTCGAACCGATGGCGGGCGCCCGCGCAGCGCTCGCAGAGTTGACGCACGTCAGTATGGCGCAAGCGCCGTCTCGCCATAATTAAGAATTCAAAAACGGGAGTGACTGACGCGCTGGCAACCATGGCGCGCCGCTGCACCGCGCCATACAACCGGGGCCGAGGAGACAAGCATGACGAGCTACACCGACTTTTACCGTCGTTCCATCGACGACCGCGACGCCTTCTGGGCCGAACAAGCCCAGTTGATCGACTGGCAGACGCCGCCGCAAACGATTTGCGACTACAGCAAGCCGCCGTTTGCCAAGTGGTTTGTCGGGGGCACCACCAATCTCTGCCACAACGCGGTCGATCGCCACCTGAAAGACCGCGCCGACCAGCCGGCGCTGATCTTCGTCTCGACCGAGACCGATCAGGAAAAGGTCTACACCTTCCGCGAGCTGCACGCCGAAGTGCAGCGCATGGCGGCGGTGCTGAAAGGGCTGGGCGTGCAAAAAGGCGATCGCGTGTTGATCTACATGCCCATGATCGCCGAGGCCTGCTTTGCCATGCTGGCCTGCACGCGCATCGGCGCGCTGCATTGCGTGGTGTTCGGCGGCTTTGCGTCGGGCTCGCTGGCCACACGCATCGACGACGCCGAACCCAAGGTCATCGTCAGCGCCGACGCCGGTTCGCGCGGCGGCAAGCCGGTGCCCTACAAGCCGCTGCTGGACGAAGCCATCAACCTGTCGAAGCACAAGCCCGATGCGGTGCTGCTGGTCGATCGTGGCCTGTCGACTATGAATTTGGTAGCTGGTCGCGACCGTTTGTGGGGCGCCGAGCGCGAAGAACACCTGAATACCGAGGTGCCCTGCGAATGGGTGGACGCCACGCACCCCAGCTACACGCTGTACACCAGCGGCACCACCGGCAAGCCCAAAGGCGTGCAGCGCGACACCGGCGGCTACGCTGTGGCACTGGCGGCGTCGATGAAGTACATCTACGACGGCCGGCCGGGCGAAACCTTTTTCTCGACCAGCGACATCGGCTGGGTGGTGGGCCACAGCTACATCATCTACGGCCCGCTCATTGGCGGCATGGCGACCATCATGTACGAGGGTCTGCCCACGCGTCCCGACGGCGGCATCTGGTGGCAACTGGCCGAGAAATACAAGGTCACGGTGATGTTCAGCGCGCCGACCGCTATCCGCGTGCTGAAAAAGCAGGACCCCGAATACCTCACCAAATACGACCTCAGCAAGCTGCGCGCGCTGTTCCTGGCCGGCGAGCCGCTGGACGAGCCGACGGCGCAGTGGATCAGCGAGGGCCTCAAGGGCAAGCCCATCATCGACAACTACTGGCAGACCGAGACCGGCTGGCCCATTCTGACCATCTGCAACGGAGTCGAGAAGGCGCCGTCGAAATTCGGCTCGCCCGGCCAGGCGGTCTACGGTTACGACGTCAAGCTGCTCGATGACCAGACCGGCGAAGAGCTGACCGGCCCCGACCAGAAGGGCGTGCTGGCCATTGAAGGCCCGCTGCCGCCCGGCTGCCTGCAGACCGTGTGGCGCGACGATGCGCGCTTTGTCAACACCTACTGGTCGAGCGTGCCCAACAAGCTGGTCTACAGCACCTTCGACTGGGTCATCCGCGACCAGGACGGCTACTACTTCATCCTGGGCCGCACCGACGACGTCATCAACGTCGC
>RRZT012241146.1_pt1 | contig 13363 bp, 12 predicted proteins | sample 2165551 | NCBI WGS metagenome assembly RRZT01 (sample SAMN10456910, study PRJNA506462) | wastewater metagenome | biome: wastewater; feature: sludge; material: wastewater sludge; isolation source: wastewater sludge with Escherichia coli K12::gfp cells carrying plasmid... | place: USA: Moscow, Idaho... | reverse complement strand
TGGGGTGTGACACTTCTTGTGGACAGTCGTTACCAGGAAGGAACGACGAGACGAGATGTCATCGAAACGCAGGAAGTTCACCCCGGAGTTCAAGGCTGACGCGGTTCAGCTCGTGGTGGTCGCGCAGCGGCCGATCGCGCAGGTCGCGCGGGAGTTGGAGATCAACGAGAGCTCGCTGGGCTACTGGGTCAAGCTCTACCGGGAACAGCACCCCGACCCGGTCAAGGCCCCGCCGCCGGTCGAGGCGGCCCGCCTCGCCGCGCTTGAGGCCGAGGTTCGTCGTTTGTCGGAGGAGAACGCGTTCCTGAAAAAAGCAGCGGCCTTCTTCGCAAGGACGCAATCGTGACCGACAAGTTCACGCTGATCCACGCGGAGAAGGCCACCCACACCGTCGAGTTGATGACCCGACTGTTGGACGTGTCACGGGCCGGGTACTACGCGTGGGCGAAGCGAGGCGACACCCCTGGCCCGGCGGCGACCCGGCGGGCGGAAGTGACCGCGGCGGTGATCGAGAGCCACGCCGCCTCCAACGGCGTCAACGGGCATCGGCGGGTGCTGGCTGACCTGACAGCCGACGGGGTGCCGGCCTCGGCGGGGATGGTGCGCTCGATCATGCGTCAGGCCGGGATCGCCGGCATCCAGCCCCGGACGAAGAAACGCACCACGATCCCCGCCGATGATGCTGAACAGCGCCCTGACCTGGTCAAACGCGACTTCACCTCCGACACGGCAGGGTCGAAGCTGGTCGGTGACATCACGTACCTGCGCACCGGTGAGGGATGGCTCTACCTGGCCACCGTGATCGATCTCCACTCCCGGATGGTGGTCGGCTGGGCGATGGCGGAGCACATGCGCACCGAACTGATCAGCGCCGCTTTGCGGATGGCTCACACCCACGGACACCTCGCCCCCGGGGCGGTGTTCCACTCCGACCGCGGATCTCAGTACACCTCCGCCGACTACGCCGCCCTGGCCGGCCAGTTCGGGGTGCAGCTGTCGGTCGGGCGGACCGGATCGTGTCACGACAACGCGGTCGCCGAGTCGTGGTTCTCGATGCTGAAGAACGAGATGTACTACCGGCACCGGTTCGCGACCCGAGCGCAAGCCAGGCTCCACGTCATGCAGTACATCGAGGTGTTCTACAACCGACGCCGCCGCCACTCCACTCTCGACTACCAAACCCCAGCCGCGGTCCACGCCGCCGCCCGTCACCATCAGACCGCAGCCGCGGCCTGACCAACAAAACACCTGTCCACGAAACTTGACACAACCCACCCGCCACGCCCCACCCTGCGCCCGCTCGGGTTCCTCCCGGTATCCGAGTGGTGGGGAGCGGGGCATGGTGTCGGTGTGGGTATCGGTGGCGCTGGTGGCGTTCATCGTGATCATCGGGATCGGGGTCGACTTCGCCGGCCACGCCGGCGCCTCCCAGGACGCCAGCGCCGTCGCCGACGAGGCCGCCCGCGCCGGCGGGCAACACCTCACCCTGGCCACCGGCAGGGCCAGGCCCGACATCCACGCCGCGATCACCGCCGCGAACGCCTACGTCGCGGCCTCCCCCTACACCGGTACTACCAGCGTCCGCGGCGGGGACACGATCACCGTCACCGCCACCGGCCACTACACCTGCCAGTTCCTGTCGATCATCGGCATCAGCACGCTGCGCGTGAATGAGACCGGCACCGCCACCGTCAAGTCCGTCCTCGGAGGCACCGAGCAATGACCCGCCTCCTGCGCAGCCTCGCCGCGATCACCGCGATCGCCGCGATCATCCTCGGCACCCCCTGGCTCCTGCTCCAACTCGCACAACTGCCCGGGTTCCTGCCCACGTGGGACCGGCTCGCGTCGATGCTGCTGTCCCCAGACAGCGGCCGCTTCCTCCTCATCCTGATCTGGGCGGCAGCCTGGCTCCTGTGGGCCTGGCTCACCGCCCTGATCCTCGTCGAGGCCGTCGCCCTGCGGCGCGGCGTCAAAGCACCCAAACTGCCCGCCGCCAGCCTGCCCCAGGGCCTGGCACGGGCGCTGGTGGTCGCCGCCGCGGCCGCGTTCATCGCCGCCCCGCACACCGTCGCCGCCGAACCCCACCAGCCAGCCACCCCACTCGCCGGCCCCGCCGCCGCGGCCTCGAGCGTGCAACCGACCCGGGCCGTCCGACCCGCCCCACCCGCAACTCCTCCGGCCGACGAGTTGGACACGGTCACCGTCGAGAAGGGCGACACCCTGTGGGATCTGGCCGACGAACACCTCGGCGACCCCCACCGCTGGCCGGAGGTCTACGACGCCAACAAAGGCACCCCACAGCCCAGCGGCTACACCCTCCAGGACCCCGACCAGATCGACATCGGCTGGACCCTCACCCTCCCCGACACCAGCCACGCCGCCCCCGCAGCCGCCCCGCCGAGCAATTCAACTGCCCCCGCCGACACTGCCAGTACCGCGCTGCTGCCCGCCGACGCCGACGAAACTGCAGCCACCCAGCCGCCCGCAGCACCACAGCCGCAGCCGTCCACCGCACCGACCCCGACCGTCACCGCCACCCCGACGGTCACCGCGGAAGCCTCGCCGACCGCGGCACTGCCGTCGACCGCGGCGCCGAGCGTTGCGCCGGTGACACCGTTGCGGGCAGACGCCGCCGCGGCGGAGGTCGCCGACGACGCCGAGCAGGTCGAAGTTCCCCGGTTCGTGTGGGAGGTGGCCGGGTTGTTGGGCGCCGGCACCTTCCTGGGTGTCGGCGTCGGTGCCGCCCTCGCTGCGCGTCGCCGTGAGCAGTTCCGCACCCGCCGCCCCGGCCGCATGATCGCCAACCCCCGGTGCTGATGGCCGTGCGCCGCAGCGCGATGAAGGCCCGCATCGCCGCGCATCGACAGATCACATCCCTGCTGATCACCGCCCCGGACGCCGTCCGGACACGCTTCGCCACCCTCGACGGCGATGCCTTGATCGACACGCTCGCCGCCACCCGTCCCGGAAACCCGCCGTCGACACCGTCAGTGCAGCCACCGGGCATGCGCTACGCCGACTGGCACGGCGCCACCAGAACCTCACCGCGGAGATCACCGACATCGACGCCGAGCTACGCGTCCTGACCACCCAGTCCGCGCCCACAATGCTCGCCACCAAAGGGTTCGGCATCGTCACCACCGCAACCTTGCTGATCACCGCGGGCGACAACCCCGCCCGGCTCCGCACCGAAGCATCCTTCGCCGCGCTCTGCGGAGCCGCCCCGATCCCCGCCAGCTCCGGGAAGACGACCCGGCACCGCCTCAACCGCGGTGGCCACCGGCAAGCCAACTGGGCCCTACACCAGATCGCGCTCGTCCGGCTGTCCACCGATCCACGCACGAAGGCCTACGCCGCCAAGCTCACCGCCGCAGGCAAGAGCAAGAAAGACGTCCTGCGCTGCCTCAAACGCGCCATCGCCCGCGAGGCCTGGCACCTCCTCGTCCACCCCGCACCCGCACCACGCATCGACGACCTCCGTCCCCTCCGACACCTGCGAGGGCTCACCCTCACCCAGGCCGCCGAACACCTCGGAACCGTCCCCGCACGCATCAGCGAACTCGAACGCGGCACCCGCCTCAACATCCCACTCGCGAATGCCTACCGCGACTACCTCAACGCCGCTTGACATCCATAGGAGCATCAAGCTCGATGAGCGACGGCCGACGCCCGAAGTATCGTCGTCGAGCTTCTTGGGCTGCTCCTGTATCAACGCCGCAGCCTGCGTGATGACCTTCAGCGCATACTCGGGAACAGGATGGCCATTCGTATCACCAACAAGCCATGGGGGAATGTGGCCCGGCCACAACAATGGCGACGGCGTGCCCATCGCCCAGGATGAGCACGCCGTCGTGGTCGGGGGAGAAGGATCAGCCCTTGACCGCACCCTCCGTGATACCCGCCATGAACTGCTTGGCGCCCAGCGCGAAGATCAGCAGCAGCGGGATGACGGCGATCAGGGACGAGGCCATCAACATGCCGTAGTCGGTGCCGTGCGCGGTCTTGAGCTGGCTCAGCGCCACCTGAAGGGTCAGCTTCGCGGGGTCGTTGAGCACGATCAGCGGCCACATGAAGTCGTTCCACGCACCGATGAACGTGAACATGCCGAGGAACGCCAAGGCGGGGCGCATCGTGGGCAGCGCGACGTGCCAGTACTGCCGCAGGAACCCGCAGCCGTCGATGGTGGCGGCCTCCAGCAGCTCCTTGGGGAGCGCGTTGGTGGTGTACTGCCGCAGCCAGAACACGCCGAAGGCGCTTGCCAGGCTGGGGAAGATCAGGGCCTTGAGTTCGCCCACCCACCCGAGCTTGCTCATGAACAGGAACTGGGGGATGGTCGCCAACTGTGACGGCAACAGGAACGTGGCCAGCACAACACCGAAGAGGATGGTCTTGCCCGGGAAGTCGAACTTCGCGAACGAGAACGCCGCCAGCGAGGCGACCAACAGCACCAGGACGGTGACGCTCACGGCTACTACGAGCGTGTTGGACATCGCGCCCCAGATGTTGATGCGCTCCATGATCGAGCCGTAGTTGGTGGCCAGCTTGTCGCCCGGAGTCATGACGGGTGGGTACTGGTAGATGACTGCCGACTCGTGAGTGGACAGCACAAACATCCAGTAGAAGGGGAACAGCGACACGGCAGCGCCCAGGACGAGCGCCAAGTGGCGCGCGACCACCCCTCGCTTGGGTACCCGCCGACGACGTCGGCCGCCGGTCTCGATAGCGGCGCCGGCCAGGGCGGCGGGCACTGCCCGCGCATTCATCGAACTCATGTCAGCGCCTCTCCTTGCGTTCCTTGGTCACCAACCAGTTGATGGCGGAGAAGAACATCACCACGACGAACACGCCCCACGCGATGGTGGCGCCGTAGCCGTAGCGGTTCTCCTGGAAGGCAACCGAGTAGAAGTACAGAACCATGGTCAGGCCCGAGTTGCCCACGCCACCGGCCGACGCGGCCCCGGAGGACAGCGACGAGGTCAGCACCTGGGCCTCGGTGAAGCTCTGCAGTGAGCCGATCGTGGACATCAGGGTGATGAACAACACGATCGCCCGTAGCTGCGGCAGCGTGATGTGGAAGAAGGTGCGCCAGCCGTTGGCGCCGTCGAGGGCGGCAGACTCATACTGCGTCTTGTCGATCGCCTGGAGCCCCGCGAGGATCAGCAGGGCGTTGTAGCCGACGAAGGACCACGTGGTCAGCGCCGAGATGGCGATCTTGATGCCCCACTCGTTCTGCAGCCATGCGATGTTCTCGAACCCGAAGAGGTTGATGATCGCGTTGGCAATGCCGAACTGGCTGGAGAACAGCGAGCTGAACAGGATTCCCATGGCCACCATGGACGTGACGTTAGGGATGAGGTAGATCACGCGGTAGGTCGTGGAGAAGCGCAGCGTGGAGTTCAGCATCAACGCCACAACAGTGGCGATCGTCAGCGTCGGCACTGTGCCCATGATCCAGAGGATGATGGTGTTCCACAGTGACTTGTAGAACAGCGGATCGGTCACCAGGTAGCGGAAGTTCTCGATCCCGATGAACTCGATGTCGCCGAGGCCCGTCCAGTTCGTGAACGCCAAGGCCATGGTGAATACCAGCGGCATCGCGCCGAACAGGAAGAAGAAGAAAAAGTAGGGCGATACCGCACCGTAGAGGGGCAGCGACTTCTTCACCCGCTGCCAGGTCGACAACGTGCGGTAGTTGCCGACCGGAGGGGAGATCTGGGCATCTCCCCTCCGGGTCGTTGTGACACTCATGCCACTGTCAGGCCGATCTGCTCAGCAAGACGCTTGGCCGCGGTGACGGCGTCGTCCCAAGCCTTCTGGGGGTCCTTGCCGGAGGCCTCGACGAGGTCGATCTCGGCGTAGAAGGGAGCGTTGACGGTGCTCTCCTGCGGATCCTGGAAGCGCGGCAGGATGGTCTCTGCCGCGTGGCCGAACACCTCTGCCGCCACCTGGCCGCCGAGGAACTCGACGGGGCCTGCAACCTCGGGCATCTCGAACGAGGCGGGGGTGGCGGGGAAGTTGCCCTTGTCCTCGTACTCGTAGGCCTGGTTCTGCGCGTTGAGCAGGTAGCGGATGACCTCGAAGGATGCCTCCGGGTTGGCGGCGCCGTCGGGGATGGTGAGGAACGAGCCGCCGTTGTTGAAGGCCTCGCCCGGGTGCTCGCAGACGTGCCACTTGCCGGCGGTCTCGGGAGCGTCGACCATCAGGTCTGCGAGGTGCCAGGATGCGCCGAAGTCGGCGGGCAGGCGACCCTCGCTGACGGCGGCCGCGGTGTCGGCGGTGTTCGACTCGAGCGTGGCGACGACGCCCGCATCGAGGGCCCTGACGGCCGTGTCCCAGGCGTTGCGGATGTGCTCCTGGTCACCGATGAAGGCGCCGGCCTGATCGATGAAGCCCTTGCCGGTCTGCTGCCACACGGTGTCGAACAGGCCGCCGGCGTTGCGGATGAGGTAGGTGTCGGGCTTGGCGGCGAGGAGCTGCTTGCCCAGCTCGATGTACTCGTCCCAGGTGCGGATCGCAGCGGCGAGCTCCTTCGGATCCGACGGGAGGCCGGCCTCCTCGAAGATGTCGAAGCGGTAGAAGAGCGCGGTGGGGCCGATGTCGATCGGGATGCCCAGCTGCTTGCCGTCCTCGGTGGTGGCCTGGGCCCACTTGTACTCGAGGTAGTCGCCCTTGATGTCTTCGGCGCCCAGCGTGTTGAGGTCGACGAAGTACTTCGACTGGCTCTTGAAGAAGGCGATGTCCTCGCCCTTCACGCCGGTGATGTCCGGCAGGCCCGAGCCCGCGGTGAAGGTGGTGGTCAGCTTCTGCTTGAAATCGCCACCGATGACGTCCTGGCGCACCTTGTATTGCGGGAACTCGGCGGCGACGGCGTCGAGGGCCTTCTTGCCGAAGCCCTCGGGCCAGGTCCAGAGGATCAGGTTCATCGTCTCCCCGGAGGCGGTGCTGCCCGAGCCGGCCGTGGAGCCCGTGCCCGGTGCCGCCGTCGAGCAGCCAACCAGGCCGCCGAGGGCGAGGGCGCCGAGGCCCGCGGCGCCGCCGTGGATGAGGGATCGTCGTGAAAGAGTCATGTTCGAACTCTCCTAGTTCGTGGGGTGCTGTTGCTGGGAGACCAGCCACGATCGGCCATTTCGAGCAAGAATGAGCAACTGCAGCAGCAGTACCCTGAGGCTGCGGAGGCTGAGAAGGCCCCGGCGGGCTACATGCAGGCGTAGGCTGGTCATCGCCAGCACCTGATGCCAATATGTAGTCTCACTACGGCTTTCGTTCATCCTTGATCTACCTTGACCGTCGTCTTGGGATCAATGTAGCAACATTCGCCCGAAAAGTGAAGCATCTTGATCAAGTTGTCCAAAAGCGAGCAATTCGAGCGAGTTTCGGGTAGCGTGTCATCCGTGTTGAAGACCGCCCGCCATCAAGCCCTGCTCCAGCTGCTCCAAGCTCGTGGGCCCGTCTCAGTGACGGATCTCTCCGAGGCCCTGCGCACCAGCCCCGCCACCGTGCGCCGCGACATCACGGAGATGGATGAGAAGGGCCTGGTGGAGCGCACCTGGGGTGGCGTGCGCCTCGTAGGCGACCTTGACGACCCTTTCCAGGAGGCGCTGGCCAGCCACGGCAAGGGCAAGCAGGCGATCGGGGAGGCGGCAGCGGCCCTCATTCCCGACGGCGCAACCGTCATCCTGGACGTGGGCACCACCGCCTACTACGTGGCGATGGCGCTTGAAGCCGAGGGGGTCACCGTCCTGACTGCCTCGCTGCCCACCTTCGAACTGCTGCGCGGCATGAAGAACATCGACCTGATCATGCTCGGCGGCCAATGGTCGGAGAGCTACCAGTGCTTCACCGGGGCGCAGGTCGTCGACGCGTTGGAGCGCCAACATGCCGAGTTCGGGTTCGTCGGGTGCTCCGGAGTTGCCGACAACGGGCGCGTGCGCGACAACTCGCAATCGCAGAGCCTCGTGAAGCGGGCGATCCTCGAGGCCGCCACCACCAGCTACCTGCTCGCCGGCGCCGAGAAGTTCCCCGGGAAGGGCAGCAACTCGCCCTTCGACGTCGATGCGCTCGACGGCATCATCACCGACGCCACCACCCTCGCGCCGTCCCTCGTGGAGCGGTGCGCCACCCACCACACCGAAATCAGGACCGTATGAAGCTCACCATCCTGGGCGGCGGAGGATTCCGCGTCCCCCTCGTGTTCAAGGCACTCATCGCAGACGAGGCACCCGGGCGGGTGACCGAGTTGCGCCTCTACGACACCGACGCGACCCGACTTGAGGCCATCCGAGCGGTGCTCGACGAGCTGGCTGAGGCGGCAGAGCAGCCGCCGGCGCTCATCAGCACCACCGATCTGGGGGAGGCGCTCGAGGGCACCGACTTCATCTTCTCCGCCATCCGCGTGGGCGGCACCGGCGGGCGGGCGCTCGACGAGCAGATCGCCCTGTCGCACGGCGTCATCGGCCAGGAGACGGTGGGCGCGGGCGGCATCTCGTACGCGCTGCGCGGCATCCCCGCCGTCCTCGACATCATCCAGGCCGTGCAGCAGCACGCGCCCGAGGCCTACTTCATCAACTTCACCAACCCGGCAGGCGTCATCACCGAGGTGCTCCAACGCCACCTGGGTGAACGGGTGATCGGCATCTGCGACTCCCCGGTCGGGCTGGCCCGCCGCATCATCGACGTGCTCCGCGGCGCGGGGCTCGTGGCCGCGGACGTGCCCAACATCAGCGCGGGCAGCGAGCGCATCAAGCTCAAGTACGCCGGGCTCAACCACCTCGGCTGGCTCACCGCGCTCTACGTCGACGGCGAGGACGTGCTGCCGAAGCTGCTGGAGCGCCCCGACCTCATCGAGAGCTTCGAGGAGGGCCGCCTGTTCGGCGCCGAACTCATCCAGGCGCTCCGTGCGGTGCCCAACGAGTACCTCCACTACTACTACTTCTCCCGCGAGGACTTCGCGATCGACTCCGTCTCCGACAAGACCCGGGGCCGCTTCCTCGCCGAGCAGCAGAAGCGCTTCTACGAGAAGGCCGGCGACGACGGCCTCACCCCCTACGAGCGGTGGGAGCGCACGCGCCTCGAGCGCGAAGAGACCTACATGGCCACCAACCGGGAGGCCGCGGGCAACTTCGAGCGCGACGAGTCGGATCTGGAGACCGGCGGCTACGACAAGGTGGCGCTGGCCATCATGCACGCCATCGCCAACGACATCCCCGCCGAGCTCATCCTCAACGTGGCCAACAACGGCATCCTGCCCGACCTGGCCGACGACGCCGTTGTGGAGATCCCCTGCCGGGTCGACGGCTCGGGCGTCACCCCGCTGCCCGATGCCGAGCTGCCCGAGCACGGCCGCGGCATGGTGGTCAACGCCAAGTACGTGGAACACCGCACCATCGACGCCGCCCTCAACCAGTCGCGCGTCGATGCGCTGCTGGCCCTCAGCCACCACCCCCTCGTCGACTCCTTCCACGTGGCTGAGCAGCTCCTCGACGACCTCGTGGCCGCATTCCCCGACGACCTCGCCTACCTCAAGGAGACGCCCTGATGCACGACAACCGTGAGCTCGTGGAGGAGCGCATCGAGAAACTCCGCGAGCGGGTTGCCGAGCGCGTCTACACCGTGCTCGATTCGCTGGACGTCAGCGCCTGGCAGGTACCGGGCGAGCCGGTGCCCTTCGCCGAGGCGCTGGGGGCGCAGTACGAACCGTTCCCGGTCGACACCCTCTGGGGCCCGGCCTGGTCCACCTGGTGGCTGAAGCTGCGCGGCCACGTGCCGGCGGAGGCGCTGGGGCAGCGGGTGGAGCTGCGTGTGGACCTGGGTTTCGTCGGCGACTGGGCCGGCAACCAGTCCGAGGGCATGGTCTACACCGCCGACGGTTGGCCGCTCAAGGCGGTCAACCCCATGAACCGCACCGTGCCGCTGACCTTCGGGGCCCGCGCAGAGGAGCGCGCCCTCGTCGGGGCCGACGGCGCGGTCGAGCTGTTCGTGGAGGCCGCCGCGAACCCGGACATGACGCTGGCGTTGGGGCGCGCCACGCAGGAGGGCGACACCCTCACCCGCTCCGAGCGCCCGGTGTGGCGCTTCGGCGGCGCCGAGCTGGTGCGCCGCGACGACGAGGTGTGGGGGCTGCACATCGACCTAGACGTGCTGGACGGCCTGATGCGGCAGCTGCCCACGGATGGCACCTGGCGCGCCAGGTTGCTGCGGGGGCTGGAGGACGCCGCCGACGTGCTGGACGCCCGCGGCATCCCCGAGGGCGCGGCCCAAGCCCGCCTCCTGCTGGCGCCTCTGGTGGCCAGCGGCGCCGCGGGCTCCGCGCAGCAGATGACCGCCGTCGGGCACGCCCACATCGACACCGCGTGGCTGTGGCCGATCCGTGAGACCCGCCGCAAGATCGTGCGCACGTTCAGCAACGTGACGGCGCTGGCCGAGGAGTACCCGGAGTTCAGGTTCGCCAACTCCGCCCCGCAGCACCACCTGTGGGTCAAGGAGGACGCGCCCGAGGTGTATCGCCGGGTGCGGGCGGCCATGGAGCGCGGGCAGTGGCAGTTCGTCGGCGGCATGTGGATCGAGCCCGACGCCACCATGCCCAGCGGCGAGTCGCTGGCCCGCCAGTTCACCTCCGGCCTGCGCTTCATGCAGGACGAGTTCGGGGTGAGCACCGACTGCCTCTGGCTACCCGACTCGTTCGGCTACAGCGGCCAGCTTCCCCAGATCGCCCGCCTCGCCGGGATGCGCTGGTTCTTCACCCAGAAGCTCTCCTGGAACCGCACCAACAAGCTGCCTCACCACACGTTCTGGTGGGAGGGCATCGACGGCACCCGCATCTGGACCCACTTCCCGCCCTGCGACTCGTACGACACCATCGTCAGCGCCGAGGAGGTGCTGGGCGCCGAGCGCAACTTCAAGGAGAAGGGGCGCGCGAAGCAGTCGCTGCTGCCGTTCGGCTACGGCGACGGCGGGGGTGGCCCCGTGCGCGAGATGGTGGAGAGGGTCGCCAGGTTCGCCGACCTCGAGGGCGCGCCCGTGGTCACCCACGGCACCCCGGACGAGTTCGTGACGGCGGCCCGCGCGGAGTACGACCCCTCGGTGTGGACGGGCGAGCTCTACCTGGAGTTCCACCGCGGCATCTTCACCTCGCTCATCGACCTCAAGCAGGGCAACCGCCGCAGCGAGGCGGCCCTGCAGGCGGTCGAGTGGCTCTCCGCGGCCGCCGCGGAGCGCGGCTACCACTACCCGCACGAGCAGCTGGAGCTGCTGTGGCGCCGGGTCCTGGTGCTCCAGTTCCACGACATCCTGCCGGGCAGCTCCACCGCCTGGGTCAACCGCGAGGCCATCGAGGAGTACCGCGCGATCCTCGCCGAGCTGGAGCAGCTGTTCGCGGCCGCCTGGGCCGCGCTCTCCACCGCGGGCGGGCGGGGCGTCGTCAACGCCTCCGACGTGGCGCAGCGCCAGGTCGTCGAGGTCGACGGCGGGCTCCGGCTGGTCAGCGTGCCCGCGCTCAGCTCGGCCGAGCTGGGGGCGGCCGAGGTCGCCGCGCAGCCCGTGAGCGCCACCCGTGAGGACGGGCGCATCGTCCTGGCCAACGGACTGGTGCAGGTGCGCATCGACGCCGACGGCACCGTCGGCTCCATCGTGGATCTTGCCGCTGACCGGGAGGTGCTGCTGCCCGGCCGCAAGGCCAACCTGCTGCGCCTCCACCCAGACCATCCCAGCTGCTTCGATGCCTGGGAGCTTGAGGCGCAGTACCAGCGCGGCGGGCAGGATCTCACCGAGCTCGACGCCATCGAGCTCACCGTGCACGACCCGCTGCGCGCCGCCGTCGACGTCACCCGCAGCTTCGGCGACTCCACGGTGGTGCAGCGCATCTCGCTGGACGCCGGCTCCCGCGCGGTGGACTTCCGCGCGACGGTTCAGTGGCGCGAGCGCGAACACATCCTCAAGGTGTCGTTTCCGCTGGACGTGCGCGCCACGCACGCCGCCGCGGAGATGCAGTACGGCCACGTCGAGCGGCCGGTCGCCGTCAACACCTCGTGGGACGACGCCAGGTTCGAGACCTGCGGGCACCGCTGGCTGCAGCTGCGCGAGCCCGGCTACGCCGTGACGCTCGCCACCGACTCCGGCTACGGCCACGACGTCACCGCCGCCGGCGGCTCGGAGGCCACCGCCACCAGCGGGGTCGACGCCAGGCTCAGCCTGCTGCGCGCGCCCAACTCGCCGGATCCCGCCGCGGATCTGGGGCTCCACACGCTGCGCTACAGCCTCACCGTCGGCACCGACCTGGCGGCAGCCCATGCCGCCGGGCTTCGGCTGAACCAGCCGCTGCGCGTGGTCGACGGTGTCGCGGATCTCGCGGCCCCGGTGCGGCTCACCGGCCGCGACCCTGTCTCGCTGGCGGTGATCGACGCCATCAAGCCGGCCTTCGACGGCTCGGGCGACCTCATCGTCCGGCTGCACGAAGCCGCAGGCGCCCGGAGTCGCCTGCGGCTCACCTTGGCCGAGGCGGCGAGGATCGAGGAGGTCGACCTCCTCGAAGAGCCAGCCGAAGCCACCCAGTCGCTACCCGATGCCAGCGTGGACGAGGTGGGGTTGCAGCTGCGACCCTTCCAGATCCTCACGCTGCGCCTCAGGAGGAACAGGTGAAGCTCCTGCTCGTCTGCATCGACGGTGTGCGCGCCGACCTGGCGCTGCCCGAGGCGGTGGCAGCCGACCCCGGCTTCACCGCCCCGGACCACCCATCGGATGACCGCTTCAGCGTCGGCGCGCCCGATGCCACCTTGCCCCCGCAGCAGGCCGGCTCTTTCGGCACGTTGGCGCCCACCCTGCAGCGGCTGGCGCGCGGGGATGGGCGCTCCGAGGGGCGCATCGTGCCGATGTGGATGACCCCGCCGACGGATTCAGGCCCGGGGTGGGCGTCCATCCTCACCGGCTCCACCCACGAGCAGTGCAATGTCTGGTGGAACGAGTTCGTGGGCCATGATTTGGCGCGCCGCCCGGATCTGCTCTCGCGCGTGTTCTTCGCCAACCCCGCCGCCCGGACTATGGTGGCCACCACCTGGGACGCGTTCGTCCAGGCGCCCGGCCCGATCCTGCAGCAGCGGGTGGACCAGCAGCGCACCGGCCAGCACCAGGTGTTCCACCCCGACCCGCGCGGCGGCATCGCCGCAGCTGATGCCGCCGGCGCCCAGTGGGCCGCGTGGAAGCTCCTGCACGAGGGCCCCGACGCCTCGGTGGTGTACTTCGAGGGGGTGGACGCGGCCGGCCACGAGCACGGCGCAGACTCAGCCGAGTACCGCGACGCCATCCGGCAGGCCGACGAACTGACCCGCCACCTGGTCAAGGCGGTCGCCGAGCGGCACGAGCAGCTCGGGGA
>RRZT010582365.1_pt1 | contig 13363 bp, 9 predicted proteins | sample 2165551 | NCBI WGS metagenome assembly RRZT01 (sample SAMN10456910, study PRJNA506462) | wastewater metagenome | biome: wastewater; feature: sludge; material: wastewater sludge; isolation source: wastewater sludge with Escherichia coli K12::gfp cells carrying plasmid... | place: USA: Moscow, Idaho ... | reverse complement strand
GACATACATGATGGTAGGCGTCTTGGGGAGTCGTGACCCTGCCTCTGACTGGTGCCCTGCTGGGCTACCGACAAATTGATCCGTCCGGCTCTCCAAGGCATGGGTGACGACCGCCCGGCCATGACCTAATACGAGCCTGATCACGAGTCCGGTGTATGTCCTGTCTGACCAGACGGCCGTCACTCGACCCATCCCAGCGTTCAGGAGTAGGCCATGACCATCATGACAAATCCCGGCGACCATGTCGCCGGCATCGATTCACACAAGGACACCATCCACATCGCGGTGATCACCGCCACCGGCATCGAGGTCGCCGACCACGAGTTCGACACCACCACCGCGGGATACCGTCAGGCAGTGGCCTGGCTGGTCGCTCACGGCCCGATCACCGCTGTCGGCGTGGAAGGAACCTCCAGCTACGGGGTCGGGATCACCGCCACCTTGCGCCGCAACGGGATCGGTGTCGTCGAGGTCAACCGCACCCGCCCCGCCGAACGGCGCAAACAAGGCAAGACCGACCGGCTCGATGCCTACCGCGCTGCCCGGGCAGTCCTGTCCGGTGAGGCCACCACCGCCCCCAAGCACGACACCATCGAGCCCTTACGGGCGCTGGTGATCACCCGCCGCAGCGCGAACAAGGCCCTTCAGGCCTGCTGGCGTCAGATCAACAGTGTCCTGGTCAACGCCAGCCCCCGACTCCGCGACAAATACCGTGAACTGGGCCGCGACAAGCTTGTCGACCAGTTGGCCAGCACCCGCCCCGACCAGATCAAAGACCTCCACGACGCCACCAGCCTGCGTGCCCTGCGTAGCCTCGCCCGACGTCACCAGTTCCTCCGCGCCGAGCTCGATGACCTCGATACGCAACTCGACGAGCACACCACCGCCCGCAACCCAGGCCTGCGCGCTATCCACGGTATCGGCCCGGCACTGGCAGCGATCTTGCTGATCACCGCCGGTGACAACCCCGACCGGCTACGCAGCCAAGCATCCTTCGCTGCCCTCTGCGGCACCAGCCCCATCCCCGTCTCCTCCGGCAAAACCCAACGCCACCGCCTCTCCCGCGGAGGCGACCGGCAAGCCAACTGGGCACTGCACCAAGCGATCAAAGTCCGCATGTCCCAGGACCAACGTACCCGCGACTACCGCGACCGCCACCTCGCCACTGGCAAGACACTCGCAGCCGTCTACCGCAGCCTCAAACGCGCCCTCGTCAGAGAAGTCTTCAAAGCCCTCACGGGCCACTGCGAGATCCCCAACTACACCGACCTCAGACCAGCCCGACAAGCCAAGAACCTCACCCTCACCAACGCCGCCGAAGCCTGCCACACCTGGCCAGCACGCATCTCCGAAATAGAACTCGGCAAACGCCGAGACGACAACCTCGCCCACCGCTACCGCGAATGGCTCACCGCCGCTTGACACCACATAGGAGCATCAATTCTGCTGCTCTGGGTCTCGATGTTGAAGGTCTGATCGTTCCGTGTAGCGGCGAGTTCCAGAGTCGCCCACAGCGCTGGGAAGCCACGATGTTCGAAAGCAGATGGGTGCACTAGACCGGGTCTCGGACGATCGCTGCACCGGAGACTGGGAGCCATCCCTACTCAGCAGGGGGTGACGATAGATCCGTCTCAGCTGCCGGCAAACGCCCAGCCGGGGAATCGAGACATAGCCCTTTCGCCGCCCAATGGTGCGCATGTTCCGCTGTACGGTGTCGACCGACCAATTGCGACACTTGTGAGACTCCACGCCGAAGACAAGGCAGCTGGCTGCGGATCTGGTTCCTGTCTGCCAATCGCCACCTGCGCATGACTCATCAAGGATTCCGTCCATGGCTCCGACCTCGGCGGTCACCGTCTTGGAGTCGCACCGTTGCGTGAGTTGCCCCTTCTTCTGGATCCCGATACCGAGCAGCCCGACCACTCTGGCCATTGCACAGCACGTTCTCAAGATCAGCCCTAGTTTGCCGATACATCCGAACCCCCGACTCGTTCCCAACGAACGGAGTCTCCAGACACCGGCGCGGATGAGGCTACCTTCGGGTGACCACGCCGAGCGCCGTCTCTCCTCGCGCAACCAGGACCGTGCCCTGTCTGTCCGTCCTCGCGACGGTCATGCCGAGGCCCTCGGCCAGGTCGATCGCCGCCTTGGCCGGGTGACCGTAGTCATTGCCCTCGCCCGAACTCGCCACCGCGAGCGCGGCACCCGTCGCCGCGAAGAAGCGGCGCTCCTGTCGCGATGATCCGTGATGCGGGAGCTTCAGGATCTGAGCCTCGAGGGACACCCCGACCTCAGTCGCCGACCGCAGGGCCTCCAGTTGAGCGGACGGTTCGGCATCACCGGCGAGAAGAACCCGCAGCCCGGCCGACTCCGCGACCCCGACGACCGAGGCGTCATTCTCGGCCGAGCCCTCTCCCTCCTCTCTCACCGGGCCCGGCGCGTCCGGCACCGACGCCGTCGACCACTCCGCCTCACCAATCCGGAGCCGCTCACCCTCCACGGCCGAACGCACCTCTCCCCCGGCCCCGCCCACCGCGTCGACGAGCCACCGCGGCGGCTCACCCGAACGCACCAGGACCAGACGCGGCCGGAACCGCTCGATCACCTCAGCGGCGCCGCCGGTGTGGTCGGCGTGATAGTGCGTGAGCACCAGCATCGGCACCTCGTCCACCCCGAGCCCAGACAGACACTCCAGCGTCGGCCCCGGCTCCGGCCCGGCATCGACCAGGACCGCAGCCCCAGGGCCCGCCCGGATCGCGGTGGCGTCACCCTGGCCGACGTCGCAGAAGGCGACCGCCCATTCCCCCGGCCAGCCGAGCGGGACCGGACGGACCAGGCTCGCCGCCAGCAGCACCGCGACGAAGGCAGAACCGCCGAGCCAGCTCCGCAGCACCCACACCAGGGCGGCGGCCAGGGCGGCCGACGCCACCGCGACCGCCGCAACGCTCGTCGGAGAGGCGGGCCATTCCCAGGTCGACGCCGGAAGCGCGGCGCCAGCCTGCGAGATCCAGAGGATGGGCTGGGCGCACCAGCCAGCGAGCCAGCCGGGCATTACCGCAAACTCGCCGAGCGGACTCAGCACAGCCGCGAGCAGGCCGAGCACGGTCGTCGGGCCGACGAAGGGCGCGGCGAGCACGTTGGTCCCGACCCCCACCACCGAGACCCGGTCACTGATCGCCGTCACGATCGGCTGCGTGGCCAGCTGCGCTGCGAGCGAGACAGCGAACGCCTCGGCGATCCAACGTGGACACCACCTCGTCAACGAGTCGCGCAACACGGGGCCGAGCAGCACGATCCCCGCGCACGCCGTCACCGACAGGGCGAACCCCACCGAGCGGGAGAGCCACGGATCACACCACACCAGCACCGTCACCGCGAGGCACAACGCCCGGACGCTCCGGTTACCCGGCCCGACCCCTGTTGCCGCGAGCGCGACGATTCCCATGGCCGTCGCCCGCAACACCGAAGGCTCCTGGCCACACACCAGCACGAAGAAGCCGACCCCCAACAGCGCAACGATCCGCACCCACCAGCCGCGAACCCCGACCGCCCGCACCGTCGCGAGCAGCACGCCAAGCAGGAGAGTCAGGTTCGCGCCGGAGACGGCCATCAGGTGAGTCAGGCCGGTGGCCTGGAAGTCCGCACGCATCGCATCGTCGACCCGTGAGATGTCCCCCACCACCAGCGACGGCACAAGCGCGGCCTGCTGAGGCGGGGAGTGGCTCACGGCGCTGCGCAGGCCGGAGCGCATCTGGTTGGCGACCGCATTCAGCCACGACGGCGACGACGTGCGCCCCACGACCTCACGCAGCCTCAACACCGCCGCGACAGCCTCGTCCGGACGCGGCTCCCCCAGTCGGCCTCGGACGCGGTACCCGGCCCCCGGCTCAAGCGTCAGCAGGCGTTGTCCCAGTTCCCCGCTCGCCAGAACCACGACGGGGACCGCCGCCAGCACCCTGCTCCCCCGTGCCTCCACCCACGCCAGTTCGGCAGGAGCTACGATGACATCCGAACGGGGAACGGCCTCGGTCGTGAGCCGCAGCTCGACGAGTCCGACGGCCCCGGCCGCGGCGAGGTCGGCGACCGGCCCGCTGTGCCGCTGCCACGACCTCAGGCCGGCAGTCAGAGCCGTCACCACCACGACGAGGATGATCACGGCCACCCACGCCCGGTTGGCCCTGTGCGCAAGCAGCGCGAGCAGGACGAGCCCGACCAACATCGCGCCCACCGCCTGTGGCTCGGGGCGCCACCCGGACGAGGCGATGAAGCTCGCTCCCCACGCCGCAACCGCGACGGGGAGCAGGCGCCAGTCGTGGTGTTTCATGTCCGCACCAGAGGCGCAAGCTTCTCGTACGTCTTTGGCCCGATTCCGCTGATCTCCTGCAGCTCCTCGACCGAACCGAACTTCCCGTTCTCCTCCCGCCAGGCGAGGATCGCCCCGGCCATCACCGGCCCCACCCCCGGTAACTCCTCCAACTCGGCCTCGGTGGCGGTGTTGAGGTTCACCACGCCGTCGGTGGAGGGTCCGCCGCCACTATCGGCCGCCTGGTCGGTCTCGATCTCGCCGAGCGGCTCGTCGACGGTGCCGATCAGGATCTGCATGCCGTCGCTGACCGGCGCGGCGAGGTTCAGGGAAGCCGGATCGGCCTCCGCAATCAGTCCACCGGCTGCGGCGATCGCGTCCTGCACGATCGAGCCCGCGGGAACCTGGACGACACCGGGTTCGGCGACCGCCCCTCCGACGTGGACGCGAAGCAGCGTAGGCGCGCTCGGGCTGGGCATCGCGGCGGCAGGGGTCTCGGCGACGGCTTCGGGTGTCAGCTGCACCTCGGTGGCTGCGCTGCGGCCGAGCGCGAAGATCGTCACGACCACGGCGGCCACCAGCAGTAGGCCCACCACCGCGGCGTGCCGGGGCGTGACCGCCGCCCCCAACCTTCGCCACGGGCCCTGAGGTGTGACCGTCGGCTCGCCCGGCGGCTGCTCAGGCACCGCTGCAGATGGCTCAGGTTCGGTGGGGTCAGGCTCGTCTGTGGCACGCCGAGGGGCACCGAGCGGGGGTTGCCCGGCGCTGATCAACGCCAGGCGTGCGCGGGTGAACTCCTCGAGCTGATCCATACCCACACCATTGGGCGTTCGGAGGTCCGAATGGTCAGGTGACTTCCAGGCTGTGGAGAACTCGGCCGGACACGGAAGAGGCCCCCGTCCGGATCGGACGGGGGCCCTACTCGGCGCTGGCTATTTGCCCGGCACCAGGCTCAGCATCTTCGGCAGGCGGGCGATCACCTTGACCACCTCACGACCGGCGAGCGACCGCTGGACGCCGTCGTCGGCCAGCGCCAGCTCGAGGGCGGCCTCCTCCGTGATGTCGGCCGGCACCTCCAGCTTCGCGCGGATCTTGCCCTGGATCTGGACGACCATCGTCGCGGTGTCGTCGACGGTCAGCGAGCCGTCGGCAACCGGCCACTCGCTGTTGGCCACCGACGGGGGAAGCCCGAGGGCCTCCCACATCTCCTCGGCCACGTAGGGCGCGACGAGGCTCAGGGACTGGGCGATGAACTGCGCCGCCTCCCGGACCGCCGGATCGGCAGCGCCCGCCTCGCCGTCGATCGCCTTGCGGGTAGCGTTGACCAGTTCCATGGTGCGGGCGACGGCGACGTTGAAGCGGCCGGACTCCAGCAGCGTCGAGACCTCCACGATGGCCTTGTGAGTGGCCTTGCGCAGGTCCTTGTTCCCCGCGGCGAAGTCGGCGTCGGTGTCGGAGGCGACGTCGGTGGCGAGCCGGTATGCACGCTGCAGGAACTTCAGGCTCGAGGAGGGAGACAGGTCCGCCCAGTCGATGTCGTCCTCCGGCGGGCCGGCGAAGATCATGGTCAGGCGGACGGCGTCGACGCCGAACTCGTCGATCTGCTTACCGAGATCGACGCCGTTGCCGAGCGACTTGCTCATGGCCTTGCCCTGGTTGATCACCTGGCCCTGGTTCAGGAGGCGCAGCATCGGCTCGTCGAACTCGACCATGCCCATGTCGCGCAGCACCTTGGTGAAGAAGCGCATGTAGAGCAGGTGCAAGATGGCGTGCTCGACGCCGCCGACGTACTGGTCCACCGGCATCCAGCGGGCGACGTCCTCAGGGTTGAACGGGCCGCCCTCGTAGCCGGGTGAGCAGTAGCGGAAGAAGTACCAGGACGAGTCCACGAAGGTGTCCATCGTGTCGGTGTCACGACGGGCGGGGCCACCGCACTTCGGGCAGGTCGTGTTGACCCACTCGGCAGCCGAAGCCAGCGGCGAGGTGCCCTTCGGCGCCAGCTCCTGGCCGCGCAGTTCAGGCAGGAGCACGGGCAGCTGGTCGTCGGGGACCGGTACCTCACCGTCGACCTCACAGTGGATGATCGGGATGGGGCAGCCCCAGAAGCGCTGTCGCGAAACCAGCCAGTCACGCAGGCGGAACTGGACGGTGCCCGTCCCGTTGCCGTCCGCCTCGAGCTGCTCGGTGATCCGCGCGACGCCGGAGGCCTTGTCGGTCAGCCCGTCGAGGATCCCGGAGTTGACGTAGGCGCCGTCGCCGCTGGTGGCGACTCCCGTCTCGGCGGGATCGGTCCCGTCGACGTCGATCACGGTGCGCACCGGCAGGTCGTAGGTGCGGGCGAAGTCCAGGTCGCGCTGGTCGTGTGCGGGCACCGCCATGATTGCGCCCGTGCCGTAGTCGGCCAGCACGTAGTCGGCCGCCCACACGGGGATCTTCTCCCCGTTGACGGGGTTGATGGCGTGGCGGCCGAGCCAGACGCCCGTCTTCGCGTGCTCGGTCGACTGGCGCTCGATCTCGGTCGACTTCTTGACCTCGGTCAGGTAGGCCTCGAAGGCCTCACGCTGCTCGTCGCTGACCAGTTCCTGGGCCAGGTCGGAATCGGGCGCGACCACCATGAAGGTGGCACCGAACAGGGTGTCGGGGCGCGTGGTGAACACCGTCACCGGCTCCTCGCGTCCCTCGACGAAGAAGTTCACGTGTGCGCCCTCAGAGCGGCCGATCCAGTTGCGCTGCATCGCGAGGACGTGCTCGGGCCAGCCGCCCTCCAGTTGCGACATGTCGTCCAGCAGCTGCTGGGCGTAGTCGGTGATCTTGAAGTACCACTGGTTCAGCTTGCGCTTGGTGACCTCGGTGCCGCAGCGCTCGCAGTGCCCGTTGACGACCTGCTCGTTGGCCAGCACCGTCTGGTCCTTGGGGCACCAGTTGACGTAGGAGTCCTTGCGGTAGGCGAGTCCGCGCTCGAAGAAGCGCAGGAACAGCCACTGGGTCCAGCGGTAGTAGTCCGTGTCGGAGGTGTGCAGACGGCGCGACCAGTCGAGGCTCAGGCCGTAGCGCTTGAAGGAGCGCACCTGGGTCTCGATGTTGGCGTAGGTCCAGTCGGCCGGGTGGCTGTCGGCCTTGATCGCCGCGTTCTCGGCGGGCAGGCCGAACGAGTCCCAGCCGATCGGGTGCATGACGTCGTAGCCCTTGAGGCGCCAGTAGCGCGACACGACGTCGCCCATGGCGTAGGCCTCGGCGTGGCCCATGTGCAGGTCGCCCGAGGGGTACGGGAACATGTCGAGGACGTAGCGACGCTCGCGGCTGCCGTCATCGAGGGGCCGGAAGGTCTCGTCCTGCTCCCAGAAGGCCTGCCACTTCTCCTGTGCCTGCACCTTGTCGTACTGACCCGGCTCTTGGCTCACGCTACTTCTCCTGCTCGGCGGTTCTCGCGCGCGTGTGCGCACAAGGTGCCAATATACCGCCGTGCGCTGGAATCCGCCCCTGGGGATCAGGCGAGGAAGTCGTCCAGTTCCGCGCTCGTCGGAGGCTTTGCCCCCTGACGGGTCACGACGATGGCCGCGGCCGCAGCGCCCCGCTCGAGAGCTCCCTCGAGATCGGACGGGTCGTCGGCGTAGGCGGAGAGGAATCCAGCCATGAACGTGTCGCCGGCGCCGACGGTGTCGACCACCTCGACCTTGTTCCCCGGCACCTGCACGACCCGCCCATCAGGGCGCACCGCCGCGACGCCGTCGGGGCCCAGCGTAACGATGAACATGGCGAGGCCGTACTCCTCCGCCCACGCCTGTGCATACCCGAGCGGGTTCTCCTCGTCGTCGACCAGCCAGGCGATGTCCTCGTCGCTGGCTTTGACGATGCCCGCTCCTCTGCCGACGGCGGCCATCAGGTCGCAGACCAACCCGAAGTACTCGGCGCGGTCGGGAAGCGTGGAGGGGCGCACGTTGATGTCGAAGCTGATCGCCGCCTCGGTCCGGGAGACGAAGTCGAGCAAGTGCCTCGCGCCTGGACCGATCACCGAACCGATCGATCCGAAGTGCAGCCAGTCGTCGGCCTCGAGGGTCGGGAACTCCTCGGGCTTCCAGTTGAAGTTGGAGGTGCCGTCGAAGTGGAACGTGTAGCTGGCCTTGCCTTCACCGTCGAGCGAGACGACCGCCACCGAGGTGGGATCGTCCGTGTCGACGGCCAGTTCGAGGTTGACCCCCGCCGCCTCCAGATGGCTGCGCAACTGGTCGCCGAAGGCGTCCGAACTCAGCCTGCCGAGGAAGTACGTGTCCTGACCAAGCCGCGACAGCGCGGCCGCGCTGTTGAGCGGACCGCCGCCGGAGCGTGCGATCCATCGACTCTCCTCCGGGGAGATGACCTCCTCGGGCATCAGATCGATCAGTGCCTCGCCACACACCACAAAACGCATGGCCAAACCATACGACACGGGGGTGGACCTCGCGCGGCGGGTCTGTGCATCATCAGCACTGGTCCCATCTGGCAGGGGGCAGTCCCTCCTGGTGCAGCTTGAGCAGCGTGAGCAGCAACGGATGCCTCGCGTCGAGTTCGCTCAACTGCTGCAGGCAGGCCGAGTGCGCCGCGCCTCTGCCGCTGAGCCATGAGGCGAAGGCGAGCAGGCCGAGCACGTTGGGCAGGTAGCGGGAAGGGCAGACCCTGCGGGCGGCGACGAGGCGTTGCCACATCGCATCTGCCGTCCAGGTCTTGAGCCGACAGAGCAGGGCCCCGGTGCGGTCCTCGTCTCCGAGCAGCACCGCGAGCAGGACGGCATCGGCGCGGGGCAGCGCCCCCTCGCCCTCGGCCAACTCGCGCAGCCGGGCCATCGCCTGATCGTCGCTGAGCCGGTCGACGGCTGCCTCGGCCCGCAGCACGACGTGCTCGTCCGGTGGATCGCTGCCCGTCACCGGGGCGACCGCCTCATCCCGGTCGGCGCAGAGATTTACCCCGCCGAAGACTGCCTGGGCCGCGACGGCGCTGGTGTCGAAGCGGTAGGACTCCGGGACCCCGCCGTCGCACATGCTCCAGTAGCGCCCGCCGTCGGTGACCAGCGCATCGACGACGCGGTCGTGCCCGACCAGATCGGCGAACTCGCACACGGCGATGCTGGCCAGATCCGGGTCGCCGTAGCCGATGAAGACGAACTCGTCGGCCCCGACCTGCTCGGCGCAGCGCAGAACCTGTTCGGAGATCCTCTCGAAGTGGTCGGCGAACCAGTCGAGATCAACACGGGCACAGAAGCGGACAGTGTTTCCAGAAAGCGCCATCGCCACACAGGAGTCTCGAGGGTGGAAGCCCAGCATGATGACGGGCAGGGAGAGCAGGTCTGCGCGGCTCGTGCCGCGGATCATCGGTGTCGTCATGCCTTCTTGATCGACCGGTCGGCGGTCACGATTGCATGCGGGTTTCCGGGCTGTGAACAACTTCGCGTGGGTAGTCTTGCCACATCATGAGCAACTCTCAGTGGCCCGGCAACCAGAACAACTCGCCGTGGGCGTCCCAGGACCCGAACTGGAAGCCCACCGACTTCCACGACGCCCAGGGCCGCGACCCCCGGACCCCGTTCGGTCAGCAGCCTCAGCAACCGCAGCAGTCCTACCAGGACCTCGAGCCGCCGAAGAGGACGAACTCGACCCTGTTCATCGTGCTGGGCGCTGTGCTCGTGGTGGCCCTCATCGTGATCGGGATGCAGTTCCTCGGCGGTCCGGACGGTGAGGCGACCGCCTCGCCCACGCCGTCCGCCCAGTCGGAAGTCGAGCCGAGCCCGGAGCGGACAGGCAACTGGATCCCCTTCGAGGGCAATGGCGACGGAACCTTCGAGATCGTCAGCTATTCGTGGGCAGACGACGAGCTGACCGCGCGGATCCGGGTCGACGTCAAGGAGGGCGAGTACAGCTTCACGGTGTTCGCCTTCGCCAACGAGACCCGCGCCAGCTACGACCCGCTCGATCCGAGCGGCTTCACGGTGCGGGCAGGTGAGCCCTACGAGACGACGGTGACGTTCCTGATGCCGAACGCCGACTCGACGATCGTGCTTGCGACGCCGTCTGGTCGGACGGCGCTCAACGCTCTGCCGGTGAAGGCGGGTTGACCTGGCTCGCGGTCTCCGCGGCTGCCTCCCGCTCGGCCTCGGCGCGCTCGCGCTCCTCGACCGCGTCCGGGTGGTCCTTCGAGAGCAGGACGACTCCGTAGACGGCGATGGCTCCGGTGACGGCCATCCCGAACATCGGCCAGAAGCCCATCGATCCGCCCTCACCGAGCACGATCAGCCCGAAGAGCACAGCCACGAACGGGTCCACCGTCGTCATGGTGCCAACGGTGATCTCGGCCGGGCCCGATGCGTAGCCCTGCTGGATCATCCACACGCCGAGCCCGTAGCAGGCAAGCATCATGGCCACGGACGCGATGAAGGTCCAGCTCGTGAGGCTGTGCTCGTGCTTCTGGACCAGGTCCATGGCGTGCTTCATCAGTCCGGAGGCCAGGCCGTAGAACGTGGCCCCGACGGCCGACCACAGCATCGCCTTCGCCCAGGGCGCCGCCTTGGTGGCGAAGAACGACAGGATGGCGCACACCACACACACCACGATGAACGAGATCAGCACCGGCTGGAAGGACACCTCGCGCTCCCCCTTCGCGAACAGCGAGGAGAACACGGTGAAACCGACGACGCCGGCGACGGTGACGGCCACCGCCGTCCACACCTTTCGGGTCACGTGATGCTTGTGGATGCGTGAGGCAAGCAGCACCGACCACGGAACGGCAAGGATGCCGACGGGCTGAACCACCGAGACCGGCGCGAAGCTCAGCGCGGTGAGGTGGATGGCGGCGCCGAGGAAGACGAGGAGCAGGCCGAGCAGCCACTTGGGGATCCTGAAGAGGCTGAGCAGCCCCTTGATCGACAGCGTGTTGGACGACGCAACCGCGTTCGGGTCGAAAGTGGACTTCACGCCGAGGCTCTGCAGGATCGCTCCGCTTGCGAACAGGAACGAGCCGACCACCTGCATGGCGATCGCGAGCGCGATGTCGAACGTCACTTGGGTACCTTCCGTCTGAACGGGTGTGAGCTTAATCCAGTGCGGGCCGACTGCTCATGCCACTCAGGTCCAGACGAGATCCGACGCCGGTGGGGGTCGTCCCTGATCAGCCGGTGTAGACCACGACCTTGTCACCCTCGCTGACCGAGTCGAAGAGGGCGGCGACCTTCTTCTTGTCGCGGACGTTGACGCAGCCGTGCGACGAACCGTTGTAGCCGCGGGCAGCGAAGTCGGACGAGTAGTGGACGGCCTGTCCACCGCTGAAGAACAGTGCGTAGGGCATCGGCGTCTTGTAGATGCTGGAGACGTGGTTGCGTGACTTCCAGCCGACCGAGAACACGCCGTTGCGGGTCGGGGTCAGCTCGGAGCCGAAGCGCACGTCCATCTGCATCTGGATCTTGCCGTCGACGACGAGCGCGAGCTTGCGCTGCGCCTTGGAGATGCACACGACGCGTCCCTGGAGGCAGCGGTCGTCGAGCGTCATGCTCGTCGACTTGGGCTTGGGCGCGACGTTGTTCAGTTCGTCGGCTGTCGGCTTGCGGGTCATCCCGTTGAGCCGGTCGAGCGTGCGCTGGTCGACCTCACCCGTGACGGGGATCTCGCGCTTCTTCTGGAACCCGGAGACAGCCTCGGCGGTCTTCTTCCCGTAGTCGCCGTCGATCAGGTCGGTGTACCAGTCGAGCTGCTTCAGGCGTGCCTGCAGGTCCTTGACCTTGTCGCCCTTCGCCCCGCTCGCCAGCAGCGCCGGGCCCGGCTTGAGCACATTGTGCATCTCGTCCTTCGTCGGCTGACGGGTCATCGAGACGAGCTTGTCCCAGGTCGCCTGGTCGACCTCGCCGGTGGCGGGCAGTCCGCGCTTCGCCTGGAAGCCCTCGACCGCGAGCAGGGTCGCGTCGCCATAGGTGGACGTGATCTTGCCCTCGAACCATTCGAGCTGCAGAAGCCGGTGCTGGAGTTCGCGGACCTGTTCGGAGTCGTCGCCCTTCTTCATCAGCGCCGGGGCGGCCGGCTCCGGTTCGGGGACCTCCGACTCGACGGGCTCATCCGGGTCGTTGGGGACCTCCGCCTCCTCCGGGTAGAGCGTGGGCTCTGCTGTCGGCTCGTCCGAAGGCTCGTCCGACGGCGTCGGCTCCGGTTCAGGCGTGGCGACCGGCTCCTCGGAGGGCGTCGCCGGCTCGGGAGCCGGAGACTGCTCGACGGCCGCGCTCGGCGTCGGCTCGTCGACGGGCGCAGGGTCGGCGACCAACGTCTCGGGGGCACAGGCGGACAGTCCGAGCGCGGCGACGGCGACGAGCGCGACGGCGCCGCGGCGCACGGATGACAGGGACAACACGCGTGACCTCACAGGGGGAAGATGGGTCTCAGGGCGTTGGCAGCATACGACGAGATCGTCCGTGGTTGCGGTTGCCTGTCCGGGGTGTCGCCTCATCTCGCGTCCTTCCTGCGTCCTTCGGGTGGTTACACCCTGACTACGCTCTGGACATCCCGCCAGGTTGCATGCCGTCGGCTACGCGCCTCGCTCGAGCCGCTCGACGACCGAGAGCAGCCGCGCCCGCAACGGTGCCGCCTTGGCGGCGAACCCGCGCTGAAGGGCTGCGTACTGTGCCCGCCCCTCAGCGGTCTCGACTCGGACGGGCTCAAGCCCCCATTCGCCCATGTCGTAGGCAGAGGCGGCCATGTCGACCTCGCGGATCTCGCGCGCGAGCAGGAAGGTGTCGAACAGCAGCTCGGAGTCGACCGCCGGCAACAGCTTCCCGGCCCACTTGTACAGGTCCATGTTGACGTGCAGGCAGCCGGGCTGGTCCAGCTCGACCTGACCCTCCCGGGTGGGGGTCAGCAGATTGAGCGGCTTGGCCGGCGGGGTGAAGAAGCGGAACGCGTCGAAGTGCGAGCAGCGGCAGCCGACCTCCTCGACGATCGCCGCGACCTCCTCGGGCGGGAACCGCAGCTTCAGGTACGGGTGCCTCGTCTCCCCCGGCGACAGCCGGTAGACCATCGCCCATTCGTGCATGCCGAAACAGCCGAACCTCGG
>RRZT012806688.1_pt1 | contig 13366 bp, 9 predicted proteins | sample 2165551 | NCBI WGS metagenome assembly RRZT01 (sample SAMN10456910, study PRJNA506462) | wastewater metagenome | biome: wastewater; feature: sludge; material: wastewater sludge; isolation source: wastewater sludge with Escherichia coli K12::gfp cells carrying plasmid... | place: USA: Moscow, Idaho ... | reverse complement strand
GATGGCCGCGCCTTCCTGACTGGCCACGCAGCCGCCGACCCCGATCACCAGATTCGGGTTCGTTTTCTTCAAGTGCTGCACGCGGCCCAGGTCCGAGAAGACTTTTTCCTGCGCCTTCTCGCGCACCGAACAGGTGTTGAACAGGATCAGGTCGGCCTCGTCGACGTTGTCGGTGGGCTCGTAGCCCTGGGCAGCGCCCAGCACGTCGGCCATCTTGTCCGAGTCGTACTCGTTCATCTGGCAGCCGAAGGTTTTGATGAAGACTTTGCGAGACATGGACGTCTCCTGGAAATACGGAAAAGGGATGCCGGCCGGCGCCGGCAGGGCGTGGCCGTGGCGGCGAGTGACCGCCGCGCGGCGCGGGCCGTCAGTTGGCGTAGACGGTCGGGTCCGCTTCGGCGGGCACAGCCGGCTGACCGCGGTAGGCGGGGCGCACCGGGCGCTCGGCCTCGGCGGGCGACAGGATCCAGACCTCGCGCACCAGGCCCATCGGGTCGCGCAGGTAATTGACGGTGTACGAGTTGCCGCGCAGGCTGCCGGTGAGGGCGATGGTGTTGCGCTCGTTGCGCACCACCACGCCGGGCGCCAGGCGCTCGGGGCGGTCGTTCAGCATCACCTCGCGTGTATTGACGAAAGTGATCTTGCCGCGCTGCACCTTCTGCGGGAACAGGCGCTGGGCTTGCGCTTCTGAAGGAAAGACGGCCAAAGCGCCCGTCATCAGGGCGCTGACAGCTATGAATAAAGAAGCAATGAGGGGTTTTGTGCAGCGGTTCATGGTGTCTGTCCAGAGGCTGGTGAAAACGGTGGGCGAAGGGGCGATTCTACGAGGCCTGACGCCGCGGCGAAGTCAAGGCCCCAGCGTGCGGACGGTGGGCAGCGGAGCGCGTACATGTCGTTTCATGGGGGTTCAAAAGTGCATCGGGAACCCATGTTTAAAGCGCTGCACGCTTCTGGTTCGATAGCAGCCGCAGGCAGCTATCACACCAACATCCCGCATGCCGAAGTCGCCAGGTGCAAGAATGAGGGGCTTGGCTGCCCGGTGCACGATCACGCGCCGGCAGGCCGTGTATCGACCCCGGAGAGACAACATGAAACGCGATTCCCTGCCCGCCACCGAGCACCAGCTGGACGTGCAGCCCATCAGCCGCGACGTGCTGGCCGAGAAGTACTTCAAGCCCGGCGAAACCAGCCTGGACAAGCTCTACGGCCGCGTGGCGCGCGCGCTGGCCAGCGTCGAGAAGCCCGAGCTGCGCGCCGAGTGGGAGCGCAAGTTCCTCGCCAACCTGTATGCCGGCGCCATCGGCGCCGGCCGCATCATGAGCGCGGCGGGCACCGACATCCAGGCCACGCTGATCAACTGTTTCGTGCAGCCGGTGGGCGACGCCATCCAGGGCCACGACGACGAGGGCTATCCGGGCATCTACGAGGCGCTGCGCGAGGCCGCCGAGACCATGCGCCGCGGCGGCGGCGTGGGCTACGACTTCAGCCGCATCCGCCCCAAGGGCGCGTATGTGAAAGGCACCGCCAGCATGGCCAGCGGGCCGTGCAGCTACCTGAACGTGTTCGACCCGAGCTGCTCCACGGTGGAAAGCGCCGGCGCACGCCGCGGCGCGCAGATGGGCGTGCTGCGCATCGACCACCCGGACGTGCTGGAGTTCATCACCGCCAAGCGCACGCCGGGGCGCTGGAACAACTTCAACGTCTCGGTCGGCGTCAGCGATGCCTTCATGCAGGCCGTGGCCGACGGCAGCGACTGGGAACTGGTGCACAAGGCCATGCCCGGCCCCAAGGTGATGGACAAGGGCGCCTACCAGCGCGCCGACGGCCAGTGGGTGTACCGCAAGCTGCCCGCGCGCGAGCTGTGGGACACCATCATGAAGTCGACCTACGACTTCGCCGAACCGGGCATCCTGTTCCTCGACCAGATCGGCCGCGACAACAACCTCAACTACACCGAGAAGATCGAAGCCACCAACCCTTGCGTGACGGCCGACACCTGGGTGATGACATCGGAAGGGCCGGCCCAGGTCGCGCAACTGATTGGCAAAACCTTCGAGGCCGTCGTGGACGGGGCCGCCTATCCGGTGCTGAGCCGAGGCTTCTTCCGCACGGGTCACAGGCCTGTGCTGGAACTGCGCACGGTCGAAGGCCATGCCATGCGCCTGACCTGCGACCACAAGGTTCGCCGCGTAGCCACGCGCACGCGCTACATCATGCGCACCGAGTGGGTGCAGGCGCAGGATCTTCAGCCTGGTGACGAAGTGGCGCTCCACAACCATCGAACGATGGATGGCTGGGACGGCGAAGGCACAGAGGCCGAAGGTTACCTGCTGGGCCTGCTGGTCGGCGACGGCGTTCTGAAGGCTGACAGGGCGGTTCTGTCCGTATGGGACGAACGCTTTAAGTCCGTCGCCAATGGCGCCTCGTCACCGACGCCCACGGGCGTGATGGTTGCTGCCCTGGCCGCTGCCCAGACCTTGCCGCACCGGGTGGACTTCGCCGGATGGCAGCGCCCGTTGGCCGACCGTGGCGAAGTGCGCATGGCATCGGCGCCCCTGCGCGATTTGGCAGTGCGCTACGGCATGGCGCCGGGCGCGAAAGGGCTGACGCCGGCGCTGGAGTGCACCAGCAGCGCGTTTCATGCCGGATTGCTGCGTGGCCTGTTCGACAGCGACGGTTCGGTGCAGGGCACGCAGAGCAAGGGCGTCAGCGTGCGTCTGGCGCAGAGCGACCTGGCCAATTTGCAAGCGGTTCAACGGATGCTGCTGCGCATGGGCATCGCCAGCAAGCTCCATGACCAGCGTCGCCCGAGTGGCACCCGCATGCTTCCCAACGGGCAAGGCAGCCAGGGGCTCTACGTCGTGGCGGCGCAGCATGAGCTGGTCATCAGCGGTGACAACCTGGCGGAGTTTGCTGAGCGCGTCGGCTTTTCCGACGAGGCGAAAGCCGACGCCCTTGAGCGCGCGCTGCGCGGATACCAGCGCCGGCTGAATCGTGAACGGTTCGTCGCCACTGTCGAAGGGCTGACACCCGATGGCTACGAAGACGTATACGACGTGACCGTGGCCGAAGTCCATGCTTTCGATGCCAATGGTCTGTACGTCCACAACTGCGGCGAGCAGCCGCTGCCGCCCTACGGCTGCTGCGACCTGGGGCCCATCATTCTGACCAACTTCGTGCGCCACCCGTTCGGTGCCGGCGGGGATGCAACGTTCGATTTCGACGCCTTCGAGCAGGTCGTCGCCACCCAGGTGCGCGCGCTCGACAACGTGCTCGACGTCACCTTCTGGCCGCTGGAGCAGCAACGCGCCGAGAGCGCGGCCAAGCGCCGCATCGGCGTCGGCTTCACCGGCCTGGGCAACGCGCTGACCATGCTCAAGCTGCGCTATGACCGCGCCGAGGGCCGCGACATGGCAACGCAGATCGCGCGCCGCATGCGCGACGCCGCCTACCGCGCCTCGGTGGAACTGGCCAAGGAAAAGGGCGCCTTCCCGAAGTTCAAGGCCGACGGTTACCTGGCCAAGGGCACCTTCGCCAGCCGCCTGCCAGCCGACATCCAGGCCGACATCCGCCAGCACGGCATCCGCAACAGCCACCTGCTGTCGATCGCGCCCACGGGCACCGTCAGCCTGGCCTTTGCCGACAACGCCAGCAATGGCATCGAGCCGGCGTTCAGCTGGGGCTACCAGCGCAATAAGCGCGAGGCCGACGGCAGCAAGAGCGCCTACACGGTGGAAGACCACGCCTTCCGTCTGTACCGCTCGCTGATCGACAGCCAGGTGACGCCGGACAACGCGGCGTCGTTGCCCGAGTATTTCGTCAACGCGCTGGAGATGACCGCGCAGGAGCACGTGGCCATGATGCAGGCCGTGCAGCCCTACGTGGACACCAGCATCAGCAAGACGGTCAACATCCCCGAAGACTACCCCTACGAGGATTTCAAGAACCTGTATCGCCAGGCCTGGGAAGCCGGCCTGAAGGGCCTGGCCACCTACCGCCCCAACAGCATCCTGGGCGCCGTGCTGGAAACCACGCCGGCCAAGAAGGAAGAGCCGGCCCCGCAGCCGCCGGCGGGTGCCCCCATGATGCCGCCCGTGGCCTACGACCCGATGCGCACGGTGATCGAGAAGCGCCCCTCGGGCGGCCTGCCTTCCGTCACCGAGAAGATTGAGTACTGGACGCACGAAGGCCAGCAGCGCCTGTACCTGATCGTCTCCTTTCTGGCCGTGCCCACGGCCGACGGCAAGGGCGAAGTCGAGCGCGCCATCGAGTTCTTCATGCCGGTGGGCCAGAGCGGCGAGTCGCAGCAGTGGATCACCGCCACCATGCGCATGCTCAGCCTGGCGGCGCGCGGCGGCTTCCTGGATCGCGCGCTGTCCGACATGCGCAAGGTCACCTGGGACCGCGGCCCGGTGCGCCTGGGCACCTACGAGAAGGCCGACGGCACCCACGTGCCGCGCTGGCACGACAGCGAAGTGGCCGCCATCGGCTACGCCATCGAGAACCTGATCGCCCAGCGCGCGCTGGCGGCGCAGGGCTCGCTGTTCGACCCGGACGAACTGCCCGCCGTGGAGCCCCGGGTGGAGCCCGCCGCCATGGTGTCCACCACGGTCATGGCCGGCAAGAAATGCCCCGAGTGCGGCGCCCACGCCATGATTCGCAAGGATGGGTGCGACTATTGCACGCAGTGCGGGTACATGGGGAGCTGCGGCTAAAATCGCTGGCCCTTCCTTCGAGGAGGGTAATTCTTGGTCAGGTGGGAAATGAACATGCGGCCGAATGAAAGCACAGCCACCGCGCGTGGCGCACTGCGCACATGCCTTGCGCTGATGCACGCCCTCGGCCTGGCCGCGCTGGCGGCCCCGGCGCTGGCCCAGACGCCGCCGGCCAACCTGCTGGTCAACGGCGGTTTCGAGGTGCTTGCCGCCACGCCGCCGACCACGTGCGGCAACAACTACACGGTGCCGCCATGGCCTGCGGGCGGCTATCCGATCTCGCCGTGGGTGATGACCAGCGGCAACTCCACCAACCTCGTGGCGGTGGACGGCAACGTCACCTGCAATTACGGCAACAGCGGCCCCGCCACCGACGCCGAGGGCACGCCCGCCGGCACGCGGCAGCATTACCTGGATCTGCTGGCCGATGGCGTGGTCTACCAGGGTTTCACCGTCGCTGCCTGTCCGGGCAGCACGGTGCCGCGCACCGCGCAATACTCCGGCGCCTTCTCGGGCCGCGACGGTGGCGCCGCCGGCACCGGCACGATCCAGATCGTGCAGGGTACCGGCGTGGGTGGTGCCGTCATGGCCAGCCAGTCCGCCACCGGTGCCAGCTACCAGGGGTGGACCACTCTCAGCGGCACGGTGGCCCTGGCGCCGGGCGACTACAGCTACGTCAGCACCTTCACCAACCCGACCAACTTCGACAACGCCGTGGTCAGCCTGACCCCGTGCCCGGCAGTGCCTCCGGCGCCGGTCGCGGTGCCGGCCAATGCGCCCTGGGCACTGCTGCTGGCGGCGTTGGGCGTGGGCTGGCTGGCGCGTCGCCGCTTCTCGCGCGGCTGAAGCACGCGCCGCCAGTCGGCTTCAGCTGCCGCCCTTTAGCCACTGCCGCACGCCGCGCCCGGCGCGCACGCCACTGGCGAGGCACGCCGTGAGCAGGTAGCCCCCGGTCGGGGCTTCCCAGTCCAGCATCTCGCCGGCGCAGAACACGCCGGGCAGACGGCGCAGTTGCAGGTCATCGTCCAGTTCGTCAAGGCGCACGCCGCCGGCGCTGCTGATGGCTTCGGCCACCGGGCGGGTGCGATGCAAATCGAGCGGCAGCGCTTTCAGGATCGGCGCAAGCAGCTCAGGATTTTGTAGCGTTTCGCGCGGCAGCAGTTCGTTCAGCAAGGCCGTCTTGATGCCGTCCAGCCCCAGCTGGCGGCGCAGGTGGTTCGACAGGCTTTGCGTGCCGCGGGGCGCCTTCAGCGCCACCAGCACCTGCTGCGTTGAGCGCGCCGGCAGCAGGTCGAGCCAGACGGTGGTGCGGCCCTGTGCGGCGATCTGCTCGCGCAGCAGGGCGCTGGCGGCGTAGACCAGGCTGCCTTCGATGCCGGTGTCGGTGGCGACGAATTCGCCGGGGCGCTGGAACAGCGTAGCGCCGCATGCATCGCGCACGGTGAGGGCGACCGACTTGAAGGGCTGGCCGGCAAAGCGCTGGCGGAAGAAGTCGGACCAGCCCGCGCCGCCGCGCCCCGCCACGTCGAAGCCGCCGTTGGCGGCCACCAGCGGCGCCACCTGAACGCCGCGTGCCGCCAGCCAGGCCTGCCAGGCGCCGTCCGAACCCAGGTGCGGCCAGCTGGCACCGCCCAGCGCCAGCACGGCGGCACGTACCTGTACCGTCACAGCGCCAGTGGGCGATTCAAAGCCAAAAAGGCCTTCAGCGCTTGTGGGGCGGGCGCTGGCAGCTATGTTTTCAGTAGTATCCGGCGGCGGGGCCCAGCCCACCCACCGATGCCGCATGTGAAAGCGCACCGGCGCGCCGCCCGCAGCCGGGTGGCGCAGGCGCTGCAGCCAGGCGCGCAGCAGCGGCGCGGCCTTCATCCCGGCCGGGAACACGCGCTGCGAGGTGCCGACGAAGGTGTCGATGCCCAGCCCGGCCGCCCAGTCGCGCACCTGCTGCGGGCCCCAGTCGCGCAGCCAGGGCTCGACGCGGCCCTGCGCCGCGCCGTAGCGGGTGACGAAGCGGTCGAAGGGTTCGGCGTGCGTCAGGTTCAGCCCGCCCTTGCCGGCCAGCAGGAACTTGCGGCCGACCGAGGGCATGGCGTCGAACACGTGCACGGCCACGCCGGCGGCCGACAGCACCTCGGCCGCCATCAGGCCCGCCGGGCCGGCGCCGATGATGGCCACGTCGACCGCCAGGACGGGGTTGATTGGCACGGCAGGGGGCAGGGGTTCAGGCGCTGGGGACACGGATCAATCCAGGGGCAGGGGCGGCGGCGGGCCATGGTAACCGCCCGTGCCGGCGGGCTGACCAGGCGCAAGCGGCGCGCGATGGGCGCCGCGCAGAATGACCGGATGACCCTGTCGAAAATGATGCGTTCGTGGCCGTCGCCAAGCCTGCCCCGCGTGGCGAAGATCCTTGCCCTGGGCCTGGCGGGCCTCGCGCTGGCCGGCTGCCAGACCTGGCCCGGCCAGCAACCGCTGACGCTGGCGCAGAAGGCCGGCCAGATGGTGATGATGGGCATCGACGGCACCGATGCGGCGTCGCCCGCCGTGCAGCAGGCGCTGGCGCAGATCCGCGCCGGGCAACTGGGTGGCGTGATCCTGTTTCGCAACAACATCACCAGCCCCGGGCAGGTGCGGGCGCTGAACGCGGCGCTGCAGGCGGCCAACCCGCTGCCGTCGCTGCCGCTGCTGATCGCGCTCGACCAGGAGGGCGGCCTGGTGCAGCGGCTGCGCGCCAGCAACGGCTTCGAGGACACGCCGGCGCCCGAACAGGTGGCGACCAGCCAGACGCCGGAGCAGGCCTATGCCACCTACCGGCACATGGCGTCGATGGTGAAGGACGCGGGTTTCAACTTCAACCTGGGCCCGGTGGTCGACCTGCGCTGCGATCCGCACGACGAGACGCACCAGCCGGCGTCGGCGGTCATCGGTGTGCTGGGACGCAGTTTTGCCGACGAGCCCGCGGTGGCCGAGCGCTACGCCACCGCCTTCATCCGCGCGCACCACGACGAAGGGCTGCTCACGGCGCTTAAGCACTACCCCGGCCACGGCCTGGCGCACGACGACAGCCACCTGGGCCTGGTCGACGTGACCGACACCGCGCAGTCGATGGAGCTGCGCCCGTTCCGCCACCTCATCTGCGCCGGGCTGGCCGACGCGGTGCTGACGGCGCACCTGGTCAACCGCCGGATCGACCCCGACTGGCCGATCACGCTGTCGCAGAAGATGATCGGCCCGCACCTGCGCGAGCGATTGCATTTCGGCGGCGTGGTGGTGACGGACGATATGCACATGGGCGCGATCCAGAAGTACCACGGCGAGCGCGAGGCGCTGGTGCGCGCCATCCAGGCTGGCAACGATTTGCTGGTGTATTCCAACAGCGCGGTGGCCGCGCGCGAGGTGCCGGGCTTCGCGCCGCGCTACGACATGGGCACCCACGTGGCGGCGCTGGTGCAGGATGCGATTGCGCGCGGTGAACTCACGCCGCAGCAGATCGAGGCTTCGTGGCAGCGCCTGGCGCGGCTGCGCGCGCGCCTGCACCCGGCGCCGCCGCTGGCCGGCAACCTGCCAGGGGGCGATTAGGGGTACAGCGCACGCGGTGCGCGGTGTCGCCAGGGGGGCGGACAAGGCGCGGCAGCCCGCCCACAATGGCGCGACCTGAACCCGACTGGAGACACCGATGAGCCCGCACGTTCCTGCCCCCAACCTGAACCGCCGCCGCCTCAACCTGGCCCTGGCCGCCGGCGCGGCCACGCTCGCGGCACCGGCCTGGGCCCAGGCCGCCTGGCCGTCCAAGCCGATCCGCATCATCGTGCCCTACACGCCGGGCGGCTTCACCGACCAGATGGCGCGGCTGGTGCAGCCGGGCCTGCAGAAGGCGCTGGGCCAGACCATCGTGATCGAGAACAAACCGGGTGCCAACAGCATCATGGGGGTCGACCAGCTGGCCAAGTCGGCGCCCGACGGCTACACCTTCGGCGTGGTGATCGCGGCCTACGCGGCCAACACCACGCTGTATCCCAAGCTGCCCTACCACCCCGCCAAGGACCTGACCGGCGTGGCGCTGCTGGGCGTGTCGCCGCTGGTGGCGGCGGTGGCCAACAACGCGCCCTACAAGACGGCCAAGGAGGTGATCGAGTACGCGCGCGCCAACCCGGGCAAGATCAGCTTCGGCTCATCGGGCAACGGCTCGTCGGCGCACCTGACGACCGAGCTGTGGAAGCTGCAGACCAAGACGCACATGGTGCACATCCCGTACCGCGGCGCGGCACCGGCGCTGAACGACCTGATGGGCGGCCAGATCCCGCTGTTCTTCGATGCCGCCACCGGCCTCATCCAGCCGGGCAAGGCCGGGCGCGTGCGCCTGATCGGCGTGGCCGGCGACAAGCGCCTGGCGGCGCTGCCCGACACGCCCACCTTCATCGAGCAGGGCTTCAAGGACTTCACCGGCAGCACCTGGGCCGGCGTGCTGGCGCCCGCCGGCACGCCGCGCGAGATCGTGCAGCGCCTGAACGCCGAGCTGAACAAGCTGGTGGCCAGCGACGAGATCAAGGCCCGGCTGGATGCCATGGGCACCGTTCCCGGCGGCGGCACGCCGGAGGATTTCAACCGCTTTATCGACGCCGAAACCGCCAAGTGGGCCAAGGTGATCAAGGCCGCGGGCGTGACGGCCGACGGCTGACGCCACCCTGGCGCGCGGCTGCCGCCCCCGGTTCTCTTGACCCCGGTCATGGCCAGGGGTTTGCCTTGCAGCGTACAAGGGGTGCCATGACCGACCCGACGCCGCCCCAGCCTGCCCGCACCATTCCCGTTCGCACCGCGCCACCGGTGCCCCCGGCGCGCAGCGGCAAGCCGGCGCCGGTGACTGGGCCGTGGCGGCCGTCGATGCTGATGGTGGCGCCGCACCGGCTGGCGTTCTGGCTGGCCATGCTGATCCTGGTGGTGGCCAGCGGCTGGTGGCTGCTGGTGCAGGAAGACCGCGTGCACGGCTGGTTCGGCCTGGGCTACGCCGTGTCGCCCACGCTGACGCACGCGGCGGCCATGGTGTTCGGCTTCATGCCGCTGTTCTTTGCCGGCTTTCTGTTCACCGCCGGGCCCAACTGGCTGCGGGTGGAGCCGCTGCCGGTGGCGCGCCTGCAGTGGCCCCTGTTCCTGCAGGCGGGCGGCTGGCTGCTGTGGCTGGCGGGCGCGCATCTGCAGGCGGGCGTGGCCCTGGCCGGGCTGGCGCTGGCCTGGCTGGGGCTGGCGTGGATGTTCATGCTGTATTGGCAGCTGGTGCGCGCCAGCCGGGCGGAAGACCGCATGCACGCCAAGTCGGTGGGCGTGGGCGGCATCGTCGGCGTGCTCAGCCTGGCCGGCACCGGGCTGGCCATGCTGGCCGGCCACGACGCGCTGGCCCTGGTGCTGGTGCGCACGGCGCTGTGGGGCTTCATCGTGGTGGTGTACGTCAGCGTGGCGCACCGCATGATTCCGTTCTTCACCTCCAACGTGCTGCCGCTGATCGAGCTGTGGCGGCCGTTCTGGGTGCTGCGGCTGATGCTGGGCGTGGCGGCGTTCGAGGTGTTGGCGCTGTGGGTCGACTTCTTCGCGCCCTCGCAGCAGGCCTGGCCGGCGTGGACGGTGCTCGCCATCGCCGTCGAGCTGGCTGCCGGCGGCGTGCTGCTGTGGTTGGCCGTGGTGTGGGGCCTGGTGCAGAGCCTGAAGATCCGCCTGCTGGCGATGCTGCACGTGGGCTTCGTGTGGCTGGGGCTGGCGCTGTTGTACAGCGCGGCATCGCAGGCGCTGTGGCTGGCCACGGGGCAGCCGGTGCTGGGGTTGGGCGCGCTGCATGCGCTGTCGATGGGCTTCCTGGGCTCGATCATGGTGGCCATGGTCACGCGCGTGTCGTGCGGCCACAGCGGGCGCGCGCTGGTGGCCGACAACCCGGTGTGGGCCATGTTCTGGCTGCTGCAGGTGGCCATTGGCGTGCGCCTGCTGGCGGCGGTGCAGGGCATGCCCATGTGGCTGACGGCGCTGGCCGCGCTGCTGTGGACGGCCATCGTCACCGCGTGGGCGCTGCGTTACGCTAACTGGTATGGAAGACCCCGCATCGACGGCAAAGCCGGCTGACAACCCCCCCGCCCTGGGCCACCCCCGTCCGCCCGAGGTGGTGGAACTGGCCCACGCCCTGATCCACACGCGCCAGACCATCCTGCCCAAGCGGCTGGCCGAGCCCGGCCCCGATGCCGCGCAGCTGCAGGCCATCCTGGGTGCGGCCGCCAGCGCGCCCGACCACCACGAGCTGCTGCCCTGGCGCTTCGTGCTGGTGCCGGCCGGGGCGCGCGATCGCCTGGCCGAGGTGTTCGCCACGGCGCTGGTCGAGCGCGATGCCAGCGCCACGCCGCAGCAGGTGGCGCAGGCGCGCGAGAAGGCCTACCGCTCGCCCCTGCTGCTGCTGGCGGTGGTGCGCCTGCGCGACGACGATGCCGAGATCGAGCCGCACGAGCGCATCGTCTCGGCCGGCTGCGCGGTGCAGAACATGCTGCTGATGGCACACGCGCAGGGCTTTGGCGGCGCGCTGACCAGCGGCAAGGCGCTGCAGTCGGCGCCGCTGCGCACGCTGTTCGGCCTGCAGCCCGACGAGCAGGCGCTGTGCTTCGTCAACATCGGCACGGTGGTCAAGGCCAGGCCGGTGCGCCTGCGGCCCCAGGCGGCGCAGTACGTCAGCACGTTGCCGGATCGTTGATTGCTATCATTAAAGTAGCTTTCAGCGCCCGTCAGACAAGCGCTGAAGCCTGTTTTTGTTCATAAAACCATCGTGCATCCATGACACACCCCAGCGCCCTCGTGCTGTTCTCTGGCGGGCAGGATTCGACCACCTGCCTGGCCCACGCGCTGACGCGCTACCAGCGCGTCGAGACCATCGGCTTCGACTACGGCCAGCGCCACCACGTCGAGCTGCAGCAGCGCCAGGTGGTGCTGCGCGCACTGCGGGCGCGCTTTCCGGCCTGGCGCCAGCGCCTGGGCGAGGACCACATGATCGACATGGCCGTGCTGGGCCAGGTGAGCGAGACCTCGCTCACGCGCGACATGGCGATCGAGCTGGAGCGCAGCGGCCTGCCCAACACCTTCGTGCCGGGCCGCAACCTGGTGTTCCTGACCTTCGCTGGCGCGCTGGCCTATCGGCGCGGCCTGCAGGCGCTGGTCACCGGCGTGTGCGAGACCGACTATTCCGGCTACCCCGACTGCCGCGACGACACCATGAAGGCCATGCAGATCGCGCTGTCGCTGGGCATGGACCGGCGCCTCCTGGTCGACACCCCGCTGATGTGGATCGACAAGGCCGCGACCTGGCAGATGGCGCACGACATCGGTGAACGCTCCGGTTTTGCGCAAGGAGGCGACGCGCTGGTGGACCTGATCATCGAGCACACCCACACCTGTTACCTGGGCGACCGGGTGCACCGCCATGCTTGGGGCTGGGGCTGCGGCGGCTGCCCAGCGTGCGAATTGCGGGCCCAGGGTTACCGGCGATGGATCGAGCACCGTATGGGCATGGCAGGCGTGCCTCGATGATATGAAATCGATAGCTGACAACCACCGTTTGATGCTGGGCGGTCTCTAATCCAAGTGCAACAGTGAGAGCTTACTGGATGGCCAGAGAATCGTTGGTAAGTTTGTTCAGGTATTCGCGGTAGACCTCAATGGGCGAGGCCCATCCGAGGGTTTTACGAGGCCTGTTGTTGATCTCGTCGGCGATGGCATCGAGTTGCTCCTGACTGTAGCCAGACAGGTCGGTGCCCTTGGGCAGGTACTGACGCACCAGTCCGTTGGTGTTCTCGTTGGTGCCACGTTGCCAGGGACTGTGCGGATCGCAGAAGTACACGGCGATGCCCGTGCGTTCGCTCAGTTGGCGATGACAGGCCATCTCTTTGCCGCGGTCATAAGTCAGCGACTGGCGCATGGGTTGGGCGATGCTCAGCAATTTGTCGCTGAAGGCCTGCAGCACATGTGCGGCCGTGGCCGGCTGGGGATGGGGCAACTTCACCAGCATCAGCAGCCGACTGCTGCGCTCCACCAGTGTGCCCACGGCGCTGAGATTGGCCGCGCCTTTGATCAGGTCTCCCTCCCAGTGACCAGGAAACTGACGCTCGTTGATCTGTGGCGGGCGCACATGGATGCTCAGCAGATCGGCAATCTCGCCTCGGCGGTCCGTGCAGCGTGAGCGCGGCCAGCGTTTGGCTCGCGCCATGCGCAGGCAGGCGATGAGCTCGCGGCGTAGCTCCCCCTTGGGTTGCGCATAGATGCAGGTGTAGATGGTTTCGTGTGACACGCGCTGACTCTGATCTGTGCCATGCACTGTAGCCAGGTGCCCGGCAATTTGCTCGGGCGACCAGAGTCTGCGCAGCAGTCGACAGACCTGTTCGAACAAGGTCGACTCCGGTGCCAGCTTGGGCTGTGGGCGGCTGTACCTGCGCCTGCGCTGGTAGCGTTGCTGGGCAAACTTGCAGTTGTAGGGGGCCGCCGGCGCATTGCGCCGGCTCTCACGACTGATGGTCGAGGGCGAGCGTCCAAGCGCTCGGGCAATGGCGCGCACGCTCATCCCCTGCTGTAACCCCAACGCTATGGTGCTGCGTTCCTCATAGCTCAGGTGTTCGTACTTCCCGGTTTCCTTCATGCTT
>RRZT010842413.1_pt1 | contig 13366 bp, 13 predicted proteins | sample 2165551 | NCBI WGS metagenome assembly RRZT01 (sample SAMN10456910, study PRJNA506462) | wastewater metagenome | biome: wastewater; feature: sludge; material: wastewater sludge; isolation source: wastewater sludge with Escherichia coli K12::gfp cells carrying plasmid... | place: USA: Moscow, Idaho... | reverse complement strand
TTGGCCTGGCCATAGGGCGGGGAGTAGGACAGGTCGAGGTCGATCAGGTCGGGGACGCTCAGCCCCCCTCGCAGCGCGGTGGCGAGCACGTCGATGCGCTTGTCGACGCCGTCGGTGCCGACGGCCTGCGCGCCGAGCAGCAGTCCGTCCCCGGCACGGACATGCACGATGAGGTGGATCTGCGTCGCGCCCGGGTAGTACCCGGCGTGCTGGTTGGGGTGCAGGTGGAGGGTCACATACTCCAGCCCGGCGGCGTCCAGGGCGGCGCGGTTGGCGCCGGTGAGGGCGGCGGTGAACGATCCGACGCGGACGATGGCCGTGCCCAGCGGCGCCGGGATCGGCCGCGCCTGCTCGGGGCGCAGGATCGCGTCGGCGACGAGGCGCCCGGCGCGGTTGGCGGGGCCCGCCAGGGCGACCGGACGGACGGCCCCGGTGACGGCGTCCACGCTGGCGGTGGCGTCCCCGACGGCCCACACCCCCTCCAGGGAAGTACGGCCGTGCGCATCGACGAGCATCGCGCCGCGCTCGCAGGCCACCCCGGCGGCCTCGAAGGCGGCCGTGTCGGGGCGCACGCCGACGGACAAGACGATGAGGTCGGCGGGGACGCGGCTGCCGTCGGCCAGGACGACGGCGTCGCGCCCGCCTTCTGGCTCGATGGCGGTGGCGGCGACGCCTGCGCGCACGTCGATGCCGAGCGCGGCCAGTTCCGCGGTGACCAGGGTGGCCAGTTCGGATTCCAGCGGCGGCAGCACGTGCGGGGCCAGTTCGACGATGGTGACGTTGAGGCCCTGGTGGGCGAGCGCCTCGGCGGCCTCCAGCCCGATGAACCCGGCGCCCAGGACGACGGCGTCACGGGCCCCAGCCTCGACGCCGTCGCGCAGGGCGAGGGCGTCGTCGACGGTGCGCAGCGTCCGGACGCGCGGGGAGTCGATGCCGGGGATCGGCGGGACGACGGCGCGCGCCCCGGGGGCCAGCACGAGGGCGTCGTAGTTGAGTTCAGCCTCCCCGACGGGGGTGTTGACGGTGACGACCTTGCGGTCGGAGTCCAGGCCGGTGACGTCGTGGCGGGTACGGACGTCGAGGTCGAGGGCGGCACGCAGGGACGCCGGGGTCTGGACGAGCAGCGCGCCCGGGTCGGTGATCTCGCCGCCGACGTAGTAGGGCAGCCCGCAGTTGGCGAACGAGACGTGCTCGCCGCGTTCGAGAACGACGATCTCGGCCGCTTCGTCGAGGCGGCGGGCGCGCGCCGCGCAGCTCATGCCGCCCGCGACGCCACCCACGATCACGATCTTCATCGGGCAGCCCTCTGGGCGTGGCGGGCGGACGCATCGGCGACGCGCGGGGCGCGGGCGGCCTCGCGGCCACAGGAAGACTTCATGGCTCGAACTATACCCCCGGGGGTATCTGATCCCAAACCTGACACCCCCGCGGGGCAAGGCCAGCAGGTTCCTGCGAGAGCGTCCTGGGATGGGGACGCACGTAGACTCACCGGCAATGAACTGGCGACTCCGCTCCCCGCAGCCGCCGCGCCACCTGGTGCGCGGCGTCCTCGCCGCGCTCGCCGTGGTGTTCGGGCTGCTGGCGATGCATGGTTTCGGCACCCACGGGTTGGGCCACGGCTCCCACGCGGACCCGCCGCTGCCCACCGCACCCCTGGCATTCGCCGAGCCCGGCGTCGGGGCACATCATGGCCCGCAGACGCCCGCCGCGGAGTCGAGCGACGCGCGTTCTCCCGCTGCCGCTTCACAGTCGGCCGGCCAGCCCATCCTCGGCGAACTGGCCATGGTCGCGGCCTGCGTGGTGGTGCTGCTCCTGATGACGCCCTGGGGACTGCCGCAGGTTCGCCTGATGGCATCGCGACCGCGCCGCGTCGTGCGGGGCTGGATCTCCTCCACCAGCATCCGCCCCGACGGCGCCCCACCGTCCCTCCACACCTTGTGCATCAGCCGGACCTGACGGCGAGCCCGATGGGCCGGACGCCGCTGCGTCTGGCACGTCTCTCCGCGCCGACGCGACCGTCGGCCTGTCTACCGGTTCGACCACCACAAGGAGTTTCACCATGAAGGCAATCCCTGCGGCCCTGGCCGCCCTCACCCTGATCGCCATGCCCGTCCTGGCCGGCTGCACTGCCACCACCACCCCGGCGACGTCGCCCGCTTCGGCGTCACCGTCGACCTCAGCGGTGGCGTTCAACGACGCGGACGCGATGTTCGCGTCGATGATGATCCCCCACCACGAGCAGGCCATCGAGATGTCGGACATGATCCTCAGCAAGGAAGGCGTCGACCAGCGCGTCATCACCTTGGCCGAGCAGATCAAGGCGGCCCAGGCCCCCGAAATCGCGACGCTGCGCGGTTGGCTGTCCGCCTGGAACGTCAACGAGTCGGGCATGAGCCACGGCGGGCACGACGGCGGCATGATGTCGGATGGCGATCTCGCCGCCCTGAAGGCCGCCTCCGGCGCAGAGGCGTCCCGGCTGTTCCTGGGCCAGATGATCGTCCATCACGAAGGGGCCGTCACGATGGCGCAGAGCGAGGTGGACGGGGGTCAGAACCCGGACGCCATCGCCTTGGCCCGAGAGATCATCGCCGCGCAGACCACCGAGATCCAGACGATGCGCGACCTCCTCACCGCCCTGTAGCTGAACCCATCACCGCCGCGTCCGCATCACCGCCGTGCCCGAATGGCAGGCATGGCTGAATCACCGGCGCAGCGGAGTCGGAGCCGGTCACAGGCGTCGTGGGCTCAGCACCGGCGGCGGCCGTGCGTCACATGGACGCGTCGGCCGTCGCCGTTTCGGCGACCTCGCGGACCGGGCCGACCCGGACTGCGTCGGCGGCGGGAAGACCGAGCTCGACGGCGACCCCGCCGACGCTGATCTGGACGGCCGCGGCGGCGGGGTTCACGCCGGTGACGGTGAGCCGGGTCCCCACCCAGATGCCGTGTTCGCTGAGGTAGCGCAGGATGTCGGGTGAGCGGTCCGAGACGCGCAGCACCCGTACTTGGGCGCCGGTGGCCACATCGCTGAGAGCCTGGCTGCGGTCGGTGGGGACGCGTCCCTCGGCGTCCGGGATGGGATCGCCGTGCGGGTCGTGGGTGGGGTGGCCGAGGGCGGCGTCCATCCGGTCGATGACCAGGTCGGAGACGGCGTGCTCCAGCTGGTGGGCTTCCTCGTGGACCTGATCCCAGGACAGCCCCAGGCGCTCCACGAGATAGGTCTCCACGATGCGGTGACGCCGGACGATGTCGAGGGCGATGGTCCGCCCGGCGTCAGTCAGGTCGATGCTGCCGTACGGCTCATAAGAGATGTAGCCGTCGCGGGCGAGCCGCTTCAGGTTCGCCGACACGGTCGAGGGCGTCACGCCGAGCTGGGCGGCCAGGTCGGTCGTCGCCGGCTGGTCGCCGGGCAATTCGCGGGCCTTCCAGATGAGGGTGACGTAGTCCTCGACCATGCGGCTCACCGGAGCGGGATTCACCGGGTCATCCTAGGCGTGAGCACCCACGACGTTCGACGGCTCGTCGTCGTCGCTGGACTCCCGCTCGATCCGCCGGAACGGCGCGGTCAGCGTCGGGACGATGTCGCGGCGGTGAGCGATGAAGAAGCCGAGGGCGAGCACGACGTGGATCGCGCTGAGCACGTAGCGGCCCGTGGTGTCGGTGACGAAGAACTAGCCGGCGAACAGGGTGGCCAGGCCGAGCGCGGACCACCAGTGGAACCGCAGCGCGATGATGATGGCGACGCCGAGCAGCGTCTGGGTGGCGGTGAGGGTGAACTCCTCGACCTGGCGGGCATCCAGCACGAGTTCGGTGGGGCCGCCGCCGAGCAGGTGGGCGACGGGCAGCGATCCGACGAGCAGGCTCCACTGGTTGACCTTCGAGGCGATCAGCGTCCCGATGGCGGCCGCGCCCTTGCCGCGGAGGGCGAACAGCACGGCGATGATGAACTCGGGTGCTTCAGAGGCGAGCGGGGCGAGCCACTGCACGAGGAAGTAGCTGTCGATGCCGAGGGCCGACCCGGAGGCGACCAGGGCGTCGGCGAACGGTTCCGCCGAGGACAAGATGACGGCCGCGGAGCCCAGGAACATGGCGACGACGAGGATGCGCCGCGGCCGGGTGTCCATGCCCGCGATGAGCGCGGACGCCCCCACGAACTCTTCCTCCTCCTCGTCGTGCACCTGCCCGGCCCGCCACAGGTGCAGGCCGAAGATGACGATGAGGCCGATGCCGAACCACAGCGGGATCGCGCCGAACAGCGGGATGGCGAAGGCGAGGATGCCGAGGATCGCCAGGACGCCGATGTCGAGCCGGCTGTCGTTGGGGAGCTGCAGGAAGTGGGGCGCTACGGCACCCTTCTGCCGGGCGACGCGCCGGGCGACGACGAGGGCCACGATGACGACCAGCGGCCAGCCGAAGCCGAGCAGGAGCCGGTTGGAGCCGGTCATGTTCGCGGCGGCGTAGTGCAGGTAGGACGGGTCAGTGCCGGAGCGGTAGGCGTAATAGAGGTCGACGGCGTACTCGGGGAGGACGGCGATCAGGGCGAGCAGCGCGATCGCGAGCGCGCCGGAGATGTCCTTCTGGGCGGCCTCGGCGGCCCAGGCGAGCAGGAACGCGGACGCGACGACCGCGGCCCCGAAGATGAGGACGTCCGCGACCGGGGAGAACTCGATCCCCAGGATCCGCATGGTGACGGCGGGCGCGGCGATGAGAAGACACAACAGGATGCGACGGGTGAGTGCGGCAGGCATGAGACGGCTCCGGTGAGGGGCGCGCGCCGAGGGACGCTGCCCTCGGCCACGACGATATGGCCGAAGGTCTCGTTCGCCTCGATTCGAGGTGCTACGCCGGGCGACCCGTTGATCGCCAGCATGTCGACGCACCGCGTCCGCGCGTGAGCACGAACGGAACTACTCCCCTTCTGCTTCAGCTTCTCCGACGGCTCCTGGGTGTGTCCACGCACACCGTGATGTTTGAATCGTCACACATTCTCTGCGCGTCCGGCCGGGCAGCAACCCCCGCCTGGAAGGAAGGCCACCAGATACACATAGTGCACTTGGCGTGCACTATGCTGCACGATATGGAGGATGAGGCGACGACGCTGGCGCACGCCATCGGCGCCCGGGTGCGCCACGAGCGCACCACCCGCGGCTGGACGCTGGATCAACTCTCCGCTGCCGCCGGAGTCAGTCGCAGGATGCTCGTCAACGTCGAACAGGGCGAGGCCAACCCCAGCGTCGGGACGCTGCTGCGCCTGGCAGAGTCCCTGGGCCTTGGCCTGCCCGCACTGGTCGAACCGCCCCGCACCCAGACGACCCGGATCACCCGCAACGGCGACGGCGCCGTCCTGTGGCGGGGGGCCTCCGGCGGCTCCGGCGTCCTGGTGAGCGTGACGCAGCACCCCGACGTGATCGAACTGTGGGAGTGGCGTCTGGAGCCGGGCGAGCGGCACGCCAGCGAGGCGCACCGCGACGGGACTCGCGAACTCCTGCACGTTCACGAGGGGAGGCTCACGGTCGAGGTCGAGGGCGCCACGCTCGACCTGAACACCGGCGACTCCCTGGCCTTCCACGGCGACCTTCCCCATGCCTACGCCACCACCGGCAGCAGTCCCACCCGGTTCTCCCTCGCGGTGTACGAGCCGCGAGTCGGCGAACCTCGACGAACGGAGCATCACCGTGCCTGAAGCCTTGTCCGCAGCAGAGTTCCTTGCCCACAGCCGCGTCGACGCCGACGTGTTCGCGCTGCGTCCTGACTACCGCGCGCTGCTGCTCGTCGCCGAAGGTCTCGACCCCGCCACCGCGGATCCAGCACAGCGGGCGCGCGTCGACGGCCTGGTCGCGGCCGCCGAGGAGCACGCCCGCACCGTGCTGGAGGCAACCCCCGTGGATCAGGTGCCGCACATCGCATCCTGGCGGGACGCCTACCGGGCGTTCGGGTCGAAACCGCAGCGCACCCGCAACAGCGTCGAGGCGCTGACCCGACGCGCTCCGGGCGGCCTGCCCCGCGTCAACACGCTGACCGACGCCTACAACGCCATCTCCGTCCTGCATCAGATCCCCCTGGGCGGGGAGGACATGACCCGCTACGACGGCCCGGCCAGGCTGGCGCGGGCGACCGGGGAGGAAGACTTCGACACCGCGGCGGACGGCGCGCCGGTGATCGAGCACCCCGAGCCGGGAGAGGTGATCTGGCGCGACGACCGTGGCGTGACGTGCCGGCGCTGGAACTGGCGACAGTGCCGGCGGACGGCACTCACCGACCAGACGCACACCGCGCTGTTCATCCTCGACGCCCTCGCTCCGCTCACCGATGCCGACGTGCTGGCGGCGGGCGACGCCCTGGCGTCCGCGCTGAGCGGGCTGGGCCCCGACGTGCAGATCACCCGGCGGCTGCTCGCCGGCTAGCGCCGACCGGCGCCGCAGGAGGGCGGCGTCTCGGGGGACGCGACACGGCCCGGCCCTCGTGGGGACCGGGCCGCGCAGGAGGGGTGTCAGTACGCGACGGAGACGTGCTCGCGGACGTGCTCGCCGGAGTCGATCAGGTCGGCGACGGCCAGGCCGAAGTCGGCCCCGGAGACCGCGGACGTGCCGTTCTCGTCGAACAGCGCCACCTCGCCGCCGAGGCGGTAGGTGCCGGTGGCCTCGCCGGGGGCATACGAGCCGAACTCGCCGGCCGGGCTGACGAACGTCCAGGACAGGTCGGCGGGGGCATCAGTGCTCAGCCACTCACGGAAGCCGTCCATCTCCTTCGCCTCGGCGGCGAACTCGGCGGGGATGTCGCCGTCGGCGAAGCGCGGGGCGTCCGGAGCCGGGCGCAACGAGCCGAACCCGCCGATCACGATCAGCCGCACGCCCTGGGCCGCGGCGTCGGCGGCGAGCTGCCGGTAGGCGGCACCGAGGCGTCCGGCGTTGTCGCCGCGCGGGGACAGGGCCGCGACGACCACGTCCGCACCCGCGATCGCCTGCGCGGTGTCCGGGCCGAGCGAGCCCTGGATGTAAGTGACGCCCTCCAGCGGTTGGGCGGGGGCCGTGCGGCTGACGACGGTGACGTGGTTGCCGCGGGCGGCGGTCTGGGCGGTGATGTTGGCGCCGGCGTAGCCGGTCCCGCCGAAGACGGTGACGTTGGTCATGTGGGGTTTCCTTTCGAGGTTTCTCTGGCGATTCGCACCGCCACTGGTTACTGTAGGTGACCAGGTATCTACAGGGAAGAAGGCACTTTTCGGTGACTACCCTCGCGACGACGAACGACCACGCCTCACTCGGCAACCCGTACGACGCGGGCTGCCCGACCCGGCACATCCTCGACCGGATCGGCGACCGCTGGACGGTGCTCATCATCGGCGCCCTCGGCGCCGGGACGCTCCGGTTCAACGAGCTGCGCCGCCGCGTCGAGGGCATCTCCCAGAAGATGCTCACCCAGACGCTGCGGGAGCTGGAGCGGGACGGGATCGTGCACCGCACCGTCCACCCGGAGGTTCCCGTGCGCGTGGAGTACCGGCTCACCGAGTCCGGCGAAAGCCTGCGCGGCCCGTTGCGCGCCCTGGAGGAGTGGTCCATCGAGCACCTGGGCAGCGTGCTGGCCGACCAAGAACGCTACGACCGTCGCGGCACCGACACATGAGGGTGCCACGCTGAGGCCATGACCGACCTCGACTTCACCAGCGCCGCCGACCAGGCGCGCCTCGTCGCCGCGGGGACGGCGTCCAGCCGCGAGCTCGTCGCCCACGCCCTGGAGCGCATCCACCGGCTCGATCCGCAGCTCAACACCTTCGTCCACGTCCTCGACGAGGACGCCCTGGCCGACGCCGCGCAGCGCGACGCCGCCCCGCAGCACGACCGCGGCCCCCTGCACGGCGTCCCCATCGCGATCAAGGACGAGAACGACGTCGCCGGGCTGCCGACGGCCTACGGCGGAGCGGCCTTCACCACTCCGGCCGCCCGCGACGGCGAGATCGTGCGGCGCCTGCGGGCCGCGGGCGCGGTCATCGTCGGCAAGACGCGGATGCCCGAGTTCGGGATCTGGCCCTATACCGAGACCAGCGCGAACGGCTACACGCGCAACCCCTGGAATCCGTTGCGCTCCCCCGCCGGCTCCAGCGGCGGTACGGCCGCGGCGGTGGCGTCCGGGATGGTCCCTGCGGGCATCGGCGGCGACGGCGGCGGCTCGATCCGGCTGCCGTCCTCGTGGTGCGGGCTGTACGGGCTGAAGTGCCAGCGCGGCCGCACGTCGGCGTCGCCTGCCACGCACCTGTGGCGCTCCCTGGGCGTGATCGGCCCGCTGACGCGCACCGTCGAGGACAGCGCCCTGATCTACGACGTCCTCACCGGCAACTTGCCCACCGACGCCTGGACCGCCGAACCGCTGCCGGAAACCCTCACGCAGGCCTATCGCTCCGAGCCTCGGTCGCTGCGGATCGCCGTGACGCACCGAGGCGGGGTCCGGGGGCTGCGCGCCGACGACGAAACCCTCGCCGCCCTCGACGCGACCGCCACCGCGTTGCGCTCGCTCGGCCACAGCGTCACCGAGACGGATCCGCCGTTCCCGAACGTCTCGCTGCCGTTCACCGTGCAGGTCGCCGCTGGGGTGTCCGACGAGGCGGCCCGCGCCGAGCACCCCACCCTCCTCGAACACCGGACGCGGACGCTGCTGCGGCTCACCGCCCCGCTGCGCGGCCGGGTCGCGTGGGCGGAGAAGGCAGGCATCGAGGCGGGACGCCGCTTCGCCGACACCTTCTTCTCCCGCTTCGACCTGATCCTCATGCCGACCACCGCGTCCGCCGCCGTTCCGGTCGGGCAACTCGACGGGGTCGGCGCCGTGGCGGCCTCGCAGCGCTCCACCCAGGAATCCGGCTTCACCGCCCTGTGGAACGTGCTCGGGAACCCGGCCGCGGCGATCCCGTCGGGGTTCTCGCGCGACGGCCTCCCGTTGAGCGTGCAACTGGTGGGCGGCCCGAACGCCGAACCGGACCTGATCCGGGTCTCGGCGCAACTGGAGCGCACCCGCCCCTGGGCCGACCGGAGGCCGCCGATCTCCTGAGGCGCCGCGCGTTCTCGCCGTTGACCGGTCCGGCGCTCTGCGGGCTCTCGGTCAGTTGATGATCTGGGCGTCGGGGTTGGCGCGCAGGGCCGCGATGCGGTCGCGCCAGTCCTGCAGCGCCTCGGGGGTGAGCCGCTCCCAGTCCGTCACCTCACGGACCACCCGCAACGGCTCCCGGGTGCGGTAGGAGCGGGTCGGGTTACCCGGGAACTTCTTGTCGGTGACGTTCGGGTCGTTCTCGAACGCGCCGGTGGGGACGACCTCGTACACGTGAGGCGTCCCCTCCCAGGCGGCGATCTCGGCGGCCAGCCCCGCCCCGGCGACCAGGGCCGTGAAGTAGACGTGGTTCATCACGACCTCAGGGCGATAGTTCGACCGATGCCCGGCCGACAGCAACTCCCCCGGGGCGAGCAGCGCTCGCGTCCCGTGGAAAAACGGACCCGCGTCCAGCACCTCTGCCATACCCGCGACCCTACGACCTCGCCACGGCAGGTGCCGGCTGGGAGACCTCATGCCCGCTCCCGGTGGAGCCCGAGGGGGCCACTGGACTCGAGCAAAGCTTCCAGAACGGGCACTTGTGTTGGATTACGCCGCCGAACTGTTCCACAAGGCAACGTTGGGTGAATCCGCCCGAGCCCCACCACCGCGGAGTACGGCGTGCTCCTGCATCGGCGACGGGCAGATAAACTTGCTCCCATCGAGAGCGCCGGGACGACCCGGCGCGGCACGTCAGGGCAGGGACGACCCCGCAGAATCAGGTCCTCCCATGTCGGCTCCTCCCTCTCCTTCTTCCACGATCCGCGCGGTGTTCACCGCGCCCGCTGTGGCCCGGCTCGCGCTCGGCTGGGTGGCCGTGGCCGCGCTGTCGGTGGGTCGCGGCGCCTTGGCCGGGACGCTTCCCACGCCCGTCTTGTTCGCGGTGCTGGCCGGGATCGTGGCCGTCGTGATCGCCTGCGCGTTCGGCGTCGTCACCCAGGCCGAACACCTCGCGCATCGGCTCGGCGACCCGTACGGGACGCTGGTGCTGACGCTGTCCATCGTCGTCATCGAGGTGGTGCTGATCTCGGCGGTGATGCTCGGCCCCGGCGATCACGCCACCATCGCCCGCGACTCCGTGATGGCGGCCACCATGATCGTCCTCACCCTGGTGACCGGGCTGGCGCTGCTGATCGGCGGCCTCAGGCACCCCGCCCTGCGTCCCAACGGTGCCGGGGTGTCGGCGTACCTGTCGCTGCTGGTGGTGCTGCTGGCCACCGCGTTCGCGCTGCCCGCCACCCTCGGGGTCGGCGGCGCCTACACCCCGGGCCAGGCGGTCATCATGGTGGCGCTCACCGTCGTGCTCTACGGGTTCTTCCTGCTGCGCCAGACCGGCGTCCAGGCGGACGACTTCCGTGAGCTCACGGCCAGCGAGCTCACACCCGGCCCCGTATCATCGCCGGGACGGGTGCTGCGCGACCACGGCCCCGAGATCGCGGCCCGGGTCGGGGTGCTGCTGGCGACCGTCGTTCCGATCGTCGTGGTGTCGCATGACATGGCGGGCCTGCTCGACGACGGCCTGGGACGCCTCGGCGCTCCGGCGGCCCTGTCCGGCGTCCTGATCGCCCTGATCGTGTTCCTGCCCGAGGGGATCACGACGATCCGCGCGGCGTGGGCGGGCGAAACCCAGCGGGTCAGCAACCTCGCCCACGGCGCCCTGGTGTCCTGCGTCGGGCTGACGCTGCCCGCCGTGCTCGTGATCGGGCTGCTCACCGGGCAGCCCGTCGTGCTCGCCGCATCCCCCGCGCACCTCGCTCTGCTGGCGGTCAGCCTGCTGCTGAGCCTCACCACGTTCAGCGGCCCCCGCGTCACCGCCCTGCACGGCGCCGCCCACCTGTTCGTGTTCGCGCTGTACGGGCTCGCGGTGTTCACCCCCGCCTGAGCGCCCGCCGGGTCTTCCTCGTTGACGTAGTTGACTCAATCGGGCGCTCGATTTGAGCGCGGCCCACGACGTCAGCCAGCATCGGGGCGTGCACAACTCCTCCCCCGGCCGTCCCGGCCCCGCCTCGGTGCTGGTGGCCACGTCGCTCGCGGATCGGGGCCAGGTCCCCGAGGACGCCTGGCTCGTCGACGCCCTGACCCAGGCAGGCGCGCGGTCCCGGCTGGCCGCCTGGGACGACCCCGCCGAACGCTGGGACGCCGACGCGGTGGTCATCCGCTCCACCTGGGGCTACCAGCATCACCTGGACGCCTTCCACGCCTGGCTGGATCAGGTCGGGTCCTCCACCCGGCTGCTGAACCCGGCACCGATGGTGCGCGCCAACATCGACAAGGTGCGTCAACTGCGCTGGCTGGACGATCTCGGCGTCCCGCACGTGCCCAGTACGGTCATCTCCGACGACGTCAACGGCGCGGATCTGATCGCGCACGCCCGCGACGCCTTCCCCGCGGCGTCCGCCTTCGTCCTCAAGCCGACCGTCTCCGCGAGCGGCCACCAGACCGTCCTGCTCGACCCCGACGGCACCACCGGACGCCCGGCCGTGCCGCTCGAAGAAGCTGCGGCGCTCGTCTCTGACGTGACGCGGCGTCCGGGCCACCCCGCGGTGCTCGTGCAGCCGTTCCACCCCGAGATCGAGCAGGGCGAACTTGCCCTGGTCTTCTTCGCCGGACGCTTCAGCCACGCGTTCCTGCGGTTCCCCGCCGTGCTGCACGCGGGCGGCGCGTCCCGGTTCGTCGCCGACCCTCCCGCCGCCGCGCTGGCGCTCGCCGAGCGCATCCTCGGGTCGCTGGCCTCATCTCCGACGTACGCGCGCATCGACCTGATCGAGGTGGCCGGGCAGCCCGTCGTGATGGAGGTCGAGCTCGCCGAGCCCGCCCTCGGCATCGGCTACCTGCCGTCCGACCTCCGGGAGCGAGCACTCGGCTCCTTCGTTGCGGCGATCCTGAGCCCGAACGCCTGACGCCACCAGATCCGGGCCCGCCTGAGCGTCGTTCACCCGGAGTTCGTTTCGTCGGGCCACGATCCTGGGGTGGACGCTCCCGGACCAGCAGGCACCTCGGACCCGGCCCCGCGGCCAGGTTCGGGCTGGGAGGTCTTCTGGGTGTTCCTCCGGCTGGGGCTGACGTCCTTTGGGGGTCCGGTCGCTCACCTGGGGTATTTCCGCACCGAGCTCGTCGAGCGGCGCCGCTGGCTGCCGGACGGCGAGTACGCCGATCTGGTGGCGTTGTGTCAGTTCTTGCCCGGGCCCGCGTCCAGCCAGGTCGGTTTCCTGCTCGGTCTGCGACGAGCAGGGTTGAGGGGTGCCCTCGCCGCGTGGGCGGGGTTCACGGCACCCTCGGCGGCGATCATGGTCGCCGTCACCGCGGGCGTCTCCTGGGTGAGCGGACCGCTCGGGGCGGGAGTGCTGACCGGCCTGAAGGTCGTCGCGGTCGCCGTCGTCGCCCAGGCCGTCCTCGGCATGGCGCGGACGCTGACGCCCGATCCGCGGCGGGCGAGCATCGCTGCTGCGGCGGCGTGTGCGGCCCTGCTGGCGCCCGGCACGTGGGGACAACTCGGCGCCCTGGCCTTCGGCGCGATAGCGGGGATGCTGCTGTGTCGCAGCGTCGCGCGGGACGCCGTGGGCGCTGCGCACACGTCCGTGCGGCCGGGCGTCGGCGTCGCCTGCCTGCTGGCGTGCGCGGTCCTGCTGGTGGGCGGCCCGCTCCTCGCCGCGGCGTCCCAGAACGACACCGTCGCGCTGGCCGACGCCTTCAGCCGGACGGGCGCCCTCGTGTTCGGAGGCGGGCACGTCGTGCTGCCTTTGCTGCAGGCCGAGGTCGTGCAGACCGGCTGGGTGTCGGAGCAGGCGTTCCTGGCGGGGTACGGCGCGGCGCAGGCCGTCCCCGGCCCCCTGTTCACGTTCGCCGCCTACCTCGGCGCCCTCTCCAGCGTCGGCCCCGGCGGGCTTGCAGGCGCGCTGGTGGCCCTCGTGGCGATCTTCCTGCCCGGGTTGTTGCTGGCGGTGGGCGTCCTTCCATTCTGGGACGCGTTGCGCGCCCGACCGTGGACGTCCGCGGCCGTGCACGGAGCCAACGCGGCCGTCGTCGGGGTCTTGGCGGCGGCGCTGTATTCGCCCGTCTTCACCACCGGCCTGACCAGCGCGTGGTCCTTCTGCCTCGCGCTGGTGTGCTTCGTGATGCTGGTGGCATGGCGGACGCCGCCGTGGGCGGTGGTGCTCCTGGGGTGCGTCGTGGGTGCGCTCGCGTCGCTGGGGGGAGCCTGAGCGGCGGAAGATGGCCGCTGCATCCGCTGGCTGACATCGGGTCTGGTTCCCGGCCCGTGGGACCGGGAACTCGCTGCGCGCTCGTCCAGCGGACG